>JGI996J12353_1000327_pt1 | contig 12498 bp, 11 predicted proteins | sample IntmicLarv5ML5BL_FD_12353 | JGI IMG/M metagenome (IMG submission 12353) | reverse complement strand
CCCACCGCACCGGAGCCGGGGCCGCCGCCGCCGTGAGGAGTCGAAAAAGTCTTATGAAGATTCAAATGAATCACATCAAAGCCCATATCGCCGGGGCGAACTACCCCCATAATGGCATTTAGATTTGCGCCATCATAGTAATTCAGGCCCCCTGCCTCATGAATGATACGAGTAATCTCAGTGATATTTTCTTCAAAAATCCCCGCAGTATTGGGATTCGTCAGCATCAGTCCGGCGGTATCCTCACCGACTGCCGCCTTCAAAGCATCCAAATTCACACAGCCATTTGCATCGGAAGGAATATTGATGACCTGATAGCCCAGCATCGCTGCAGTCGCCGGATTGGTACCATGAGCGGAATCGGGAACAATAATTTTCTTCCGCCGGCTATCTCCTCTGGCTTCGTGATAGGCCTTAATCAGCACAATTCCGGTAAATTCCCCATGAGCACCCGCCGCCGGCTGAAAGGTCATTTTATCCATACCGGTAATTTCGGATAACAAATCCTCTGCCCAAGTAAGTGCTTCCAGACAGCCTTGAGCGGTTTCCGGCGGTTGGAGCGGATGAATCTGAGCAAATCCGGGCAAGCTCGCCATCTCATCATTGATTTTCGGATTATATTTCATCGTGCAAGAGCCCAGAGGATAAAAGCCGTCATTAATGCCGTAAGTCCGCTTCGCCAGCTCCGTATAGTGACGGCTGATATCGACTTGCGCCATTTCCGGCAAATAAAGAGGCTTTTGCCTTAACTGACTTTCAGCCAGAGTGATTTCCGGCACATCAAGCATCGGCAATATCTCGCTCCTTCGCCCGACCTTGCTTTTTTCAAAGCTCAGCTTCATCATCGGCTCACCTCCTCTAAAGCTTCTACTAAGCAGTCAATTTCGTCCTTGCTGTTCATCTCGGTAAAGCACCACAGAATATCATCCCCTACAGGATAGCCGCCGAGAATTCCTTTTTCCCCAAGCCGTTGGATCAATATGTCCGGTTTAATCGGCGAAGCAGTCAAAAATTCATGAAAAAATTCCCCCGAATAAACCTGCTCAAATCCTTTGATTTTACTAATTTGCTCTGCTCCATAATGAGCCTTGGCAGTACATTGACGGGCAACTTCCCGCACCCCATCAGGGCCCATGACTGTCAGGTAGACCGAAGCGGTCAGCGCACAATGGGCTTGATTAGAACAAATATTCGAAGAGGCTTTTTCCCGACGAATATGCTGCTCTCGAGCCTGCAAAGTCAGAACGAAAGCTCTTTTACCGTCCACATCGACGGTTTCGCCGACAATTCGACCGGGCAATTTTCGAGCCAATTCCTGAGTTGCGGTCATAAAGCCCAGATAAGGGCCGCCAAACGACAGAGGCAAGCCCAAAGGCTGACCTTCGCCGACTGCAATATCAGCGCCACATTCGCCGGCGGATTTTAAGAGCGCCGCCCCAATCGGATTCACGCTCATAATATACTTCGCCCCTTTAGCATGGGCGACTTTACCGATTTCTTCCGCATCTTCAATGAGTCCGAAGTAATTGGGCTGCTGAACCATTACCGAAGCAACGGTTTCATCCAGCATCGCCTCTAAAGCCGCTATATCAGTCTGCCCATCTTTTAAGGGGATTAGCGCTATTTCGGTGTCTGAGGCAAAGCAATAAGTTTGGATTGTCTGAATTGTCATCGGATGAACCGCCTCGGAGACCAGCACTCTGGCACGCTTGCGATCTTTGCACATCGCCACCGCCTCCGCTGCCGCCGTCGCACCGTCATAGACCGAAGCATTAGACACATCCAGTCCGGTCAGCTCGCACATCATCGTCTGATATTCAAAAATCGACTGCAAAAGCCCCTGACTGATCTCCGCCTGATAAGGGGTATAAGCAGTAACAAACTCCTCTTTTCCGGTAATTTGCTTCACCAGCGCCGGAATATAATGGTGATAAGCACCAACACCCCGAAAAATCGACCGAAAGACCTGATTTTTTTCTGCCAAATCAGTCATGATTTTCCGCACTTCCAGCTCCGATTTACCTGCCGGAATATTCAGACCCTCAAGCATCAATTCTTGAGGAATATCGCCATATAATTCATGTAAGCTTGAAAATCCAAGCGTATTCAGCATCTCCTGCTGCTCCGCCGAAGTAGAAGGAATGTAATTACCCATCTTTACTCCTCCTCTTCGCAGAATGCTTCGTACTCTCCAGCCCCCAGTAACTCTTCTTTCTCTGACACAGCTTCGATGATGAAAAGCCATGCCCCATAGGGGTCAGCATTGATAAGCCCCGGATTATCCAGCAATTCCTCATTAATTTCTTTCACGATTCCCGATACCGGACTGTAAATATCCGATACCGCTTTTACAGACTCCACATCTGCCAAAGTAGCTCCCACAGTCACCTCATCGCCGACCTCCGGCAAATTGACAAAGACAATATCCCCCAAAGCGTGTTGTGCAAAATCCGTCAGCCCGATCTTTGCAGTAGTTTCGTCCAGCATTTCCACCCACTCGTGAGTTTTAGCATAAAGAAGCTCCTTTGGATTTCCCATCATTATTTCCTCCTTAAATTTTGATTTTCAAAAATAAGCTCAGTCTTTTTTATAAAACGGCAACGATACCACCTCTACCGAAATTCGGCGACCCCGCACCTCCGCTTCCATCTGAGTGCCCGGCGTAAAATATTCTTGCCCCACCAAAGCCATGGCAATCGACATTCCCAAATGAGGCGCGTGGGTTCCGGAAGTAGTCTGCCCGACCACCTCATCGCCGATATAAAGAAGCTCGTTCTCTCGGACAATGCCCCGACCAATCACCTTCAGACCTACCCGCTTGCGAGTCGGCTCGCCTTTGGCGAGAAGTACCTGTTTCCCGATAAAATCAGCCTTCGCCATCTTGACTGCAAAAGCCAAATCCGCCTCAAAAGGGGTAATCTCCATAGATAGCTCATGTCCATAAAGAGGCATTCCCGCCTCCAGCCGCAAAGTATCCCGAGCCCCCAAGCCACAGGGCAACAGCCCCACCTCCTGACCAATTTCCAACAGCAGATACCAAAGCCTCGATGCATCCTCATTGCTACAATAAATCTCATAGCCACTCTCACCGGTATAGCCGGTCTGAGAAACCAGACACTTAATGCCCTGAATCTCTACCTCCGGCAGAAACGAATAATACCCCGCCGGCAGATTGCTTTCCTCGGTCACCTTGAGGAGAATTTCCTTGGCTTTCGGGCCTTGCAGAGCAATTTGCGACATCTCATCGGAAACATCCTCAACCTGCACCTCACCAAATTCCTTAGACTTCATCCAAAGCACATCTTTCTCCCGATTCGCCGCATTAATGACCAAAAGATAATTTTCCTCATCAAATTTATACACCAATAAATCGTCAACCACACCGCCGTCTTCATTGCACATCAGCGCATAGCGAACCTTTCCGGCCTTCAAATCAGTGAAATCATTACTCAGCAAATTCTGAAGATACTCAAAAGCTCCTTTGCCGCTGACCTTTACCTCTCCCATGTGGGATACATCAAAAAGTCCGGCTTTCTGCCGCACCCCATTATGCTCAGCAATAATCCCGGAATACTGAATCGGCAGCAAATACCCCGCAAAGGGTACCATCTTCCCCGCCGCCGCCAAATGGCACTCATACAATGCTGTTTTCCGCTCCATTTTTACCTCCTTATTTCTCCTTTTTCCCATAAAAAAACAGAGACACGCCAAATGATGCGCATCTCTGTCATATTGCCTGAAAGATTCCCCGTTTCCTTGAAGCCGGGTTGCTTCTTCGGCGCTGACTCAAAGCCAGCTCTCCAGAGTCTTGTCCAAAATCGGTCCTTTTACCTGAGAGTTTTTTGCTTGTACCCCTTCGGTGCCACTATTTAAAGGGTCTCTCCCGATTTCTTCATCCAATCCAATATTCAATTAAATATTTAATTCCACTATACGAGAAATCATCTACCCTGACAAGCGAAAATATTTACACATTTTTGCAAAAACTTTACACCAAAATATGCAAAGAATTCTTATACCAATTTATACTGCAAAAAAAAGAGTTGCCACTCATTCAAAAGCAGCAACTCTTCAAGCAAATTTTTAGAACCTGTTAACGTCACAGGGTTGGGTAGAACGAGGGAAGTACGATGATGTGTATAAAGTGCATTAGGAGTGCTGAGTTGAAGTTCTAATGCAGTTAGTACCCACGATGTGGCTATTAACGCAAAATGAGTTCGCCCGTAGTAGCATCACCCTTTACCACATATCTGGCATCTTTTCGCTCGCCCTTATAGGTGATTTGAAGTTCATTCGCAGTCACGGTAATTTGATGAGTGCGGTACTCACCGATAGCATCTTTTTGGGCATCCAATTTTGCTCGGGCATCTTTATGGAAATCCGGAATTTGCTCCAAGCGAGCGGTATCCAATGTCCAAAGCACACGATCCGCATCAAATTCTCGNCCCGGCGATTGGCTCCAACTGTCGGGCGAGCTGAATCGGTGATGAATACTTTGGCCGGCATTTTTCGGGTCTACCGTATCAAAATACACAGTACCATCGGTCTTGACTCCTTTGACCGAAAAATGATTTACTCCAAAGACCAAATTGCTGGAAATTTTATTGCCCCCCGCTTCTTTTTCAATTAATGCCGCCATTTCCTTCATATCGTCTTTATTATTGAGATAATCAACATTTTTAAGTCCACCAAGACCACCGCAACCAACCAGCAAACACGCTGAAAACAACATTACAAAAAACAGACTGATTTTTCTCATTCCATAAACACTCACTTTCTGAATAATCTTCTGTTATTTAGTATAGCAAAATTAGATATATTTTAAAATAGATACTACATCCAACATTATAATGAGTTATTGAGGACTGGTCTTTTTCTTGTTTCCACTCTTGAGATTAGCAAAAGGGAACTGCTTATAGTCTTCTTTAAATCGTTCGATTAACTCTCCCTCTAATTCTTCCTGTTCACAAGCTTTACACTCTTTCCATATAAAATACAGCTGTTCCACATTCTTTAAATGCCAAATATTTTTCCCACCCCTATGATTACCAGTTTCGCTAAGTTTAGATTTAATATATTCACGAATTCTCTTCCGTAATGTTCTTTTTGTCTTTTGTTTCTCTTTGCCAACTTTGCCAAAATATAAAATATTGGTGTCTTTTACCCAATACTCTTCCAATTCCTTTTTCCAATCATCGTCTACATTTTCTGCGAATTCAGGCGAAAATCCCTCAGGAGCAATGACTGCATAAACTCCTTTTTCTTCAGGCAACATAGCCCATTCCTGCGCTTTCGAATTTAAAAGCTTCCCTATAGATACCTTGTCATCCATTCCCTCAAAACCCCATTTTTCCACCAATACATCACTTCGCATATTATCCCTCCCAATCCAATTATTTATAATCCATATTATCCAATTGTTAAAGCCAGCGTCAATGGATTTGGGGAAAATTGGACACAAACTCGAAAAATTGAACACTGATTCTCATTGTTTTCTCAAATCATCAGGTACACTAAATTTAACTATTCTCTGATAAAAACATGAATTTGTCATAAAAAGTCGCTATACTGATAACAACAATTAGAGATTTTAGATAGGGAGATGATGACATGACGACTCTATTGATTGCTGATGATCATCAGCAGATTACTTCGATTTTAAAAGAATATGCCGAAAAGGAAGGCTATCAGGTCATTCTTGCGACTAATGGTAATGAGGCGATTTCGCTATTTGAAGAACACTCGCCGGATCTCTTGCTTTTAGATGTGATGATGCCCGGCAAGGATGGCTTTCAGGTCTGTCAGGAGATTCGCAAAAATTCCAATGTACCGATTATCATGATTACTGCTCGGAGCGAAGAATTTGAGCGCATCATGGGGCTTGACATCGGTGCCGACGATTACATCGTAAAGCCCTTTATGCCCAGCGAGGTCATGGCGCGGGTGCGGGCGATTCTGCGGCGTATCCAGCAGCAAGACGACGAAAAAATGCAGGTCTTTACCTATGGCAGCCTAACGATTAATTTGGATTATTACACCGCTTCAATCGGCGATACTGCTTTGGCTCTTACCAAAAAAGAACTGGAAATTCTCTGGACTTTGGCAACCAACCGCAACAAAGTTTTTTCCCGGGAGCAGTTGCTCAATCAGCTTTGGGGCTATGATTATTTCGGAGATACCCGAACGGTAGATTCCCACATCCGTCGGCTTCGCTCCAAAATTGAGGCGATAGAGCATCCGGAGTGGGAACTCAAAACCATTTGGGGAGTGGGGTATAAATTCGAGGGTTCTTTATGATCAAAAATAAAATTGCCACCAAATTAACTCTGTATTTTCTCAGTGCCTTAGCCGCTTTTACCATCATTATTTCCGGGGTTTTCTTTTTCCTTTTTCAGGCCTATATCGTAGAGTGGAGCCGGGGCGAAATGGAAGGAAGGGCCACCCGAATTGCCACCTATTTTTCCGAGCAAATGACTGCCGGCGACTCGGATAACTCTTGGGAAAGGCGCCCAGCCCGCCCCCCTCGAACCTCATCCCAGGAAAATTCCGAACGCCGAGAGCGAGACCCTCGCTCTCTCAGGCACCATGACAGCAATAATCTCCGCTCAATCAATAATCTCTCCAATAGTAATATCTGGGTCATTGATGCCCAGCGCAATCTTAGCACCTCCAATCGAGGCGAGCAGGAGCAAGCGCCTTTGACTTATTCCCTGCTTCCTTCAGATGGCAAAAATATGGTTGAGTCGGTATTTAAAGGAAAAATCCACTTTAGCAGAGGCTTTACCTCGGTTATTCATGCACCGACCCTCACGGTAGGTGTGCCGATTCGAGATGATCAAGGGGATATTCTCGGCGTTGTCCTTCTTCATCGGCCGATGGAAGGCATAACCAACCTTTTCGAGCATAGCCTGCGCCTCCTTGGAGGCAGTATCCTGATTGCTCTGATTCTTTCATTTTTAGTCGCCATTAAGCTGGCCTATTCTTTTACCAATCCTTTAAATAAAATGAAAGATACCGCCCTCAAACTGGCAGATGGCGACTATGAAGCCAAAAATAACCTGACTATCGCCAATGAAATCGGCCAGCTCTCCAATGCCATGGATCTCATGAGCGAGCGGCTTCATCAGGCCTCAAAAGAAAAAGAAAAACTCGACCGATTCAAAAATAACTTTATCGTCAATATTTCTCACGAACTCCGCACACCGATTACAGTCATTCGTGGCTCTTTAGAAGCCTTGGTCGATAAAGTAGTCAGCAAACCGGAGCAAATGGAAGAATATCACCAGCAAATGCTCAAAGAGGCCATCCTCTTACAGCGCTTGACTGGTGACCTCTTAGAAATCTCCCGCCTGCAAAATGAAGACTTCCCCATGGTCAAAGAAAAGATCAACCTTTGGGATCCGCTAGATGACGCAATTCGAAGCGCAAAATCCTTAGGCAAAGATAAAAATATCTCCATTGACATTGAACGAGAATCCTCGCCGAAAATCTTCTCTGGCGACTACGGAAGACTCCGCCAACTCTTCCTCATCATCCTGGATAATGCGGTAAAATTCTCGCCGGAAAACGGTCGCATTCATGTCATCCAGACCGGCAATACCATCCACATCCGCGACTACGGCAAAGGTATCTCGCCGGAGGATTTACCCTATATTTTTGACCGATTCTACCAATCTTCCCTCGGAGCTACCGACCTTGGAACCGGCCTTGGCCTCGCCATCGCCAAGCAAATCGCCGCCCGACACGACATCACTCTTACTGCGGCATCTATCCCTGATGAGCCGGGAGCTCAATTTGAACTCGAATTTCCGGAAAAATTAAAAGCATACTAATGAGTTTATCATTCTCTCCCTAAAGACACAGAAAATCCCCCTCTTGTAGAATAATTCTATAAGAGGGGGATTTTTTATCCAAAATAGCAATCCGCTTTAAATCAAATCAAGTAACGCTTGGCCGGCTCGCTGTCTATGCAGACGAACCAATTTTTCTACTTCTTCCGGATTACCTTCCAATAAGACCTTAATAATCTCTTCATGCTCATCAATTGATTTTTTCAGCCGCTCTGCTGAAAGACCAAAAACCGCTCGAGTCCGCTCGCATTCATTTAGCATCTCATAAATCATATCTTTGATTCGTTGATTTTCAATATGACTCGTAATGGTTTTGTGAAATTCCAAATTCATCTTACCAAACTCAACATAATCGCCGAGCTTCGCGTATTTTTTCATGCCCTCAACACAAGATTGCAATTTCATCAGGTTTTCTTTATTAATCGAAACTGCCGAGCGAGCCGCATAACCTTCCAGCACACTTCTCGCCTCAATAATTTCTTTAATCGTTTCTTTATCCAATTCGGCGACTTGCGCTCCGGCATGAGGAATCATCGTGACCAGACCTTGAGCCTCCAGCATACGAATTGCCTCGCGAACCGGACTCTCGGAAATCCCATATTCACCGGCAATTTTCCGAATAATCAGGCGTGATCCGGGCGCTAAGACCCCAGTCACAATCTTCTCCTTTAAAATATTATAAATAGCCTCCAATTTTGTCGTTGCTATTTTTTCTATACTTTCCATCGTAGAACCAACAGACCCTTCTTTTTAGATTATTGCGAAATATATAATATATCATTAGCTTAAATACTACTCTAATCTGCCTACTCCGTCAACTATTTTGTATCTCTCAAATCCCGCTTTTGAGATAATTTCATTCCATTTTCTATCTTGACGGATAATAATTCTAATGCTAGGATAGCCGTATATAATATATGATATATCATATATTATATACGGCTATCTATTTTACTTTAAAGAAGGAGGATTTCTAAAATATGTCAAGCAATTATTACAAAGAAAAGTGCTGGTGGGCTAGTCCGTACAACGATTATCCCAATGTCATTGACCAAGCGGCACTACCGAAAAAAGTGGAAATTCACGATGCCACATTGCGGGACGGCGAGCAGACTGCCGGAGTTGTTTTTTCTGTAGATGACAAAATCCGAATTGCAGAAAAATTAAACGAACTCGGCATTGAGCGAATTGAAGCCGGTATGCCTGCGGTATCCACGGACGATTACACAGCGGTAAAGAGTATTTGCAAGAGAAATCTCAATTCCAAAATATTCGCATTCACCAGAGCGATGCGAGTAGACATCGACCAATCTGTCGATTGCGGCGTTCATGGGGTAATCATTGAAGTGCCGATTGGCTACCCAAAATTAAAATATCAATTCAACTGGACTTGGGAAAATGTCCTTGAAAAAAGCCTCGACTGCATCAATTATGCGAAAAGCCAAGGTCTTTACACAGTCATCTTTCCTTACGATACCACCAGAGCCAGAGAAGAAGATTTGGAAAATCTTATGACCGGACTCATGAAAGATTCCTCCCCTGACTCGGTAGGCGTTGTGGACACCATGGGTTGCGCAACTCCAGAGAGCATCCAGTACCTTGTACGTAAAATGAACCAATGGACTGGCGGCATCCCTGTGGAAGTCCACACTCATAATGATTTCGGCATGGGTGTTGCCACCGAATTCGCCGGAATGCTCGCCGGATCGACAGTACTCCATTCCTGCATGAATGGTCTAGGCGAAAGAACCGGAAATGCGGCTACCGAGGAATTGATGGTAGGGATGAAAATTCTTTACGGTTTGGATAACGATTACAAACTGGACAAACTAGTAGATGCTTGCGCTATGGTTTCGGATATTTCCGGTATTCCTATCGCGACCAATAAACCGATTAGCGGCAGCCGAAATTATACTCGTGAATCCGGCATCGGAGTAAACTTAGTCGTATCAGAGCCATTGGCAATGTTCGCCACAGATCCGCAACTCTTCGGCCGAGAAGGCCAAGTCGTTTTAGGCAAGAAAAGCGGCAAAGCTTCCATTGAGCATTATTTCAATCAAATGGGAGTCCCCTCCTCCGATGCACTGGTAGAAACCGTCCTTGCAAAAGTAAAAGCGCTCAGCATCAGCGAAAAACGACTGGTCACAATGGAGGAATTCCAAAATATCATTAATTCTTCTAAATAAAGCCTGATCAACCCGTTCCACTTCTTTAGGTAAGAAAACTTCAAAATCACAGGACTAAAGTATCAATAATTTAATGGAGGTGTTTACATGGCTAAAACAATGGTTGAAAAGATTTTCTCAAAAAAACTGGGACGAGATGTCCGACCCGGAGAAAATGTCTTTTTATCGCCTGACAAAATTATCATGTACGAATGGAGTTCTATTTCTGATTATGTTTTTGATTTAGTTGAAAATGATCTTGGCTGCAAAAATGTCGATTGGAGTAAATTGCTGCTATTTATTGATCACAAATTACCGGCTCAAAATGAAAAAGAGCAGGAATTTCATCTGGAAACTCTCAAATGGGGCAAAGAGCACGATGTAGAAGTCTTTTACGGTGAAGGCATCGGGCACCAAATCACTGCTGAGCGAGGCTTTGTCCTGCCCGGCGATGTGGCTGTCCACTTTGACCGTCATGTCAATCTTTTGGGCGCTCAAGGAGTTTTTTCGGTGGGAACTCGGCTTGAACTTATCATGTCCTTTGTAAAAGATGCTTTCCCAATTCAAGTGCCTCGCACGGTACGAGCCGAATTGATTGGAGAGCTTCAGCCCGGCGTAATGGGCAGAGACTTACTGCACTATATCGTCAAAGACATCGGCCCTGGCGGCTCGCCAGACTGCGTACTCGAATTAGGCGGCCCCGGTGCTCTTTCGATCTCGATGGATGCCCGGCTCTGCCTTTGCGGATTGGCTTTATTTGTCGGCGCAACCACTGCAATGTTTGAGACCGACCAAGTCACCGAAGACTACTATAAAAATATCGGCAAATCCATTGATACCTTCGTGGCCGATAAAGACGCAGATTATTTCTTGAAGCGCACCTATGACCTATCTAAACTGGAGCCCCAAATTGTCGTGCCTCCAAAACCGGAATCTACCGTAAATATTAAGGAAGTCATCGGCACACCACTTCAACATGGCTATATCGGTTCTTGTGCCAATGGACGATTGGAAGACCTCGAAATCGCCGCACGAATTTTAAAAGGTCGCAAAGTCGCAAAGAATTTCCGGTTGATTATAAATCCAATTACCGATGATATCATGCGCCAAGCGCTAAAACTCGGCTACATCGAAACTCTCGTCGATGCAGGGGCTTGGATTTCTTCCCCGACCTGTGATTACTGCTATGGAAAAGTCGGTGCAATTGCCGCCGGCGAAGCGATTATGTCCTCTGCAACCCTGAATGTTCCGGGGCGGATGGGTTCTGTTGATTCAGAAATCTACATTGGTAGTGCCGCTTCCATCGCCGCAGCAGCTATCGAAGGCAAGATTGTTGACCCACGAAATTACGTTTGATAAATAAAATGGCAGGGAGGTAAAAATATGAACTCATTAAAAGGCCGTGTGGCGTGGATTTTTGACGATCACTACGACGTTGATCTCATCATCGGTGTGCATTATATCCACGAAAAAAACATTGAAAAACTCGTTCCAATCAATATGAAAAACTACGATGTTGATTTTAATCAATCCATCAAGCCCGGTGATTTTTTGGTCGCCGGCCAAAATCTCGGATATGGTCATCCTCATCCACAAGCCATGAAAGTCATGCGAGAACTGGGAATCAATGTAGTAGTTGCCAAATCATTCGCCCGGGTATTCTTCAAAAACGAAGTCGCTGCCGGAATGAAATTATTCCCATGCCCCACTTTGCCTGATGATATTGAGCGATGGGAAGAATTAGAAGTCGATCTTGAAGAAATGGTAGTCATTCGGCACAAAGACAATAGTAAATATCCCCTTGCTGCTGTACCGCCAATCGAACTGGAAATTATCAAAGATGGCGGAATCGTCCCTTATCTGAGGAAAAATTTAGCTGAATAAAACAAGTTAGGAGTGTTACCATTATGAATGAACGACTTTGGCGCAGTTTAGTCTGTCTGGCAGTGCCGGCCGGAATACTTATGACTCCGGTTCCAGAAGGGCTGACTCCAGAGGCTTGGCAAATTTTCGCATTTTACTTGGCTTCCATCGTCGGTCTTATTTTAAGACCTTTCCCCGAACCAATCGTGCTTCTGGCAACTATGGCAGGTATTTCCATCATGTATCGCCAGACCGGTATTGCGCTCTCCGGCTACTCCAGCTCAATTGCTTGGTTGGTATTCGTCGCCTTCCTAGTCGGTCAATGCTTCGTTGAAACCGGGCTTGGAAAACGTATTGCCTATCTACTTGTGCGATTTATGGGGCAGACTGCCCTTCGACTCGGTTATGTAATCTCCGCAACCGATGGTATTTTGGCACTGGCAGTGCCTTCAAATACCGCTCGTACCGGCGGACTGAGCTTCCCAATTTTCCACAACGTGGCCAAGACCCTAGGCTCTAATCCGGGAGAATCGTCTCGCAAAATCGGCGCGTATTTAATGATTATGCTTTATCAAGTCAGCTTGGCGTCTTCTTGCCTCTTTATGACAGCAAATGCCAAC
>JGI996J12353_1000326_pt1 | contig 12516 bp, 12 predicted proteins | sample IntmicLarv5ML5BL_FD_12353 | JGI IMG/M metagenome (IMG submission 12353) | reverse complement strand
TGATTTACAATTTGATTTGAAAATCACCGCCGAAGTTTACCGAAACATCAGGTCACATATCAGTCTGGGAAAGAACTCCCGACTTCATTAATAATTTTGATGAATGTAAATTTACTGCGAATTCAAGCGAAATGAATCGTGAATTGTGCAGAATTCAACATAATTCAGACATTGTATATAAGAGTTGTGACACAAGTCAATTTTTCAAAAAAGTACAGAAAAACATTCGATACTAAATCTACTAAAAGCCAACAAATATATGTCGATTCACTCTGAATTTCAGTTGTGCTGAAAGATTCAGACTGAGCGAAACCAAAGAATATCACATTTCATATATAAGGGTGTTGGATGAACGAAGAAAAGAAGCAAAAAAAGTGTAAAAAAGAAGAAAATAACAAGAAATCGAAAACAATTCGGACACAACATTTAAACATGAAAACAATTATTCTTACATAAAATCAGCATTCTAATTTTTATAAAAAAAATGAAATGTCGTTTTAGAAAATGAATTTTAATCACTTAGCATAACATTATCAGATACAACCCCCATTATCAATAATCCAGGAAGGAGAAAAAATGGCATATTTTAACAATAACAAGAGAAAAGGTCCCGCACCGACAGACGGAGAGCAAGTTGTCCGTGTAAGAGTTCCGAAAAAAGAAGAAAGAGAAGTATTGGCAATCGTTGAAAGTTTACTCGGCGCCAACCACTTGAAACTCAGATGCTTGGACGGAATCGTCAGATTAGGACGCATCCCGGGATCCATGAAAAAGAAAATATGGATTCACGAAGGCGATGTCGTCATTGCAGTCCCATGGGATTTCCAAGACGAAAAAGCAGACATCATTTGGAAATACACCCGCCCGCAAGTGGACTGGTTGGATAAAAAAGGATATTTGAGAAAATAATCATTCTCATATTTTCCCAATTTATCAAAGATTCCACCTGTGGATTCTACCAATATAATAGATTTAACAAATATTTAGAATACGTTTTTTTACTAAACGGCTGCATATTATACAAAACATCAACCAAAGCGCTGTCCCGAAATAACCATCGGCGCGGCAAATCACCTCCACTCTGATTTTAAGGTGCTGACATGAGCCAAAAGAAAATAGACAAGCAGATGAAGCAAATCGAAGATAAGCGCGCAAAAAGCCGCATCTTCAAAAAAGATTCATCTTTTTTAAAAACAGAAGAAAACGTCTTTGATGTTCCCACTTTAAAATTACTTTACACCCTTTCAAACAAAGGACATATTCACGAACTCGGCGGATCAATCAGCACAGGAAAAGAAGCAAATGTGTTTTACGCGACAGGAAACACCGGAGAAGTCGCCGTCAAAATTTACAGAATCCAATCAAGCACATTTAAAGCAATGGATCCGTATATTTTAAAAGACCCGCGATTTACCCACATCCGCCACAGTCGAAAAGATATCATTTTTGCTTGGACGCAAAAAGAATTCCAAAACTTATTAAGAATAAATAAAGCAGGAATACGCGCACCAAAACCAATCACGTGCGACAGAAACGTGCTTATAATGGAATTTATGGGAGAAAACAACAACGCTTACCCGTCATTAAAAGAAATAAAAATGGACGACGATGAAGCACGTCTGTTTTATGATCAAATTATAGAAAATATGCGCCGAATGTATGTTCGCGCATCTTTAATTCATTCAGATTTAAGCGAATATAACATTTTGATTGATACCGAAAAACCGGAAGCCGTCATCATTGACGTCGGACAGGCTGTAACATTAAATCATCCAAATGCGCGCGATTTCTTAATTCGCGACGTTGAAAACATTAAACGGTTTTTCAAAAAATACGGAATCAATGAAGAAACAAAAGAAATTATTGAAAAAATAAAACAAAAAACAGATGCAGATACAATTATCGAACCGGATTCTGACGAAGAAGAAAAAGAAATCCCGGAAAAAACAGAAAAAATAAAAGAAAACGAAGAAGAAAAAACAGAAAAAATAAAAGAAAACGAAGAAGAAAAAACAGAATAATTTAAAATCAATTCAATAAAAGAAACAGGAGAATTATTATGACACAATTTGTAAAAGTCCCGAAAGAAAGAATTGCCGTAATTATCGGCCCGAGCGGAAGCACAAAAAAGAAAATCGAAGAGCTTTCCAAAGTAAAACTTGAAGTCAGCAGCGAAGACGGCAGAGTTGAAATCAATGAAGGCGAAGACCCGATTTTAGCGCTTCGAGCCGCAGAAGTCATCAAGGCCATTGCGCGCGGATTTTCACCGGAAAGAGCTTTGGAATTATTTTATGAAGACTTTTTGATATTAGATATCATTGATTTATCGGAAGCGGCAACAACACCCAAAGAACTTTCACGCTTAAAAGGAAGAATCATCGGACGCGAAGGAAAAACCAGAGAAATCGCTGAAAAATTAATCAATGTCAAAATTTCGGTTTACGGAAAAACTGTCAGCGTTATCGGATTTCCGGAACAGACAACAATTATCAGAACCGCAATCGATATGCTGATTAACGGCGTGAATCACGGAACAGTTTACAGTTTCCTTGAGAAAAAGCACGATGATTTAATCAGATCTCAATTGGATTCGATTGAATACATCACGGAAGAAGAAAATTAATTTTTCTTCCGATTTTTTTTGTTATTAATTTTTTTTAATTTTGATGCCGACTGCAATCATTCTTCATCATCGACATCTTCTTCATAAATGATTTTGCCGTCTTCGTTTCTTATCAAACCTGCACCCGGCAAAAATGCGCCGCTTCCTTTTTTAGCAACAATTTGATGACCGTCCCAAATTGTTTGCCCGCGCAAAAGAGTCATTCCCGGGAAAATGCCATCCATTCCTTCATAGGGCGTCCAATCGCATTGCGTATGCAGATTTTTAGATTTAATCGGCACAACATTTTTCGGGTCAAAAAGCAAAAGATCGGCATCAAATCCGACATTCATTGATCCTTTTCCAAGGCGATTCAATCCGAAAATTTGTGCAGGATTGAAACTTGTCACCTGAATAACGCGCTCCAGCGAAAACAAATTTTTGCGAACGCCGGCGAGCATGAGCGGCATTAAAGTTTCAACGCCGGGAACGCCGGACGGCGCAGAGCGCATCGGAACATCTTTTTCATGATGCATATGCGGCGCATGGTCGGAAGAAACTGCTTGAATTAAACCGGAATTGAGCGCTTGAATCATGTAAGCGGCATCTTCAGAAGAGCGAAGCGGCGGATTCATTTTTCCGAGCGTTCCGAGTCGGCTGTAATCTTTCGTTGATAAAAATAAATGATGCGGCGTAACTTCGCAAGTAATTTTCCCGGCATTTCCGGAAGATGAAAATTGAGCGCACGCATTTGAAATTACAGAAACTGCTTCGGGCGTGCTGACATGACAAAAATGAAGTTTTGCAGGAACATCGGCTTGGCTGTTGACGGCAATACATTCTTTGACGGCAATTTCCTCACATTCATTCGGGCGAACACGAGAATGAATGTCAATAGATGAATCGTTTTTGAGAAGCTTTTCATTTTCCAAGCGAAGTGCTTCATCTTCGGCGTGAATGCAAGCCAAAGCATCAAGTTTTCCAATTTGATTAAGCGCGCTTCCAAGCGTTTCGCGGCTGATATTCAATCCGCCGGTGGATTCTGCCATGAAAATTTCACCAAAAACGCTGATGCCGTAGCGCCACAATTCCGAAAGCTTGCCGATGTTATCTGTAACGCCGCCATTGATTCCGAAATCAACGACAGATTTTTTCTGAGCGCGCTTTAATTTCAATGAAAAACCGGATTTATCTGCAACAGGAGGAATTGTATTCGGATGTTCCAAAACAGAAGTAATTCCGCCGGCGGCTGCCGAGCAGGAACCGGAATACCAATCTTCTTTGTGCGTCAATCCCGGGTCTCGAAAGTGAACGTGGCCGTCAATTCCGGCAGGAATTGCAACCATTTTTTGAGCATCAATGATTTCATCATAATTCGAAATGCGGAATTCTTTTGAAATTCCTTTGATTTTTCCATCTTCAATCAAAATTTCAGCCAGCACCAAACGTCCGTCTGAAAGAACTCTTGTATTTTTAATTAAAATATCAGGCATAAAGAAGTAATTAATCTTCAATTAAATAAATGTCACCTGATTAAAAAAATAAAATGATAAAGTGAAATGACAAAAATAAAAAAAAGCAAAAAAAGAAATCAGAAATCAAAAAGAGATTTCTGCGGTTTCTTTTTATTTTTTGAATCAGCAGCATCAGAATTCGATTGAGATTCTGAAACAGGAGCGGAATCGGCAGCGACGAGAGGCGCTACATCGGAAACAGCCTCATCTTCTTTTAATTCAACCTCAATCTCGCCGATTTTTTCAACAGAATCAACGATTTCATCAGCGGCTTCTTCTTTGTAGATCGGCGCTTTTGAAGGACCGGTATCTTCAAACGGATTTGCTGCGGAAGCATCCGATGATGAAAGACTGCTTTTGTTGGATGCCAAATCTGAAACGGATTTAGGCAGCGCGGTTTCCTTTTCAACTTGAGCCGGCGCTGCATCTGCAAAATCAAATAATCCTTTTTGCTGATATTTATCTAATGATCCGGCATCCACGCCGAAAACTTCTAAAATGCGCTCAACCGGCGGCAAAATCTGCTTTTTGATATAATATTCCGTGTCGAGCGGAACATTATTATTTAAGACGTAATCAGGATCTTCGGAGCGGTCGGCAAAAAGACCTTTTCCGGAAATAATCACGAACGGAACACGCGTTCCGATCGGCGTTGAAATGCCGGTGCGCGCTTTGATTTTTTCAACGACATTCAAATGCGGCTGCTTATTTCGATAATTATCTGCCTTCTTCGAATAACTCTTTGTCAGAATCAACTTGTTGATGAAATCAGGATTTTCTTTTAAATTCAAATTGCGAAGGTCGGATGTGACGGCGCGGACATATTTGACAGCTTCATCGACATTACCTTCCATCAAAACAAGTCTCAAAACACGCATCAATGTATCGGATGTCAGTTCACACCAGTCACGGCGAACAGTTTCCATTCCTTTAACTTTAATTTTATCAGACCACCCGGAACCGCTGCGTTCGAAAAGCCATTGAGCATAACGTTTTTTAGCAATTAAAACCGCGCGGCGCGCAACGGCTTCAAATTCAAGTTCCATCGGCGCAGGAAGAGAAGCAGTCACAATAGACGCGGTTCGTGCGCCTGCCAAAGCGGCTTCATCTAATGTGAATTCTTCCGGCGTGAATTCTTCGCCGGATTCGGCGGAGCAGTGCATGAAAACACTGTCAGTATCACCGTAAACAACCGACAGCAGAATAATTTTAATTTTTCCGCCAATAACTGCCGAATCCAAATCCGAAATTTTATCGGATTCAAAATCCGATTCAACCGACAAACCTTTGGATGTGAATTCTTCTTTAATTTCGGCTTCAAGCCAAGCTTTATTTTCATGAAGATAGATTTTTCCGATGCGCTCGGTGATGACTTTCTCAGTGTTAATAATATTTTCACGGCCGATGCTGGTCACGGAACTTGCCATTGCCATACTGTAAAGGCGCGCGCGCGCGTAGCCGGTGTAGCCGTAATAACTGTTGAGCAAAATTTTAAGCGCCATTTGAGTCGCATCAAGCGCAAGAATTTCCTGTTCATCTTGCGTTTGCTTCATCAATTTTTTTGTTTCCATTCGGCGATTAAGCAAATCTTCCAAAATGGACGGAACAATGCCTTTGACAATATTTTGCTTCAAAAACATTCCGCCGGTCGGCGTTATGTCAATATCGTTTTCTGTGAAGCCGAATTTTTCAAGGTCGGCTTTATCTTGAATAATCGTTGTGTAGCACAGATTATGCGCCATCATAATTGTCGGATACAACGATTTGTAGTCGAGAATAATAACATTGTCATGAAGACCGCGAACCGGATCTAAAACAGCGCCGCCTTTGAGTTCTTCTTCGCCGTCCCGCTCATCGAAAGCTTCGCCGTCGGGTTTGGTCGGCATGACACGCTGATGTTTTCCGTATTCTTTAAGCATGACTTGCTCAACCATTGACGTTTGTCCGCCGTCAAGTGTTTCCTGAACGACGGAATTAGTAATGCGTGCCAATGCGACGTATTTATCTAAAATTTTCAGATTGAGCAGAAGTTCAATCGCAAGCTCGGAGTCGCGGCGAGAATAATTAATGAACTGCGCTAATTTTTCGCCTTTATCAAACCAATAAATTTCCATTTCAGATGCGGGAACATCTAATTTTTCACGCCCGAGTAATTCTTTGGCGGCATTTCGAAGCGTGTATTGCTTCAAGCTGAAATTGCGGCGAATAAGCGGCAAAACGTCAGCGACAATGCGTCCTGTGATTTCGGTTTTAACGGTTAAACCGAATTTTTTGGAATAAATCGGGCTGTTGTCTCTGGAAATAGAAGTTCGAATGGCTGCGCCTTTCTTTTTTAAGACGTCGGCGCGGCGAAGCAAATAAGTAATATCGAAGTCGGAAATATTGTAACCGGTGATGAAATCGGGGTCGAATTGATTAATGGTTTCAAAGGTTTTAGCCATTAATTCATTTTCATTTTCCAACCAAATCGTGTCGCCGTTTTCATCATTTGTTTCAAAATCAAATCCGTCAGGCTTTGGTTTCCCGACATAAACTAATGTTTTTTTGCCGTTCCATGCCGGCTCAAACGCGAAACTGACCAAAATCACAGGTGATTTTTCCGGCGTCGGCATATTTCCATGATCGGGCAAACACTCAATATCAAAAGATAAGTAGCGAAGCGGCGCATTCGCAATGCGGTCCAATGCTTCGACGCCTTTTGTACAAATAATTGAATCGGCTTTGATTGGGATTTCCGAAATCAAATGTTCGCGGTCAAGAGAAGGATCTTCCTCTGCCGACACCCATTGAAAACCGCCTAAATTCATGTCTGCCAAAAAACGATTGCGGAAAAGAATATCACTTTCAAAAAGCGCAGAGACACCCTGCAATTTCGCGACATCGTCACGGATTTCGGGAACGTTTCTCGGTGCCTGAACGATGATTTTCAAATACGGTGAAGGCGATGCCTGATAACCGATCGGCCCGTATTTTTGAACAACCTCAACGCGAACAATTTGAGGAAATTTTTCAAGTAATTCTTTTTGCGTTGCTTCCAGTGTTCGGCTTTCAACATAAAAGAAAGGCTCGAAACCAGGAATGAGACAGCACACGCTTTTGCCGTCTTCGCCTCTTCCGAAAAGGCGGATAACCGGCTCGTCTTCGCCGATTAATTTGTAGTCTGCGTCAAGGATTTGAAAATTCATTTGCATGTAAACTTGTTTGATTTAATATAGCCTTTTTGATTTAAAATACGTTTAAATTTGTATATATTCAAATAAAGAGATGAAATATTTTAAAAATAAGAAGAAGAAACATTTAATTATTCAAAAATTTTTGCTGATAAACATATTCTCTTTCAATATATTTTATAAATGCAGCATTTGTTCCCGCCCACATATATGAATGCGGGTGATTCTCTATTTTTTCAACTGGGATGTAATACCACCCTCTGTTCAGCATTTCTTCTAAAACATAATGAGGCAAGAAATAGATATTGCGAGAGGTATTTTTCTCAAAAACAAAAACATATAATCCGAGTCTATTTGTTTTTGCGATAAATGAAAAAAGTTGCTTAGAGGATTGGCGATTTCCATCACTATGTTTTCTGGAAATGTGATCAAATAACAAATATTGCCTATTATCCAGATTAATAAATTTCACTTCCAATCCAAGATTTGTAAAAGCGTTACTATTAACCACAATATCGATGAGTTGATGCGAATATTCATATTTACCGGAATATTTTGAGTATTTGTAAACATCTTCAGGAATTGGACATTTCTAAATGCAAGCAAAAATATTATTCGCAACTGTCCACTCGTGTAAAAGAGTTAAAATTTGGTCTTCTGCATCATATCCCTTTTCAAATATCCTTTGCTGAAAAATATAGCGACCTATTCGATAGCAGACATAAGCAGTAATACAAAGAACGAGAAAAAAAAGAATAATACTCATTAACATTATTCCATCATAATGACAATAAATTTATAGTAAAAAGGTGCCCGGAGCGTGACTCGAACACGCGACCTCCAGATGTCTCAGGAATTTTAAAATTCCGAAAAGACGCCATTTTATTTCCCTATGAGTCTGGCGCCCCAACCGACTAGGCTATCCGGGCAATTAGATGTGTAGAATAGACATTGTCATATTAAAAAGTATTGATTGAAAACAAGCAAATTCCTTGATTCGAGATGTAAAAAGAAAGAAATTGAAAATAAAAAATTGAAAATGACAAAAATCATAAATAAAAACCGAACGAAGTATATCAGAACTTGAAAAACGTTGGACGGATAATAAAATAAATAAAAAAAGAGGGAAAAACATGACAAAAATAATCGGCTTCTGCGGAAGCCCTCGAAAAAACGGAAACACTGATTTCTTGATGAAAACAATCTTGACCGGCGCGGAAGCAAAAGGTTTCGAAACAGAATTCATATCATTGAACAAAACAAATATCGGATTTTGTCAGGCTTGCGGCGCGTGCCGCAACGGTGACGGCTGCGTTCAAAAAGATGACATGCAATCCTTTGAAGAAAAGATGAGAGAAGCAGATGTTTGGGTCATCGGAACACCTGTTTATTGGTGGGGACCGACGGCGCAAATGAAAGTTTTCATTGACAGATGGTACGGATTCGCGCGCGAAACATTCCAAAATAAAAAAATCATATTGGTCGCGCCGATGGAAGATACAGAAGAAAAAACAGCCGCGCACGTTGTCGGAATGTTTCAAGACAGTTGCGATTACATCGGCATTGAAATTGCAGACATTATTGTCGCCAAAGGCGTTCATGAAGCCGGCGCCGCAAAGGAAAGAGCAGACCTTATTCAACTGGCAGAAAATGCCGTGAATAAAATTTAAAACAAAAAAACAAAAATAAGAAATAAATCAATCGAAGTCAAGCACTTCGATATGATTTAATATGCTTTTTTATTTTTTTCATTGCCCATTCGTAATGGGAAGATGTTGCCGACACACAATAACTGCCTACATTGGTCGTTCCCGTCCATGAAAAATGTTTTTTCTCAAACAATTCGGCATCGGAAAACGTTTCAACCAATTTCATGACATCGGCATGACTTTTTTGAATCATATTGATTGAATCAGAATAGGGCGTATTTTGATGCTTTTCCCAAAATTCGATATTCATTTGCGGATATGTTTTCCAGTTGTACGGTTCGGGTAAAAACGGCTTTAATTCCCCATTTTTGTTCGCAGTGATCCAAGTCAGAAGCAATTGATGCCATTCATACAAGTGAACAAGAATATCACGCAGATTTCGATCTCTGTCTTCAAACAAAAATACTGCATTTTGTCCTTCATCCGACATTGTGCCGATTAATTTTTGCATTTTGGAAAATTGGTCGTCTGAAGCTTTCAATAAGTCAGATTTTGTAGTCGGTCTTGGCATGATTATTCCTTTCGTATTTTTTCGTTTTCATTTAATATCCGGTTGCTTCCGCCAATTCAATCAAAGAATCGCTGCCGACATTTCCGGTGACAGTGACAAACATATTTCCAAGACCCCAAACCAAAATATGGCGACCATTTTGAGGCGTTTCCGCCGTTTCGGCGGTCAGCAAAACTGCATCGCGACCGTTGATTTGAATTGTTGAAATGCTGCTGTCATCTCCGTATTGTTTTTTGTGAGAATCAATCATTGATTGAATGTAGCTGTTCGACGTTTGAGAAGAAGACGAGAGAGTGACATCATAAAATGTCAAAAATACTGGCGTTCTATCGTTGCCGTAATGATAAATTCCTTGATAGCCGAAAAGTGCATCTGTAATCCCGATGCGCTGACCGTGAGACTTCACCGTTGTTGTTGATAAAAAGGAGAAGTTTTGAGGAACTGAATTAACAAGCGTCAAATTCGCATCAAACGACGGAGTCGATTTGGATTCGGCAACCTGACCGGATTCGGAATGATTTGAATTTTCATCAGAATCGATTGAATTGTTAAGATTGCCATCGGCATTATTCGCGTCATTGCCGAGACAGCCGGCAACGCTGACCGCTATTGCGATGACAAAAATAAAAAGAAAAATGGAAATGTTTTTTAAATTTTTCATAAACCCATCCTCATTTTCCAATTACAACCCTGAAGCTTCAGCCAATTCTTTTATGGCAGAATAATTGACTTTGCCATTGACGATAACAAGATAGCTGTCGTCGTATGAATCGCCGGACCAATTCGTCCAAGCCAAAATGTAGCGGCCTTCGTTGGGCGTTTCGCTGACGGTTGCCTCTAAGAGAGTTGCAGTGTGTCCGTTAATTACAACTGTTGAAACAATGCTATCGCTTCCGTATTTGTCGGTATGAGAATTGCTCATGAGTTGAATGTATTCATCAGATGTTCGTGCAGTGCATCTGTAAACGGAGAAGTAAACATTTTCTTCGTCATAAACCATCATGTTGCGATAGCCGATGATTGCATCCGGAATGCCAAGACCTTGCGTGTGCGCGGTCACTGAGCGGGTTGCCAAATGCTGGAATCCGACAGGAAGCGGATCAATTGTTGTAATGCTTCCGCTAAATTCGGTGATTATTGTTGAGCCGACCGGAACATAATTCGGCGGTTCGGTTGAAATCGAATCGGAGTCATCAATGTCTTCGGCACTTTTATTTTCATCGGAAATATTGGAATCATTTCCTAAACATCCTGAAATTCCGACAGCTAAAACTGCGGCAAGGATTAAAGCAATTAAAAATATTTTTTTCATATTCTAAGCCTCTGTTACTAATCGTTTCAATATATTCAATTATATTATAAAAGCGATTTCAGAGAGCAAAAACAGAATTACAAATATCAAAAAGAAATCAGAAAGAACAGCAATCACACGGTCGTTTCGGGCGAAGAATTCCGATGACATTATTTTGGCAGGCTTTGACGCATTCAAAACAATTCGGGCGGCATAAATCTGTGTCGGCGACATACGGCAAACCTGAATCAGACCGAGAAATATTTTCGCAGGCGGAAGCACAGCTGCCGCATTGAATACATTTATTGACTGAGAAAACAGGAATCCAATGTTTTGCCATAAAACCACGATGTATAAAGAGAAATGAAGAATAACTAAAACGAATCAAATTAAAGCAATGAAATAAAGAAATAATTGAAACAAAAAAACGCTAAAAATATTAAAACAAAAACGGGAAAATCCCGTTTTCGGTTAAAATTTATTTTGTATTAAAAATCAACAAATTTAGAATTGCTTAAAGCTTGGAAGCTGTTGCAATTGCTTTAATTTGTTCGTAGTCTGCGGGACCGTTGACAACAACGAGGATGTCTTGAGTTGCCCATACAAGTTCGTTCTTTTCGCCGCCACCGGAACCTTGAGTCATTGATGTCAACAAGGTTGCATCGTGTCCATTAATTTTAACGGTTGTAACGTTGCCTGTGCCGGGGTATGCTGCGTTGTGTGCATCAATCATTGCTTGAACAAAGCCTGCTGCTGCAGAGCTGTTGCTTGCTTGGAATGCGTAGAGATAAACGCCGTCTGCTGCGGAGTCATTGTACATATAAGCTGCAAAATGTCCTGCAAGCTTTTCTGAAATTGCTTTGATTTCTGCATCAGCAGTCACATTTCGAACTGCTAAAAGTTCAAATCCTGCCGGAACAGGATCAATTGTAACAAGGTTTGCACCAAATTCTGTTGGTGTTTCGGGCGTATCGGGTGTGTCGTTGCCGAGACAGCCTGAGATGCAGACTGCTGTTGCAAGGAATGCAACCAATAAAACGAGTAAGATACTTTTTTTCATGATACCACTTTTTCTTTTGAATCTCAAAGATATTGTTTATTAAATTAGATGAGTTAAAATTAATTTAAATCAATTGAAACCGGCTGAAGTTTTGCAAAAAACAAAACTCTGCGACCGGACTCATTTGAATCAATATCTTCGTTTGTTATTTCATCGAATTCATTGCTGAAAGCGATGGCCGTTGTCGATTCGATTGATTTAGCGTTTAAGTATTCATTGCTTTGGAAATTGTCAGCTGCATTTTTATTTTCAAAAGCCATCGCTGTTGCGACAAGCGCGAAAATTAACACGACTGCAATTAGTAAGCTTTTTTTGCTCAATCAAATCCCCCCTTTTCCTGTAATCCGTCAAGTACGGCCAATTTTTCAAAAATTTAAAAAATCGAATAATACAATAATTAATCAATTTTCATTTCGTTTTTGTAATAAATAATTCTTGAAAAACGGATTTCACCGCCATACCGTACTTGGTATAACTACTAAATCACGAAATTCTCTTTATTAAGTTTTTCGGTCGTTTTATTTGAAAAACGCAGTCTCTTACACTTTCAAACGATTGAATAGTCGATAATTGACGTATGCGAAAAATGATTGTCGAAAATTTGAAAACATCGAAAAGGGCTGAATCAAAAAAAAAAAAAAAAAAAAAAAAAAAAAAAA
>JGI996J12353_1000325_pt1 | contig 12553 bp, 12 predicted proteins | sample IntmicLarv5ML5BL_FD_12353 | JGI IMG/M metagenome (IMG submission 12353) | reverse complement strand
ACAAATGCCTGATCGATGCGTCCGTGCTCCTTTCGCCCTTCGCCCCACATATCGCAGAGGAGGTCTACTTGAGCCTCGACGGCGGATGCGAATCCGTATCCATGGAGCCTTGGCCGTCCAATGCGGATGCAAGGCACCGCATGTGCGACCTTGAGGATGCCATGAACGTGGTGAAGAAGGCGATAGAGCTGATCGCGGCGGAAAGGGCGAAGATGGACAGCAAGCTCAGATGGCCTTTGAAGGGCGTCGGGATCTATGCAAAGGAGGACATCTGTAGAAAGGTCGAGATGTTCAGGTACATCCTAGAATCCCAAGGGAACATAAAGTCAGTGACATTCGACACCGATGCGCCATCCGGCGCCATCGAGTTCACGGGAGGATCGCTCATCATTGACTTCACCGTAACCCCGGAGATCGAATCCGAGGGATATTCAAGGGAGCTCATCAGAAGGATACAGCAGATGAGAAAGGACATGAGGCTCAATGTGGAGGACTTCATCACATGCGAGGTTCGATGTGACGATGCCATCAAGGGCCTGATATCCTCCTGGAACGACCATATCTGCACCGAGGTCAGGGCCAAGGGCATCAGGTTCGTGGACGATCCCAAAGGCAAGGAGGTCAAGGAGTGGGACATATCTGGAAAGAATGTCACCATTGGGGTGACCCCCTCCTAAACCTCCCCTTAAATCCCCTTAATCATCTTCCTGACGACCTTGTACGTGTTCGGAACGAGGTCATCCATATCCTTCAAGGACTCTAGCGTCACCCATTTGAACTCCTCGTTCTCATGGTTCAACCTAGGCTCCACATCCCCGATGCGATATAGGAACGGATGGAACACCCATAGGTGGCCATCCTTCCTGTCATAGAACTCCTCGAAGGACATGTCGGGGCCTTCGACGGATATTCCCGTCTCTTCAAGCATCTCCCTCACGCTGGTAGCCATGACATCCTCGCCCGGTTCAACCTTTCCTGACACCAATGACCATAGGGATGGGAACACCCTGGAGCTCCTCGATCGCTTTACAAGCAGGATCCTCTCCCCCGAAAGTATTAGGTTATAGGCGGCATCCTTGATGGGCAGGCCATCGATCGATATTGTTCCATTGTCCCCGTTGACCTCTATGACGTCCCCTTCCACAAGAAGGTCCATGTCTATGCCGTCAACCATAGGTATCGATGATATCACGGCCCCAGTGGTCACGATGGTCTCAGCCGAGCTGTTGACCAATGCCAACGGCGCCTTTCCATGCACAAGCAGATCGTAGATGACGAAGGACCCTACGGTGGATCCCTTCCCCTTGGGAAATGCGAACACCTTCCCGGATATGTTCTTGGGGCTTACCTTCAAGTCGCCTGTGGCAGGATCGACGCCACCGAGGAAGCTGAAGTCATCTGGATGCTTTACGACGACCCCCTTCGCCTTTCCAGGCGATATCGCCCTTCCCTTGATCATATCACCAACTCCATAAGCTTCGATATGTCCCTGCAAATCGCCTTTTGGGAGCATAGCGTTGGAAGGTAGTTTCCCGCCTTGGCTGAATTGGTGCCTGTCCTTTGGAACGTTCCCTCTATAGGGGACACCACCATGCAGGTGTCGGCAAGCACCTTGCCAAACCCTTCCAGCACCCTTATCTCATTGGGACACTCCCTTATGACGGATGTGGACGTGCAGAACCATACCTCGACATCCTTGTTCCTTTTGGTCTTCCCTTCCAAGAACCTTGCTATGTCCCTTACCTCCCTTGCACTCAGATGTGGACATCCTAAGGCTATCAATTGGACATCATCGGCATTGTTCAACCTATCATATGCCGAATCCAACTCCATTTTACCTATGTGTATGACCTCCAAGTCATCGATGCTGTAGTTCCCTGCCTCTGGCGTGACATCCTCCACATGGTACAATGCAACCGAACCAGAGGCCGCCATTGCCGCGGCCAGCGTCTTTGCAGATTCCACGGAAGGGCATATGTTCTTGAAGTATGGCACCCCTCCTCCAATGGCCATTCCCACTGCTTGACCTAAAAGGGAGTGATTGAACACATTGTCCTCCATTTCCACATCTATGGTGACAGTGGGTGCCCTGTTCTCATCCAGATGCAACCCATAGTTGGCAGTCTTTCCGACAATTGCCGCAGCCAACGCACCTGGTCCCCCTTCCCTGTTGGTCCTTGCACCAATGTATGAGTTGACAAATGAAAGGGCGGACGATTCCGCCCATGCAACATGATCGCCGAGGGATGGTACGTTGTCCCCCATGTATGGGGTGCAGGAGCATGTCGACATCACTCCCATTCTCTCATATAGCTCGATTATCCTAAGTTGCTTTTCAGCAAACCCCTCCGATACGTGCATGTCCTTCCAACGGACCCTGTCCATGCCGACCGGGTTCAATGTCGATGGCACGGACACCCTGGACCCTCCATCGACCACATCCTCCAGATACTTCATGCCACCATCGCCAATGGTCTTATAGGACGCTCCGGACAGGTGTGCGGACGTTATGTCCACTAGGTCCTCGGCACCATATATTTTTCCCAAGGCGACAACAAGCTCCATCGCCTTCCTGATACCATCGCCCTGCTCGCCGGCAAGGGCGCTCTCCTCATCCCTTGTAAGATACATGAAACCCCCTATCCCTATGTGATAAATCAATTTGTCCCCTATCTGGGTGCAGACACCTCATAATCTATGCCCAGATCATCGAATATCCTTATGATCGACCTAGGATGGATGCCAAGTCCGAGGTTAATGAACTGGTTCTCCACCATGGTGACGCCGTTGTACTCGACTGTTGGCGAAAAGTTCAAAGGCATATGGGTCGTTTTGACCTGCATCGCATAGATCCTGCCATCCATGTCGAAGATAGGGCCTCCCGATTGCCCCTTAAACCCTGGTGTGGAGGTCTCCACATAGAGGCATTCGTTTCCATTCTTGCTATTTCCCTCAATGACGTCCCTGGTGTGCATGCCCTCGTTTGGGTAGATCGGTATCGGCAATGAGTCCTTGTCTATCACAAACTGCTCTGTTGAGTCATTATAGGTGGTGTTGACACTAACGAATGGGAAGCCCAATCTGCAAAGGCTCGTGCCTGGCAAAAGCGAATCGGGATCCCTGAAAACAGGATAGTTCCTCATCTTCTTTGGATCGAATTTGGACAGCCTGCCGACACAGATGTCCAACTGCCTGTCTATATATCGATCCTTCATGTTGGACCCATCGTTGGACCACCATAGGGAGTGCTTCCTTGCCCAGAAGGGGTCCATGTCCCAATAGGTCTTTGAAGGGTCCTTCCTAAGCACCGAGTTTATCTTTGCCACATCGGATTGGTGCTTTGAATAGGGGTCGAACACATGTCCTGCCGTCATGGCCCACCCCTCCTTGTTGATGATGATGAACGCGCTGCATCTGGAATCGACATCACCATTGCAAAATAGAGATGAGGAAACGACTGGAAACGTGAACTTGGATACCTGGGCCACGGCCTTTGAAAACATTACAGTTCTATATGGTGGGCATTGTATAAAGTCCTGATTGAAGACGTGTTTATACAATTGGATCCTTGAAATGGTCACATGCTGGATGTATATTCTATTTGAATCGAAAAAAATAGCATCGTACCAGGTGAAATGCCATGAACCCTGCGAAAACATCATAGATAACTTTATTTATCTATATTTTGTTTGGTGTTAAAATGAGTTTTGTAAAGAAACATTTGGCGAATTATAGAAAAAATGCCTTAACATGTTAAAAAAACATTTGAAAAATCAAACAAGGTCTGAACATAATATGAATGATAGAGTCCATTTAAATGAAAAGGGAGCCGTCAAAGGGCTTAATGAACGAGTGATGGATATAAATGACAGATTGAAGGGATTCAACATATCCCTTTGGGACAGGCAGATGTTCATTGCAGGCATATTCCTTGCCTCCAAGCAGGTGAGGTTCATAAAGGGAATTGAGAGCTGCAAGAGCCATGCAGATGCCATAGGCTTGATCATAGATGGGATAGAGTCCGTGTTGAGGTCCCATGGCATCGATGGCAAGTACATAGATGATGTCTGCTTCACATTCAGAGCGTTGGAATCGAATCAATTCTTCCTTTCAATTGACATAGGGGATGACGATTCCCTTGTGTCCATTGCAAAGGACATATGCTCCTTGAGCAGCACCATGTTGAATGAAAAAGGCAACAGGGTGGATCTGCAGAGCATGCTTTGTCATGATGTCATCAAATACTCCGATGGGACGGGAGGTGGCTCGATACCGTTACATATTTCGGATTTTGCCTATAGATTGATGGGGGATGGATTGAAGTGGCCCATAATCGACATATGCTGTGGGACAGGGTCCCTATTGATGGCGGCTCTGGATCGCGTGGATGCGAAGGATAGAAGAAATAAGGCCTATGGCATCGAGGCGAACCCCAACAGATATGTGATGGCGGTGATGGGCCTGATAGTCATGGGCTCATATCGCTCCAACGTGATCCATGCGGATTGCTTCAGCGAGGATGCCACGGATTTCATTGAAAGGGTCCATCCAAAAACGGGATTTATTAACCCTCCGTTCTCAAAGATGGGCAACAACGAATTGGAATATGTAGAAAGGCTTTTGGATTCATTGGATAAGGGTGGGATCGCCGTGGCAATAGTCCCAAAGGGATATGGAACTGGCACACGATACAATGATGTCAGGAGGAGATTGTTCAAGAGCCACAGTCTGAAGTGTGTCATCTCACTTCCGGATGACGTACTCTATCCGCGGGTAAATGCGAGCATATGCCTGATGATGTGGGAGGCTCACATCCCTCATGACAGTGAGGCCATGACCCTTCTCTGTAAAATGTCGGATGACGGGTTGACAAAAAGGAAGGGCATAGGGAAAATCGACATCGAACGTAAATGGCCATCCATAAGGGACAGGTGGGTGACCATAGTGACAAGAGGGATGGAGATGCCGGGCGAAAGCTTGAATGTCAAACTCAAACATCATGATGAGTGGCTCGCCGAGGCATATCTGAAGAGGGATCCCAGTAACATTGACAAAGGGATGTTCAGAAGATCATGCAATTCATTCATCTCATCGATGATCGCCTCACCCATGCCTTATGACAAGGAAAGGGTCATAGATACGGGGGAGTGGGGCCTCTTCAAACTTGTTGGGGACAATGGGTTGTTCGAATACCATAGGGGCAAACGCCTGGTGAGGGGTGAAAGGGTCCCTGGATATTCCCCCCTGGTGACAGCAGGCACGATGGACAATGGCATCGGAGGGTACATCACTGGGCCAAAGGACATGGTAAGGTATGAGAACTGCATAACGATAGATGTTTTCTGCAACACGTTCTATCATAGGAATGGGGTGTTCTGTGACGACAACATACTTATTTTGGTGCCAAAATGGGACATGACGCCATATGAGGGGATGTTCATAGCGACAATGATATCCTTGGAGCGGGAAGGCCATTCCTATGACAGGCAATACAGGGGCAAGGTCCTACAGGGGCACTCCATACGCCTTCCCCAAATGGATGGGGCTCCAGACTTCGATTACATGAACTCATTCATGGAGAAGCTTGGAACCGTCATCAAGGACAGGGTGACAGATGATATTGGCTCCTCTTCAAGGCCGATCGAACGGAATTGAGGGATTCATATCTGATAGGTGTCTGGGAACCCTATCTCGATCATACGCCCTTTGAAGTCCCATTCCATCATATCTGCCAATGTGGTGCTGTCAAGGACATCGTTAATGGCATTGTCCAGCTTCCTCCAAAGTATCATTGAGGTGCACTTGCTGGAATTGGCACAGTTGTCTGAGACGCATGATACAGGGGCAATGTCACCTTCAATGAGCCTGAGGATCATCCCTACCGTGTATTCAGATGGGGGGTTGGTCAATCTACAGCCTCCCTGCGGCCCTCTCTTGCTTGTGATGTAGCCTGCCTTGTTTAGAATGGATACGATCTGCTCCAGATACTTTATCGATATGTCCTGACGTTCCGCTATGTCCTTTGTCTTGACGTTCTCATCAACACCGTTGATTGCAATGTCGAGCATCGAGCGCAACGCATACCTTCCCTTGGAGGAGATCATCACAATGACGTATAGATTCTCATGGAATAAAACATTAATGCCCAGAATGCAGAAGAAAGGCGTTTGAAAGGGTTTGTAAGGGGTTTGGTAAGTCAGATTTAGATGCCGTAGTTCTTCTTGGTGTAGTTCGGCACGAGCTCAGCGTACTTCTTGTCGCAGTACTCGACGAACTTCGCCTCATCGTCTGGCAGTGCGGCGAGCTCCTTGATGATGACATCGAGGACTTCCTTCTGCTTGTTGGTGAGTGCGAGCTCCTTGGAGTCGTTTCCGGCCTTTATGATCTCGGCTGCCTTCATACCTGCTGCCTTTGCACGGAGGTAGATGTTGTTGCCCTCTTTGGCGATTGCCTCTCCGATCTTGTAGGCGTTGTCGTATGCGAGGATGTATCCCTCTGGTCCCCTGACACGGTCTGAGATCATGTACAGGTCCCTAAGGGTCTTCTCCTGGCCGCATGAGATTGCAGTGTTCATCAAGGACACCTCGTATCCGAGGGATCCGAGCCAGCACTGAACGGAGGTTCCACCGAACTCTGGGTGGTACTCGACGGACTCGTTGGACCATACGTCGCAGATCTGGGCCATCAGGTTACCCTGAAGGTCAGCGTGTGCGCACTGGCAGTTCTTACCCTCTTGGGCTGCAGGCCTTCCGGATATGGACTTTATTATTGGTCCCTCGTATCCGCAGTCCTTGTCTGGTCCTGATGCGCCGCACTCCATTGCAACCATTGTCCTTGCTGCGGAGATTGCCCTGGTCACTGCAGAGAAGGTCCTCTGGACATCGTTGTCCAAGAATCCGCCTGCCATGAACATTGACACGTTTGCACCGGAACAGTTGGTGTCTCCACCAGCCACTGTCTTGTTCTTCTTTGCGATGTTGACGAACTCGCTCCAGACGTACTCCATGTCGATTGCACCGAGGTAACCGACACCGTACAGGAATGCGGTTACATCCCCGTTCGTGACTGCGTAGTCAGCAAGCTCTTTTCCGCCCATTGTCTCACAAGACAGGACGTCTGCACCGTTCTCGCATGCAACCTCTGCGCACTTGAAGAGTGCCTCTGGGTATGCGTGTGCTCCCTTCATGCCTGGGCGGAGACCTTCCTCTGCCTCACGCTGGTCGGGTATGGTGTGCCTTACTGCACAGTTGACGCCGTACTCCTCGTGGAACTTCTCGCAGATCTCTTTCTGTCCCTCGACAACGCCGGTGGACATCTTTGGGTTACCCATCTGGGAAACCCACTCGGTCTCCAACTGAACGTCTGGGAAACCAAGGGTGACTGCCCTGTTGAGGACATCCTTTGAGATGTAGTCGACGTACTCTTTCTTGAGCCTTGCAGCATCCTTCTCGGATCCTGGCCTTGGAGCATAGTTCAACTCGGGTATGACCCTTCCTGCTCCGACTTTTATTCCAAACCCATATGAGACTGGGGATTTTGCGGTTCCGAAGACCATCTCGTCTGCGTTCCCATATGCCATCTTTGTAAATCTTGTTGCAGCCATCTAAATCACGCTCCTACTATGTCTTCCCACTCTGCCCTGATCTTTCTCCAGTCGTATCCGACCTTGATCTTGTCTGCTATTGGTGGGGTCTGTGGCGCCTTCTCAGAGTAGATTCCCAAGTCGAATGACTCGGCAAAGTCCCTGTTGACTGCTCCGCCTGCTGCCATGAATGGTATGGAAATTCCCTTTGCCCTCAGCTTCTCTGCTGCTGCTGGGAATGCCGTCATTGTCGTGGTCATGAGTGCGGTTCCGGTGACGAGCATTGGCTTGGATTTGACAACCTCTTCAACGACATCGGCGACTGCGACGTCCTTGCCCATGTCAATGACAGTGTATCCGGATGATCTCATCATAACTGCTGCGATGTTCTTTCCGATGTCGTGTGGGTCTCCCTCTGCTGCATGCATGACGACGAGTCCCTTGGTCTCCCTTCCGCCGGGAATCTGCTTCTCTGCAAGTGCAATTCCGATTTCCATCGTCTTTGCTGCCATCATGATCTCTGGAAGGTAATAGATGTGCTCTGCGTAGAGCTTGGCTACGACTTCCATTCCAGCAACAAGTCCCTCGTTGATAACATCGAGTGGTGCTTTGCTCTTCATGGCCTCAGCAACAGTTGGTCCTACCTCCTTGAACTTCATGTACAAGACAGTCTGTGCGACTTTGTTGAACACGGGGTCTGCAGGTAGCATCTTCTTTGCTATTGCCTCTGGGGATGTCTCGTTCTGAGCCTCAATGTCGTATCTCTTGAGGATCTTTCCGAAATCCACCTTTTTATAATCTATCATTTTTTCTTCCTCCTTTGCGGTGCTTAACATCACTTGTGCTTCACACCAGAACATAGAAGGAGATTTTTTGTATATAATAAGTTTTATGGATGGAAGTTACATCCAAATTTATATTAAACATAAATAGTATTATATATAACCACTACTCCATTAGTATTATAGAGTAAAAAAGGAAGTAAAGGATGGATGATATTGGATGAATCTTATTCCCCCTATAGTATGCCTCATTCATTTGAAATTGATGGATTACTGTTTAACAACGGCGCATAATTCAAAGGAATGCTGCCTTTGATTTTTTTTATCGTTGGATGAATTGTAGATAGAATCTTATATATCCGAAAATGTCATTCACTATAACATGTATGTGTACATAATCGGGGGGTTCCTCGGGAGTGGAAAGACCACACTACTCATGAATATTGCATCTAGATACACAAAAAATGGAAAAAAGGTGGCAATACTCGTCAATGAGGCTGGCGAGATTGGAGTTGATGGGGCGACCTTGAAGGCAGAGGGATACGATGCCATAGAGCTTCCGGACGGATGCATATGCTGCTCATTGACGGGCGCCTTGCAAAATGCTGTAAAAAGCATAAAGAGGGACATAGACCCCGACATAATGCTTGTAGAGCCTACCGGGCTTGCATTGCCACATAAGGTGAAGGAGCTGATCCACGTTTCAATGATAGATCCCGATGGCATGTTCATCATCGGAGTTGCAGACATACAAAGATTTGATGACCTCATAAAGAAAAAAGAGGAGTTCTTTAAAATGCAGATGGTTGCAGCAGACTTCATTCTGATCAACAAATGCGACATAGCGACCACCGAGTCGCTGGACCGTGCAACGAAATGGCTCTCATCCACATATCCCAATAAACCGATACTGAACGTCTCTACGAAAAACGGGGACAACATGGATAAGGTCATGGGGATGATGCAATGAAACATAAGGAAGGGTGCGATTGCCCCGATTGTCAACCGACATCCATTGAACAGGCCAATGGGGTTGCAGTGGGCCTTTCTGGCCATGTGCACGGATACAATGCCGACATGGAGGCGAGGATATCCAAGGTTCTATTGGAAACTGGAAAATGGGTCGACCATGAGTCTGGATGCCTGCTTGGGCATATAAAAATCGCAATATACAAAGAAAATGGCGAAGGGCTTACCATGAACCTGACGGATCTGAAATCGGGTGTTGAAAAACATGGGACGCTTGAACCTACAGAGAATGTAAGCTTCAACTTCATGGCTGCCGTGCTGGATGTGGATTCACATGAGCTAGAGCATGTCATGAGGGATTTTTTGGAGGATGTCGGTGGCATACATGTGAGCTCGCCTCACCATCACCACCACGACCATGGGCATGATCACGATCACGATCACGGTGATTGCTGCCATGATGACCATAGCCATGGACATAGTCACGAAGACTGTTGCCATGATGGACATCATCATGAGCATAGGCATTCTGAGGAATGTGACTGTGATGAATGCACAGGTGGAAAAAAATCACTTTGGGATAGATTAAGGAGGAGGAAGTAATCTATGGGCTATGGAATATCTTTAGATATGGGAACTAGTGGTACAAGGGCGCATGCTGTCGACCTGTCCAATGGAAAGATTCTGTCCACATCCGTGACAGAATGCCACCCCTTGCCAGGGGCGAACATAATGGATCATCTGACGTTTTGCATAAACGTTGGGACGGATCTTGCGCATAACATCGTCATGGATACGGTGAACAAGGTCATACACACCTTGGACATCGATCTAAAAAAAGTTGAAAGGGTCAGCATATGCGGAAACCCCATTCAACTATCGCTATTTCAAGGAATAGCGGTCGATGACTTGGCATATGCTGGGGAGAATGCACATAAGGCGAAGGGGATAAAGGCGTTGGAAAGGAATGCAGGCGTGTTCTCTGCCGTCGATGTTGGCATGGACGTCCCTGACGGCTGTGAACTTTACGTTCCACCATCCATCAGGCACGAGATAGGTGCCGATGCGTTGGCGATGATGTACAAGAGCGGTTTCCTGGATCAGAAGGAGAACTGCATGGTCACTGACTACGGTACGAATGCTGAGATGGCATTGAAGGTTGGCGATGACATCTACACAGGCTCTGCAGCTGCTGGGCCTGCGATGGAAGGGCAGTCGATTAGATGCGGAATGCTTGCAGGACCAGGTGCAATATCCGATTTGGAATATGATTTCCAGTGGAGATGCATTGTCCTTGACGATGACATAGCACCACAGCCTGGCGACAAGGTCGACTTCAATTTGGGCATGATCACTGATGAGGGGCCGATGCATGGGAAGGCTAAGGGCATCACTGGAACCGGGGTCATAGCCGCTGTGGCTGCGGCCATGGATTCAAACATCTGGAAGAAGGGAAAGCTAAAGACAGATGGTGAGAGGCTAATCCTCCAAGATGGGATATACGTCGACTCCAAGGACATTTCAGAGGCCTGTAAGGCCATCGGTGCAATGAGGGCGGGCCACTTCACGTTATTGGAGCATGCCGGAGTCAAGTTCGAGGACATGAACATCATGTACATGGCTGGGGCATCAGGAACATACGTGGATGCTGTGAAGGCAAGGGAGGTCGGACTGCTACCTCCGTCATGTAAGAAGATCTACCAATATGGAAACACCTCGCTGGCAATGGCTACCGACATTCTAAGGAACCCTGAGCTCATCGATGAGCTTCAGACGATAGCCGATGGAATAAGGGCCAACCATATCATGTTCGCTGGCGATAGCATCTTTGAGCAGATATACATGCAGGAGCTCGCCTATTGGGATGAGGGGATGAGCATGGACATGTACAACCGGAACAATGAGATGTTCGACATACAGCCTTTGCCAAAGGTCAAGGGATCCCCCGAGGTCTTCAGAATGGTTACAAGGGACATCCCCGACCTTGGAGAGAGGGGATTGAGGATCATCCATGACATCGGAACCGAATTGAAGGGAAAGATGGAAGGTTGCACCGGGTGCAAGAAATGCGAGAAGGAATGCCCAGAGCATGCCCTGACGGTTCAGGATGACAAGACAATAGTCGTAAAGACCAAGGATTGCCTGGGAACCGCCTGCTACAGATGCCAATTCGTCTGTCCAGACAGGGTGTACAAGTACAGCAACCTGACCCTCGGAAAATAAACCCTTTCAAAAACCTATTTTTTACTTTCTTATTCTAAGCATTATCTGCCCTTTCTCAACTCTCGGACCACTTCCTTCAGCGTATCCTTGAACAACAGTGCAAACATTGCAATCGCGACAATGATAGCAACCATCACGTATGTCGCAAGGTCACCATCGGATATCCCCTTGCCTACCTCTTCCGCAGGTGGCATCGAACCCAGCCCATCAGGCAGGGTGTCCGTCTCTGAATCGTCCATGGGCTCTCCCTCGCAAGGAAGCGATGTGGACGTCGCAAGGATGAGTGTGAGAAGTCCAATCGTCAGTATGGGCATGACAATGTTCTTTTTGATATCGTTCATATAAGGTCGCTCCAGACAGGTGATAGGCCCTCGATGCATCGACCGATGCTTGAAAGAATCAGATTGTAATGGGATATTGGGGCCTGGCATGTGGATGCCAAGCCCTTAAAAGGTTTATCCCCCACCGCTGGGCATGAGGTCCCTTATGTCGACCTCCTCCTCCATCTCCTTGACCTTCTCGATCTCTTCAAGGGAGGATTTCGCCTCTCGTTCCGTGTATGGTATAGGATTGTAGTCTGCTACATCCGCTGGGGTGAGGAATCCAGCCTTGTAGTACAGCCCAGTGACATCCAGTTGCACCCAATCATCTCTGATGGACACAACCTTTCCCACCGTTGCCGTTGGAACGTATCTGACTATCTCTCCTATGTTCATCCGCTCATCCTTTGATGACCGCAGTTCTCTCACCGGCAGGCTGGAACTCCCTGAGTCCGCCTCTTCCGATCTCCTTGGTGACGTTGGCGAAGTCGAAGACCAGGCTTGGGTCTGCGAATGCGACACGTATCAAGGGGTTGGCGGTGTATGCGTCTCCGCGTGCAACGTGTGCCGCCTTGACGATTCCACTGTATCCGGAGAGGTGTCCTACGTTCATGGCGTAGTTGGGGTAGTTTGGACCCCTGACCTCTGCTGGGAGACCCTCGTCGGACCTGTATGAG
>JGI996J12353_1000324_pt1 | contig 12583 bp, 16 predicted proteins | sample IntmicLarv5ML5BL_FD_12353 | JGI IMG/M metagenome (IMG submission 12353) | reverse complement strand
TCGTTCATTTTTATTTTCGGCAGACTAAGGGGATATTTTAAAACGAATGAATGCTTTTTCAAAATTATAATTAAAATATAAGGAGAATAAAAATTGAAAATTATTGCTTTTGTCGGCATGCCCGCTTCCGGAAAATCCGAAGCGTCCAACGTTGCCAGAGAGATGAATATTCCTGTTGTCACAATGGGTGACGTTATTCGAAAAGAAGTGGAACTGCGCGGCGCAGATCCGGCGGATGGCGGCAGAATTGCCAACGAATTAAGAGAAAAAGAAGGAATGGACGCCATTGCAAAAAGATGTATGGTGATGATTGAAGAAAAAATGAAAGAAAATCCGTCCGAAATTTTCATTATCGACGGCGTTCGCGGCATCGCCGAAGTCGATTATTTCAAAATACATCTCGGCGAAGGATTTATGCTTGTTTCAATTGCAATTGATTCGCCGATTGAAGAACGTTTTGACAGAATTATTTCTCGAAAAAGAGAAGACGACATGGACAATATTGAGCAGCTTAAAGAGCGTGACGCGCGCGAAATCGGTTGGGGAATGGGCGAAGCGATCGCAGCTTCTGACCGAATTATTGAAAATACAACCACTTTGGACGAATACCGCAAAAATATTCATGAATTATTTGAAGAAATGATTGCGGAAGAAAGAAACAAATAAAAATTCGGGATAAACATGAGCCATTCAATTATAAAAGTGACATTTTCGGCACCGATTTGCACAACGGAAGAGCCGGAAAAAGTCAAAGCCGCTGTTTCAAATTTGGTAAATTACGGCAAACCCAAAAGTGAAGAGATTCAGCCGACATTCGTTTCAAATGAAAATCAAGAGAAGGAATCAAATAAACAAAATGAGGACAGCTCAAACCCCTTTGTTTCCGGTGCAGAAAATGTCAAACAAACAGCAGCTATCGCCGGAGATTTGACATTATTATCGGGAATTCATTATTTAATCCGTAAGGAAGAAATCATTGATACGGCAAACACCGCTTTTGTTGAAGGCGTGAGCGAATGCGAGTGCTCGACAACGGTTTATTTGAACAAGCAAGCTGCGTTTATGAAACATCTCAGTTTTCCGGCAGATGTTGAACCTCTCGGCTCAATCGAATTAAAAATCGAAACTGAAACGCCCGAGGAACTTCAAAACATTATTGATTGGCTGACACCGCCGACAAAAGACGGCGTTCCGCTCTTTGAATTAAAAATAAATGAATTGCAAAATTCAAAAACAAGTATAAGAGAATCGAAGTGGAATTTTTAAAATAAATTCAAACTTTAAAAAACAAAAGAAGAGGAATTAATTTCCTCTGATTTTTTTAATTTCGGCCGCGATTTTTCGAGCGGATGCGGTTTTGGCTTCCGTGTTGTCAATCATAATTCGGCCGCTTTTTTCCCACCAGGATTTCGGATAAGATTTGTCGGATTCCGGAAACGGCGCAAGACCGAGAACTTGAGCCGCTTTGAAAATTTCATCAAATTCCGGCTTGGAAACCGCACTTTTTTTAGAAATAATACGCCCTTCAGCTCGGGTTCTTTCCTTATCCAAATAAGCCGGCCAAATCACAAGCCTGCCGTCATCTTTCATCATTTTTACTCAAATCCTTTTTTTGTATATATCTAAAACCTTGTTTTAATATTAAGATTTTTTTTGTTTTTACGTTTTTGTTTCGTTTTTTTCCATTTTATCGTTTTTAATTAAAAATTATCATTAAATATTCCAAAATTCTGAAAGCTTCTTCTTGAAAAAGTCCTTTCCTTCTTTAAATTCCTCAATGGAAAAAACTTCAAAATTGAAAATTTCATCATAATCCCCGAGACCGCGAAGAACCGAATAATCAATAATTCCTTTTCCCGGCGCGTAATGCTCATCGCCGCCGTAGCGACCGTTATCGACGCCGTGATTATCATGAATATGAACATGAACCACAAGCGGGGAAATTGTTTTAACATATTCGGCAAGCTTGGCTTGGTCGCCGCCGCAAGTTAAATTCGCATGACCGATATCAAGCGTTGCGCCGAGATAATCCGAATCAACCAAATCAACTGCTGTCGCCAATTCTTCAGCCCTGCAACACAAATTCAGCGGGTCAGTATTTTCTTTGTTTTCAAGACCAATCATAACGCCGACTTCTTCGGCATATTCCGCGAGCAGTTTTAAATTCTGAATCATGCGACCGAATGATTTTTTAGAGCCGCCTTCCGTAATTCTTCCGGGATGAACAACCAAAACATCTGCGCCGGCGTGTGCCGAAATATCAAGCGCTTCATGCATTAATTGAAAATCCGACGGACCCATATTTCCTGTATCAATCGCCAACTCTTTAGGATGTTCGCCTTCGGGATCAGGATAATAAGGCGCGTGCGCCGTGCAATAAAAATCATACGAAAAGAATGAATCAAAGAAAGCATCCAAGCGATCTGTTTGGAGAACTCTGCCTTTGTAAAGATTCATTTTGGGAATGTAAAGTTCAATTGAATCCGCAACGCCTTCTAATTCCGAAAGAGGACCTGCGAATGTCGAAACACCGAATTTCATGAAAGTAAAAAGGAAATGGAATATATTAAATTGTGTATTGAAAAAAAAGAAAGTCTGCCGACAGCAAAAATATAAAAAAGAAAATTGAAATGAATCAGCGATTATATTAAATAGAAGTTTGAATTAGATTGCGAAAATAAAATACGAAAATGAATGCTTTTAGAGTTTTTAATTTATTACAAACGGAGTGAAAAAGAAATGGATCCGCTGATCGGGATGGGGGTGCTTGCATTAATCGGTGCAGCCGCCGCAATTGCGGGCTATATGGAGGATTTAGAATCCGTCGTCGGCTCCCAAAGCAATCCGAATTCTCAGGTTCAGCTGGCGCCTCAGATGAAATATCCGCACCGTTTGTTCAACAAAGCAATTTCAGGCGAGCCGCTTTCAAACGCATTGGCTGCCGTTATCGGCGCAGTGACTTTCGTTTCATTGAAAAACGCGGTTGGTTTACCCGAAATAACATTAATTGTTGCCGGCGCGTTGGCTGCAACAGCAATTCATGTTGTTTTGTCAGCGACCTCTTTTTTCAGCAGAATATCCAGTCAAAGCCGATTCAAGCAGCCGCTTTACATGGATGTGTTTAAAACAAGCATTCCGATTATCGCCGCTTACGCTTTCATGACAGCCGTTTGCATTTTAATTATTTGTCATTTGATGACGGAATATTTGAATATGCTCATCCCGATTCCGATTTTAGCATTGATTATGGGAATTACAGTTGGATCAATCGGCTCTTCCGTCGGCGACACACAATACGGTGCTGAGCGCCTTTATCAAAATTTGGAATTCGGCTCCGGCGTCAACGCCGCTTATTCAGGAAACATTGTCAGAAAAGCCGAATCCGGAATTCGATCGGGAATTGACAATGCTTGGTTTTCCGCAAAACTCGGCGGTCCGACAACCGGAATCGCTTTTGCGGCTGTTTTGTTTTTAACATCATGGATGACGGTTTTATTCAATCCCGAATTCGGAAAATATGTCGGCTGGTTTGGAATTATCGCGGGAATCTTGTTTATTGCCGCAACCGCAATTTTAAACAGAAAAATTGAAACGGCTGCCCGCTCCAAGTTTGACCCCTATAAAGAAGAAGAAAAGACGGAGATTGTAGAATGATTGAATTGATTTCCGGAAATCTGCTTTATTTACTTTTATTGATTTTAATCGCCTTCGGCGCAGTTTTGATTACAATCAGCGTTCACTTAATTCCTGTCGGCGGCGCGCCTGCGGCAATGGCGCAGGCAATGGGTGTCGGAACAGGAACAACGCAGCTTGCAGCCGGCGCAGGATTGACAGGACTTTTGTCAACCGCTGCCGTATTTGTGATATCTGAAAATGAGTTTTTCGGCGTTTTAATCGGCGGCGTCAGCGCTGCGCTTATGATTGCAATTGTCATGCTGGTTTCAAATGTCGGATACATTTACGGCGTCGGCATTGTTCCGGCATCCGGAAAAATAATTCGCGACCCGATAACGAAAGACCGTCAGGATATTTATGTTTCCAAAGGAACAGAGGGGCATGGCATTCCGACAGCTGCTTTTGTCAGCGGTGTTCTTGGCGGAATGATCGGCGGAATCGGCGGCGCGCTCATTTATATTGTTTTAATTCAAACAGCACTGTTGAATTCGGCATCTTCTGTTGAAATGATGATTCCGATTGCAATTATGCTTTCAATTTCCATTTTCTTTATCAATTCGGTCATCGCATCTTACAACATCGGCGGAACGAGTGAAGGATATTATGACCCGAAATTCAAAAAATTGCCTGACGCAATTATCGTTTCGGCAAGTATTACGATGATTTGCGGCATTCTGTGTCTTTTTATTATGACGCGGCTTGGAGGAATAATATGAATCAGCCTGCTGAAAGAAGAGAGCAAACCAAAGAACAGAAAAAAGAAAAATTCTTTTTATTTGAAAAAACAGCGATTATCGGCTTTTTTTTAAGTCTCGTCGGAATTTATACCGCAATTCTGCCCTTTGAGCTTGGCATTTCTTTAATTCCTGCCGACAGCTTATCATTTATCGCCGGAATCGGAATGATTTTTTCAATTATTTGGGCGGCGGATGCTGTTCGAAAAATCTCAAAATACGGTCTTGGAACAGGCGTTCCGTCAGTCGGAATGTTCGGTATCGGAACCGCAATTATTGTTGCGCTTTTCGCTGTTTTTCTGAATTCTGTTTGGAATATTTTAATCGGCGCTGTTCTTTCTTTAATTATCGGCTGGATTTGCGGAAAACTCATTAACAACATTCTTAAAATGAACATTCCCGCGATGGAAAAAAGAATTGCCGAAATTACAGCCGGCTGCACAATCGCGGTATTGGCATCTTTTGTTGTTGTCACCGGATCGGCTGACATTGATTTGATTCATTCGGGATATGTGTTCTCGGGAGTGATTGCGCTCGGATTTATCGGAATTTCTGTTGCCGTATTCCATGCCTACAACGCGAATTTAGGACCGGATGAAATGCCTGACCGAACAAAAATGCTGACAATTTTAGATTCTTCCATGATTTTGATGATTTTCGGAATTACAGCTTTGTTTTTGAGAGCTGCCGACGGCTTGACAATTCAAACCGCAATCGGTCCGATTGTCACAATCTTTATTTCAATTGTTTTTATTCTTATTTCATACTACAAATTTTGGATTTATGTCAAAAGAGACGCCTGGCAAATTGAAAGCACAGGCTTACTTCCAAGCGAGGAGGACTTGAATTGAAAATACGAATTGCACCGGAAACGGAATTGGTGATGGATCCGTTGACATCCGTGATTTCCAAGGAAAAAACCATTGCTCCTAACCGTTCCATGATTGCATTAATTAAAAAATTGGACGAAACTGAACGCGCCGTTGACGGTTTAATGGATTCTTTGAGCGCCGACAAGCCGCTTCAAAATTCCTGGCGCGGCAGAGAAAAAACCGCGATTGGAGCGGGTTTTGCAACAAACTTCTTTTACGGTTTGATTGTCGGATTTATTCTTTCAGGCGCAGCTCTTTTCCTTTTGAGCATTTTATACGGAGGCGCTTAAAATGGCTGAGAATGAAAACAAAACAACAGCCGCAGTCGGCTGGCCGATGCTGAAAGGNGAATACAAAACCGGAAGCCAAAATTCCTGTGTCGCTGTTGTGACTTGCGGATCGCATTTGGATGACGAAGTTTTAATTTCGGCAGGCGCTGCGATTTCAGGTTCTTGTAAAACAGAAAACTTGGGAATTGAAAAATTGGTTTCTCATATCATTTCAAACCCGAATATTCGATTTTTAATCGTTGCCGGTGCCGAAGTGAAAGGACACATTACCGGCGAAGCGATTTTAATGCTTCATCAAAACGGCATTTCTAAAAACAGAATTGTCGGTGCAAAAGGCGCAATTCCGTATATTGAAAACTTATCGGAAGCCGCTGTGACGCGTTTCATGGAACAAATCCAATGTGTTGATATGATTAATGTCGAAGATATCGACGAAATCACGGAAAAAATTAAAGAATGCGTTTCAAATGATCCGGGCGCATATCCTGCCGAACCGCTTTTGCAGGATGTTAAAGAAAATAAAGCAAAAGATGAATTCGATGAAACGGAATTCAACGCCGAAACAGTTTCATCCGGCGGCGTATCTGTTGCCGAGATTTCATCTCTGATGATGATTACGCGCTTAAAATCTGCCGACCAAAAAATTGCCGGAATCGGCGATTATTACAAATTCCAAGCCGGAATTCAAGCAGGAAAAATTGAAGGATTTGTGATTGGTTTTGTTTTGATTTTCGCATTAATGACGATCGGTGGATTGATTCTTAAACTGATTTAAGATTCAAATTATTCAAAATTACACTTCAAAATGACATAAATTGTATTTTTACATATTAGATAGATAAAAAGGATGAGAGCATGAGCAAAAAATCAGAAATCCAAAATCGAATGGCTTATTTGGATGAGCTGACGAAAAGTATCAGCTACCGCTCTCAATTGATATCGCGCTCTCAAAAACCGGATTCGGGAATTGCAAAAACCAGGCGAATCGGATTTCTCGCCGGATTTTCAGTTGCTGTTTTGTTTGTTTTAATTATTCCGCTGATTTTTTGGAAAATCGTCGGTGCGATATGAAAAAGATTAAATGATTGAGGATTTCTATGCAGGAAGAAATGAAAATTGATTTTCAAAGCAATGATGAAGAAATTGTTTTGGAATATGAAGAAATCACACAGCGTCTGGACCGTTTGGACGAAAAAACTGAGTTTGTCCGCGCGGAAGTTGCTCAGCGAACCGGTCGAAAAATCGGCAGAGATATCGGCATTCTTTACGGGATGTTTGCGGCTGCCATTTTGATTTTGCTGTTTTTTATGTTAACGAATTATTTTTAATGATTAAATCGGAGAATATTTATGTTTAAATTTGAAAAAAAGCAAGAGATTTATGAAATCGGCGGCGTTCGTTTCGGCGGTCAGCCCGGGGAAGCGCCGACGGTCATTATCGGAACGATGTTTTATAATCGTCATAAAATTGTAACGGACGCAGACAAAGGAATTTTTGATAAAGCTGCTGCCGAAAAGTTATGGAACGAACAGCTTGAAATTTGCGACAAAACCGGCGTTGCCTGTGCAAATCAATTGGTCGGCGAAACGCCTGAAGCGATTAAAAGTTATATTGATTGGTTTATCGAAGTGGATGATAAAACACCGTTTTTAATGGATTCTTCTGACAGCGAAGTGCGCGCGGCTGCCGCTCTTTACGCAACCGAGATCGGAATTTGCGACAGAACGATTTACAATTCCGTGAATGCGAGCATTGAAGAAAAAGAGATTCAAGCATTGACAGAAAGCGATATCAGCGCATCGATTGTGTTGGCGTTTAATGCTGTGAATCCGACGGTTCTCGGGAAAATTGAAATTTTGGAAAAAGGCGGCACCGGACTTTCCGGCGGTCTTTTGGAAATTTCAAAGATTTGCGGAATTGAAAAGCCGTTGATTGATGTTGCTGCTGTTCCGCTCGGATCGGGCGCAGGCGCTTCGATGCGCGGAATTACGGCAATTAAAGGTCATCTCGGCTATCCTGTCGGCGGCGGTTTTCACAACACAGCTTCTGCTTGGGATTGGATGCGCGACTTTAAAAAGACTCAGGAAAATCCGAGAGAATATTACTTACCGGCTGACATCGGAACGAATTTGGTCGCTCAGGCGATGGGCGCAAATTTCCTTCTCTACGGTCCGATCGAAAACGCAAAATACGTTGCGTCTTCCGCTGCGATGGTGGATATTATGCTTGAAGAAAATGCCAAAGAATTGGGCATTGAACTTTTAAACGAAGAAAAATTACCGATCGGGAAACTGATTTAAAAATACGGTTTGTTTCAAATCATTTTGAAACAACCTTTTTTTGATTTATTTTATTTTTACTGTTTTTTTCAAATTTATTCTTGTTTTTAATTTTGAGTTTAATTTTGCAATTGAAACTTGCACCTGATTTTGTTTTTGAAGCGGTTTACGAAAGCTTATATAAAAGCAATTGATAATGAAATTTAAGGGATTATAAGCGGAATCGAAGATTTTTACAAATTTTGGATTCATTGCAACTTAATTTTTTAATTATAATTAAAACGGATATCAAAACGAAAAATCAATAAGAAGGTTGAAAATATGGTCGATTCATTTTCTGATACAAGCAGCACTGAAACAACTGCTGCCACCGCTGCTTCAAGAACAGCAGCAAAATCAACATCAAAGCCTGTTATTTCATCTGAATTAAAATCCGAGACGCCGGCACAAAAAACTGCGCCGGCAACTCGAACACGCGCTGCTGCAAAACCTGCATCAGCAACAGCAGCAACTAAAACAACGGCTGCCAAAACAGCAACTGCAACAAAAACAGCACCGGCAAAAACAACAACTGCAACAAAAGCAGCACCGGCAAAAACAGCAACTGCCGCAAAATCAACAGCAACAGCTTCAAAACCCGCTGCTAAAAAACCGGCAGCAAAATCAACTGCTGCTCCGAAAACTGCAACATCTAAAACAGCAACTGCAAAATCAACGGCAAAAACAACTGCATCCAAATCCTCAACAGCAAAAACAACGGCTTCCAAAACAGCAGCTTCAAAAGAAAAAGATGCGCACTCAATTCCGATTAATGCTGAAGATGAATGGGATGAAATTGATATCGATATTGACGTCGATGAAATTAATGAAATTCTCGGAAAGAAAATTAAAACCGGAAAAAGAATTTTGAAAGAAAATGAAGCCCGTTATGCAAATTTGATTCAGTCTCTTCGAAAGGAAAAGAAAGAGAAAAAGAACGGTAAGAAGGCAAAAAAGAAATCAAAAAGAAAGTCGAAGAAATTGAGCAAGGAAGAAAAAATGGCTGCATACGGAATCGCTGCCGTTGTCGCTGCGCTTCTTGCACGCCAAATTCTTAAAAAATAAATAAGAAATGAATTTGATTCATTTTTTATTCTCTTTTTAATTTTAATTTTCCATTTTTTTTGCGATTATTCTTTTTTTGTTTTACCATTGGTTTTTTACCTTGCGATTGTTTTTTATTTTAGTTCTGATTTGATTTTTATATCACATAATTTAAACAAACAATAAGCAAATGAAGGATTTTTTTTTATGCAAAATCGAATGAAAACACATCAATTGGAAGAAACGGAAATAAATTCGCTTTTGGCAACGGAATCGGTCGGGCGATTGGCAACTGTCAATGCTGACGGCACGCCATACATCACGCCGGTGCACTACGTTTATTTCAACCAAAAAATTTACATTCACGGTTTGATTCGCGGGCAAAAAATGGATAATATTGCCGCAAACCCGAATATTTGTTTTGAAATTGACCAATTTGAAAAACTGATTTTTCCGGAAGATGAGTCGCCTTGCGATGTGAATACGCAATACAAAAGCGTTATTATAACAGGAAACGCAAGAATCGTTGAAGATGAAAAATTGAAAGCGGATGCTTTGAATTTAATCGTTGAGAAATATACGCCGAATTTGTCGGGAGCGCCGTTTGGGAACTCAATAAAAGCGACGAGCGTTATTGAAATTGAAGTAAAAGAAATGACGGGAAAATATTATCAATAACAGTAAATATAAAAAATCAAAAAAACAAGATAAGAAAAGGCAAAATGCCTTTTCTTTTTTTTATTAAATTAAAACAAATTACTGGAAGTATTTGTCTCTTGCTGCAACCATTGCTTTAATGTTTGCTGTCGGGGTCATCGGTGCAATACCGCAGCCCGGTGCAAGGATTTTAACTTTTGCGTCAAGAGCGTTTTTAACAGCTTCTGCAACTTTTGCTTCGTCGCCGCTCAAAAGAACGAACGGACTGGAGACGTTGCCGACCATGATTGCGCGACCGGCTGTTGTTGTAACAGCGCCTGCGAGGTCTTCGACTTTTTCTTCGACACTGAGGCCTTTGCAGTGGCAGTCAGCCATGTCGTTGAGAATTGCAACAACATTACCGCAGACGTGGAGAACGACAGGAGCGTTGACTTTGTCAGCGAATTCTGTGATTGTGCCCATGAGTTTGTCATGGAAGTCTTGCGGGCTCATTAAGTCCGGAGAAGAAACGGGGTCAGCGATACAGATAACATCTGCGCCGGCTTCAACCATTAAGTTTGCATATTCAATTGCTGCTTCGTTTGCGAAGGCGTTGACTTTTGCAAGTGCTTCAGGGTTTTTGATAGACCATTTCATATAGGATTTGACACTGACGAGGTCAGATGCAAGTGTAATCGGGCCTTCCATGCCGCCGATAATCGGAACATCGGGACCGATTTTTTCGCGGGCCGATCTGATTGCTTCAAGAACAGCGGGGATTCTGCCTGCTGTTTTTAAGTCGGGCTTTGTTGCACCGTCAAGCATATCGGGTTTTTCATAAGGATGAGCGATAACAGAGGGCTGTCTGTTCTTTGTACCCATGTTGACTTCACAGCCCATTGCTTCTGCAAGGACAGTCAAACAGTACGGAATACGAACAGCTTCAAGACCGCCGAGTTCGTGTGCTGCAATTGCGAGGTCTGTCATCATTTTAGAGTCAGACTGGGATTCGGGCCAGGGTGCGTTGACAGCGTCCATCAATTCAACAGTTCCTGTTTGTGTAACGGATACAACCGGAGTAACAGCAACTTCGTCGCCATTTAAGGCTTTCAATAAGTTTTCTTTAAGGGTCATGATAATCAATCCTTTGAAATTGTCAGTTGAGAAATAACTTTGTTGTTATTAATAGTTACGGATAGATTGTAACTTGACAGTAGATATATGAAATGATAATGCAATTATAAAATTTTTGTGCAGGAGAAAATTCGGAGTGGATGACTTTAAAAAATATAAAATGGAAATGAACATAAAACAATATGAATAATAACGCGGCAACGAAAATCAAAAAAATAAGAAAGCCGAAAAAATACAAAATGTAAACGAATATAAATGAAGTATTTGAAAAATTCAAAGATTAAAATGCAAAATGAATCAAAATAAAAACTAAAATTAATACAAATTACGAATTAAAATAAATGCAAATTACAAATTAAAATAAATACAAATTGCACTGAATAATACAATGTAATAATACGATTAAAACGAATATAAAATGCAAACACAAAACAGGGTGTGTAAAAATAAATAACAATATGCGTTCGCTTGTGATTATCGGATCGGTTGCGGCAGGCATTTTGCTGGGACAAATTGATGTTTTTAATTTGTATTCGGCTCATTTGATTGAACCGTTTTTAATGATTATGCTGTTTGGCGTTTTTCTTCAAATCGACATGACGGGATTGAAAAAATCATTTAAAAATGTTCGTTTTGCGTCTTTGACTGTTTTAATTAATTTCATTTGGACGCCGCTCTTTGCGTGGTTTTTGGCTTCTTGGTTTTTAAAAGGCGAGCCCGATCTTCAAATCGGATTTTTAATGCTTATGGTAACGCCATGCACGGACTGGTATTTGCTTTTTACAAACATGGCGAAAGGAAATGTCAATCTCGGCGCAGCGCAGCTCCCACTCAACTTGATTCTTCAAATTGTTTTGCTTCCGGTTTATTTATTGATTTTTGCCGGCAGCTTGGTTGAAATTGAAACTTTGACGCTTTTGAAAAGCATTTTAATCGTTCTTTTCATTCCGTTTATACTTGCAAATATTTTCAGATTCATTTATTTGAGAAAATTCGGCGAAAAAAGCTTTGAAAACAAAATATTGATTCATAACGACAACATGCAATTCGTTTTTCTGAATTTGGCAATTATTGCGATGTTCGCCTCCCAAGGTCGCTTGCTGATTCAAAATCCGAAGCTTTTGCTGATTATGCTGGTTCCGATTATAATTTTCTTTGCCGTGAATTTAATCGGCGTTCAGCTCGTCGGGCGTTTCAGCAAAATGAATTATGAAGACACGACCGCTTTGAATTTGACAACGCTTGCCAGAAATTCTCCGCTTTCTCTTGCAATTGCCGTTTCGGCATTTCCTGAGAATCCGCTGATTTCGCTGGTGCTTGTTATCGGTCCTTTGATCGAGCTACCGATTTTAACAATCGTTACAAAAATTTTGCTTTATATTCGACCAAAATATCGTATTTTTGGAAAAGAAAAACAATCGAAAATATGAATGCGGCAAAACAAAAAGATAACACAAAAAATAATAAAATCGGGAAAATCAAATGATATGTTTGAGTTTTTCCGAATCCTGATTTTTTCTTTTTTATTTAGCTTAAATCCCGACTAATCCTTCTTCTCTCAGCTTTTTCTTTCGTATTTCTTCATTTTCCATTGCTGTCAGCTTTTTCATTTGCAGCCAAATGAAAATGAACGCAATCGTTGCCGAAACGCCGTCGGCAATCAGACCTGCGTAAAAAATGCCTTCAATTCCGAAATATCGGGGAAGAATGAAAAGAAGCGGCAAGAGCAGGAAAACTTGGCGCGTCATTGCTAAGAAAACGCCTTGGGAATATTTGCCGATGGAAATGAAAAGATTGAATGCGGCAGGCTGAATGCCGACGATTATAATCATCATCAAGAAAATGCGGCAGAAACGAACAGCGAATTCGAAATACAGTTC
>JGI996J12353_1000323_pt1 | contig 12593 bp, 11 predicted proteins | sample IntmicLarv5ML5BL_FD_12353 | JGI IMG/M metagenome (IMG submission 12353) | reverse complement strand
GTTCTTGACGGTGAACAGCTTGTCGCCATCGAAGTCGGGGGAGGACCTCAGCCTTTTGCTGAGCCTCATCGCGAGGCTTTTCTCTGGGTCGCCGTCCTCCTTCTTCATGACGGTCTTTATCGCGGTGTATATCAACAGTATCCCAAAGAATATCATCAGTACGTCGAACCTGTTCAGGAGCTCCACGCCAGCGACTATGAACAGTGCACGGAAGGCGATCGCCCCCACGATGCCATAGTACAGTGCCTTGTGCTGTGACTCATCTGGAACTTGGAAGTATGCGAATATAACGAGGAACACGAACAGGTTGTCTACGCTCATCATCTTCTCGACGGCGTATCCTGCAAGATACTCCATCGTCTTCTCTGCGCCCATCTCGATGTAGATGAACCCTGCGAACGCAAGGGCGACGGATATCCAGAACACCGTCAGGAGGAGCGCCTTTTTCACAGAGATCCTATGGGAGCCTCTGTTGAACACCCCAAGGTCGAGTATGAACATGATGAGGACGAGGATTCCGAATGCGATCCACATCTGGGTGCTGTCCATGTCACTCACACTTCTTGGAAATATTGTTTCTCATGGGATCATTTCCTTTTACCTATCTTGGTTTTGGGCTTTGGCTTGGACCCTGCCTCGGCATCCAGTTGCATGAGCAGCTCCTTCTCCTTTGCCGACACCTTGCTGGGTATGTCGAGCCTCATGCGTACGAAAAGGTTTCCTCTGTTGGCTATCGAGTTCCTAGGAACCCCTCTGCCTGCGACCCTTAGGACGCCTCCCACCTGTGTGCCAGAGGGTATGGAGACGGTTATCGTGTCGCCGTCCAGGGTCTTTATCGTAGTCTCACCGCCAAGCACCAGCTTGGGGTATGAGACGTAGGACTCAGTCCAAAGGTCGTGCCCGTCCCTTACGAACAGGGGGTTCTCCCTCACATGGATCACCACGATGAGATCGCCCGATGGGCCACCGCTCCTTCCAGCGTTTCCCATTCCTGGGACCTTGATCTGGGACCCATCGAATATGCCAGGGGGTATGTCGACGGACACCTCTGACGTGACCCTGTTGCTTCCAGAGCCTTTGCACGATGGGCAACGTTCCGTGAACGTCCTGCCAGTGCCTCCACACGTGTTGCAATCGGATGTGGACATCATGTTTCCGAATGGGGTCCTCCTGACGGTGTTCACATGCCCTGCACCGTTGCAGGTGCCGCATGTGCTTACCTTGCCGTCCTTTCCACCGGTGCCCCTGCAGTCCTTGCAAGGGATGGTGTGGGGGACGGAGAGCCTCTCCGTCTTCCCCTTGAGGACATCCTCTATGGGGATCTCGAGGTCGTACCTCAAGGAGTCCCCCTTTTGGGCGGATGACCTTGAGCGGCCCCTTCCACCGCCTCCGAAGATCCCTCCGAAAAGGTCGCCGAAGATGTCGCTTATGTCATCCCCGCGGGTGAAGTCGTTCCAGCTGAACCCGCCCTGTCCGAACTGTCCCTCCATCCCCTTGTGGCCATACTGGTCGTATATCCCACGCTTCTCAGGGTCTGAGAGGACCTCGTATGCCTCAGAGATCTCCTTGAACTTGGCCTCGGCATCCTCCTCCTTGCTGACGTCCGGATGGAACCTCTTTGCAAGGTTTCGGTAGGCCTTCTTGATCTCATCCTCGCTTGCGCCCTTTTCGACGCCGAGGATCTCATAATAGTCTCTGGGCATATGGTTCGACCCGCTCACTCCTCATCGTCGACGATCTTGTAGTCGGCATCCACGAAGCCCTCTCCGTTCTCAGGTGCCTTCTGACCATCCTGCTGTTGCTTCGCAGCCTCCTCGTAGACCCTTTGGCTTATTGGGGCCATGGCCTTCATGAGCGCATCGAGCTTCGCCCTTATGTCCTCAACGTCCTCGCCCTTGAGCGAGTTCTCAAGGTCTCCTATGGCAGCCTCGACTGCGGCCCTCTCCTCCTGGGTCACCTTCTCGCCAAGCTCGTCCATGGACTTCTTGACTGAGTGTACCATGGTCTCGGACTGGTTCTTCAGCTCGATGAGCTCGACCTTCTTCTTATCCGCGTCTGCGAACTGCTCCGCCTGCTTGACGAGGTCCTCTATGTCGTCCTTGGAGAGCTTGTTGGACGAGGCTATGGTTATCTTTTGCTCCTTGCCGGTGCCCTTGTCCTTTGCGGATACGTTTATGATGCCGTTCGCATCGATGTCGAACGTGACCTCGATCTGTGGCATCCCCCTTGGTGCGGGGAGTATCCCCTCAAGGGAGAACCTGCCAAGCGAGGTGTTGTCATTCGCCATCTTCCTCTCGCCCTGGACAACGTTGATCTCCACGGAGGGCTGGTTGTCCACCGCGGTCGAGAACACCTGCGACTTCTTCGTAGGGATCGTGGTGTTCCTTTCGATCAAGGGGGTTGCGACGCCACCGAGGGTCTCGATGCCCAACGTCAGCGGTGTGACGTCGAGCAGGAGGACGTCCTTTATGTCGCCTGCAAGCACCGCTCCCTGGACGGCTGCGCCCATGGACACGCACTCCATGGGGTCTATCCCCCTCTGTATCTTCGGGCCGACGATGCTCTCCACGAAGTTCTGCACTATCGGCATCCTTGTTGGTCCGCCGACCATTATGATCTTGTCTATCGTTCCGACCGAGAGCTTCGCATCGGAGACGGCCTGGTTTATGGATGCCTTGCATCTGTTGACGATGGGCTCCACAAGCTCCTCCAGCTTGGCACGTGTGATCGTTTGGATCAGGTGCTTCGGTCCGCTCGCGTCGGACGATATGAATGGAAGGTTGATCTCGGTCTGCATGGTGGTTGAAAGCTCTATCTTCGCCTTCTCGCATGCCTCCCTGACCCTCCAGAACGCCATGTTGTCCTTTGCCAGGTCTATACCAGTCTCCTTTTGGAATTGCCCGACCACGAACTTGGTCATGATCTCGTCCATGTCGGATCCGCCCAACTGGGTGTCACCAGATGTTGAGAGCACCTCGAACACGCCATCGTTGAGCTCCATGATGGTGACGTCAAGGGTCCCTCCTCCAAGGTCGAAGACCATTATCTTCTGGGATGCGCCGTTCTTGTCCAGGCCGTATGCCAATGCTGCTGCAGTCGGCTCGTTGATCATACGGACGACCTCCAATCCAGCTATTGCGCCAGCATCCTTGGTGGCCTGCCTTTGGTTGTCATTGAAATATGCGGGAACCGTTATGACCGCCTTGTCCACGGTCTCTCCGAGGTACGACTCCGCATCCTTCTTTATCTTCTGGAGTATGAATGCGGATATCTGCTGTGGGGTGTACTCCTTGCCAAGCGCAGAGACCTTCTCGTTGCTCCCCATCTTCCTTTTAACGTTTTTTATGGTGCCGTCAGGGTTGGTCACAGCCTGCCTCCTTGCAGGCTCGCCTACCAACAGCTGGCCATCCTTTGTGAATGCAACATATGATGGGAACGACTTGCCGCCTACGCTGGTCCCTTCTGCACTGGGGATCATCGAGGGCCTTCCGCCCTCCATAACAGATGCCGCTGAATTGCTTGTTCCGAGGTCTATTCCTATTATTCTTGCCATTTCTCTCCTCTCCTTTATTGGGTTTTCCTAGTCACTTTCACCTTTGAGTACCTGAGCACTCTGTCATTCATCATGTATCCCTTCTGGAATACCTCTGCTATCTCATCTTCCGTATCCGACTCCACAACGCAGAGCGCCTCGTGGAAGTCAGGGTTGAACCTTCCTGCTGCATCTATCTCTTTAAGGCCGTTCTCCTCCAGCGTCTTCATCAGGTTGGACCTTATGCCTCTTATCCCGATGACGAAGTCGTTCTCCTCCCCCGCGTTGTCGAGGGCACGATCGAAATCGTCAATTATCGTCAATAGGCTTCTCACAAGCCCCTCGGTTGCGAACTTCTTGAAGTCCTCAACCTCCTTTTGGGTCCTTTTGCGGTAGTTGTCGTAGTCCGCTTGGATCCTCTGCGCCATCTCAAGGTACTCTCTTGCCTTGTCCTCTTCAATCCTCTGTTCAGCGGTTTCCTTTTTCTTAGGGGCCTTGCCCTTCTTTTGAGTCTTCACATCAACGTTCTCGTCTTCTGTCATAAGGACCTCCTGACATCAAAGGGGTTTTGGGGGGAAGTCCCCCTTTATTGTTTAATCGTCCATGCCTGGTGGCATTCCGCCCTCGCCCATCTGTGGCATCGGGCTGGCCCTTGATGCGATCACGTCATCGATCCTAAGGATCATGACCGCCGCATCGGTTGCAGAGTCTATTGCCTGCTTCCCGATCCTGTATGGTTCGACGACGTTCAGCTTGAGCATGTCCTCGACCTTTCCACTGTATGGGTTGAGGCCTGCGTGGACGTTCCCTGCCTTGTGCTGCTTCCTCATCTCGATGACGATGTCGATGGGGTCAAGCCCTGCGTTCTCGGACAGGGTCGAGGGGATGATCTCCAATGCGGATGCGAACGCCTCGATTGCGATCTGCTCCCTTCCCCCGACGGATGCGGCATAGTCCCTGAGCTGCATTGCAAGTTCTATCGCGGTGGATCCGCCACCGGTGACGATCATTCCGTCCTCAATGGATACCTTGACCACGGACCATGCATCGACCAAGGACCTCTCGACCTCGTCTGCGACATGGTTGGTTCCACCGCGTACGATTATGGACACGGTCTTTGGGTCCTTGCAGCCGGTGATGAACGTCATCTCCTCGTCCTCGATCTTCTTCAGCTCGATCATGTCGGCGTATCCCAGGTCCTCTGCGGCGATCTCGGCGATCTTGTTGCAGATGCTGGCACCGGTGGACCTTCCGAGCCTCTCCATGTCGCTCTTCTTGACACGCCTGCAGGCGTATATGCCCTCCTTTGCGAAGAAGTGCTGTGCAAGGTCGTCGATGCCCTTCTGGCAGAACACGACGTTCGCGCCTGCCCTCTTGATCTGCTCGACCATGTTCTTGAGCATCCTCTCCTCCTCCTCGATGAACGCGGAGAGCTGGGATGGGTCGGTGATCTGGATCTTTGCCTCTATCTCGGTCTTCTTGACCTCGAACGCCGCGTCGATCAACGCGATCTTGGCCTTCTCAACCTTCTTTGGCATGGATGGGGAGACAGGCTCCTTGTCGATGACCAGGCCCTTGACCAACTGGGAGTTCTCCATGTTGGATCCTGCCTTTTTGACTGTCTGTATGTTCTTGAGGTCTGCGAAGTACTTGCCATCGGAGCCTTTGTCTATGATCGTCTTGACTGCGTCGACGACCATCTCTGCGAAGAACTCCTTCGATGATCCGACCTGTTTGCTGATCATGGCGGTCTCGGCAATGAGCTTCAATGTCTTGTCGTCGTCGATGGTGACCTTCTTGGACACCTTCTTGAGGACCTCTTGGGCCTTCACGTTGGCAAGCCTGTATCCAGTGGTTATGATCGTTGGGTGCACATTGGAGTCGATCATGTCGGTGGCCTTCTTCAGTAGCTCACCAGCAAGTATTACCGATGTGGTTGTCCCGTCCCCTACCTCTGCGTCCTGGGTCTTTGCAACCTCTACCAGCATCTTTGCTGCTGGGTGCTGCACGTCCATCTCCTTCAGGATGGTGACGCCATCGTTGGTGATGACGACATCGCCCATGGAGTCGACCAGCATCTTGTCCATACCCCTTGGTCCAAGGCTGCTTCTGACCGCGTCTGAGATAGTCCTCGCCGCAGTTATGTTGTTGAACTGCGCGTCCTTTCCTTTGTCCCTTTTGGTTCCCTCTCTGAGAATTAAAATCGGTGCGTTACCCATTCCCATGTTATTTACCTCCACTTTATCGATTCCGCCCTTGCCACGAAATTCTAAAAAGGTGATTGTTTGTTCTTCTATATAAATATTATGTATAAATGGGCATTTAGCATATGGATGTTAAATGAATGGTAGATTCAAAGGCTTAAAATTACAAACGAGATAAAAAGGTCCGTATAATGTATCATGAGGCTATGGGGCCTCATAGTATTCTTTGGTTAAGTTAACATTTGCATGGACAATGGACTTCATTTGGGTTTTTGCAAAATTTATTTGTACCGTGTTAACATTGCAATTAGGCGCCTTATTAATTATTCATGTATTTGGTAATGAGGTTTTAAAAACAGCCAAATGCGAAATGAAAAGTAGCCAAATGCGAAATGAAAAGTAGCCAAATGCGAAATGAAAAGTAGCCAAATGCGAAATGAAAAGTAGCCAAATGCGAAATGAAAATATATAATACTGAATGACATATGGAGTGATAATGGGAGAATACTACGAAAGAATATTAGATGGGATTCTTCAGGAATATCTGGAATATGTAGGCGCGGTGTTAATCGAAGGTACAAAATGGTGTGGAAAGACAAGCACAGCAAAGAGGTTAGCGTCTAGCAAGCTTCTAATTCAGGATCCAGATGAAAAAGATAAGATTTTAGCTACAGCAATGATAAAGCCCTCACTTCTCTTAGATGGCGATACACCAAGGCTGTTGGATGAGTGGCAACTTGCACCAAACCTATGGGATGCAGTGAGGTATGAGGTCGATGCTAGGCAGGCCCCTGGACAATTCATACTTACAGGTTCCGCAAGCCCATCCGATGATGCCACAAGACATAGCGGAACAGGTCGAATATCTAGAGTTCTGATGCGTCCAATGAGCCTTTACGAATCAAAGGAGTCCAATGGAAAAGTATCGCTGGAAGGTCTATTCGGGTCCTTGGATAACATAGGGTGTAAGTCAGACCTGAGCATTGAACGATTGGCGATGACGCTAGTGAGAGGAGGGTGGCCTGGTCTAATTGGCATACCCGACAGAGGCATTCACATAAGGATGCGTGACCATTTGAACTCCATTGTGAATTCTGACGTATACAACGTGGATGGAATCACTAGAAATCCGACGTTGATAAAAGAGCTGTTGAGATCGATTTCCCGGAACATATCCACAAGCGCTAGCATCAATACTATATGGAAGGATCTGAGGGGCGGAGACAATGTGATTTCGGACAGGACAGTCGCGAATTACATCGATGCGCTAAGGCGAATATTTATTGTCGAGGATCTACCTGGCTGGAGCCCAGCAATGCGTTCCAAGACTGCGTTGAGGACTTCCCACAAATGGCATTTTGTCGATCCATCTTTGGCCGCCGCCGCATTAAGGTTGACACCAAAGATGCTGATGGAGGATTTCAATACCTTTGGACTTCTTTTCGAATCGCTTTGCATTAGGGATTTAAGGATATATTCTCAGGCGTTAGATGGTGAAGTGTTCCACTATCGTGATAAAAATGACTTGGAGGTGGATGCCATCATACGCCTCGATGATGGGAGGTGGGGGGCAATCGAGATTAAACTAGGTTCAAGTGAGATAGATGTGGCTGCAAAGAATCTCTTTAAACTTAAGTCAAAGATTGACGAGGAGAAGATGGGGCAGCCATCATTCCTGATGGTGCTTACTGGTACGGAGTATGGATACAAACGTGAGGATGGGATATATGTGATTCCAATAGCCTGTTTGAAAAATTGAGCATATATGTATAATAAAAATAATCGTTATATGCTAAAATGATGGCCTATTGCCTATATCTTTCATTTTTAAAACAACTGTCGCTCAGGTTGCAAACGATTATTTTCTAAATCTTGCCATTCATAGCGTTTTTACCATGTAAGGCCTTTCAAGACGGTACCCCAAGGACCTATAGTACTCCCTGACCCCGACCCCGCTTGTGACCCTTATCATGGTCTTGCCGTTTGCGCGTGCACGTTCCTCGGCGATTGATATGAGCCTCTTCCCCAGGCCCTTGTGCTGCCATTCCTCCGCATGCTCCCCGATCGCCACGGTCTTTCCAAAGACCTTCAGCTCCCTGATCGTGGCAATGTCGTCGAGCCTCAGTCGAACGTATCCTGCAAGGGCATGCCCGCTCTCGAAGGATATGAACATCTCCTTGCCGTCGCTGGCCTCGTATGCCCTCTCCACGATGCCCATGTCCTCGATCCTTGGGTCGCCTTGAACATGGCCCACCTCCCTGCAGCGTATGCATCTGCAACCGTTGCCCATCCTTTCGGCCACGAGCTGGCGGATGTTGCTCTGCAGTATCCCTGCTGCGATCTCCGGCGCAGGTATGTCCCTTTGTATCCGTTGTATCCTGACATACTCTGGCACGATGGACTTCATCCTGGACAGGAGGTCGACGGCCGTCTCCGTGTCGTATGGGACGTACTCCCCTTCGACCCACATCTCATGCAGCCTCGTCCCTTCTATGACCAGTGTGGGATAGAACTTCAGCATGTCCGGCCTGAACCCCTCGTCCGAGAACGTCCTCTCAAAGCATTCCAGGTCCTTGTGCGCGTTCGATCCCGGAAGCCCTGGCATGACATGGTAGCAGACCTTCAGCCCATGGGACTTGCATCTCTGTGTGGCATCCCTTATGTCCTGGACGGTATGGTCCCTTCCAACGGATTCCAATATTTCGTCATCAAGTATCTGCACCCCGAGCTCTACCCTTGTAGCACCAAGCCTCATGAACCTCTCTATCCCCTCATCGGTGAGGTCAGGTCTGGTCTCAACCGTCAACCCTATGCAACGGTGCCTCGCCGTCTCGTTGGAGCGTTGCGCATCCTCAAGGGCCTCGGAGTCGAACCCGTTCATGGCATCGAGGCATCTCCTCACGAACCATTCCTGGTACCCCATGTCCCTGGAGGTGAAGGTGCCACCCATGATGATGAGGTCTATCTTGTCGGTCTTATGGCCGATGGCGGTGAGCTGCTCGATCCTGTCCCTCACCTGTGAGAACGGGTCGAACCCGTTCCTCTCGCCACGTCTTGCAGCCGGTTCCTTGCCGGTGTATGACTGCGGGGAGCCAGACTCCACGCCGCCAGGGCAGTATATGCACTTGCCGTGGGGGCATGGGTGTGGAGACGTCATAACAGCCACCACGGCCACGCCACTGGCGGTCCTCATGGGCTTTTTGATTAGAAATGGTTCAAGAAGGTCCCTGTCCTCGTCATTGACGCAGGCGAGTATCTCTGAATTGGATGGGACCTGAACCAGCTTGTGGGCTCCACATAGCTGGATCTTCCTCCTTTGCAATTGGTCGCGGGTGGTTATCTCGCCTGCCTTTACGGCATCTATCAGTTCCTGGAAGATGGGTTCACTCACGGGTTTCAACAAGGCTCTGTATGTGATCTATCGTCTTCTTGTAGTTTTCCATGGCCATGCTGACGTTCGCCTCCGTGAAGTTCCATGCCTTGGAGAGGTTGCCGTACCTTATCCTGTACCCCTTCTTCAAGGACCCTTCGTACTCCACCTCCACGCTCTCAAGGATGTCGATGGACTTGAGCTTGTTTATGTGCCTGTATATGGTTGGCTTCGTCGTCTTCAGATGTGCTGACAGCTCCTCGACCGTCCATGCCTTCTCTGGGCTCCTAACGAAGTAGTTTTTGAACAGTAGGTATGGTATGCTGTCACGGAGGTTGTCCGCCGTGGTCTTCGGATCGTAGTTCTTGGTTATGTATCCGATTTGGATCAGAAAGGTCTCCAGGACTATGTCTAGGTTGGTCTCTGCGCTCAATGGGGTGTTGCTGACTACTTTTAGCTCGAACATCGTTTCACCTTGATTATGCCGCTAAATTGTTTAGAAGTCGTTCTTGATCTCATCGATTGCCTTGAGCACGCTTCCCAAGGGTTTGATGGGCACCACCTTTATGCTAAGCACCTTCTCCAGCGTGTGCTTCAATATCGGTGCGCAGACTATCGCCAAGGCGCCGTCCCTCTCTGCACGGATGGCCGCCACCAGCGCATCCTCCATAGTGCTTACCGGATAGTCCCTTATCTTGATCTCCCCGACCCCTGTCTCTATCGATTCGGGTAGGAATGTAGCAAAGGAGGGGGATGCTATGACGGCTACGAACCTGCTCTCCTTCTCCTTGGAGAGGATCGTCAAGGATTTGAAGATGTGCCTTATGGTCCTGAGGTTCGGTTCCCTGTCCGCTTCCATGATCTTGTACATCGTGCTCATGGATATTCCCGATACAGAGCAGAATTGGCTCAGGTTCATGTTGAGATCCTGCTCCAATATCTCCAGCAAAGCCCTTTGGAACCCACCCTCCTCCCTTAGCATCGATACTATGAGCCGATCGGTTATCATTGTTGGCGTTCCTTTGAATGCTCTGCGGCGCTCATCCCTGCAATCGAGCCTTGCCCTACGGCCTTGGAGACCTGCCAGGGCTTGCCCGTCACATCGCCACATGCGAAGACCCCCGGTATGGAGGTCTCACACATCCCATTGACCTTTATGCTGTCATCGATCTCAGGGATCACGCCGAGGTCCATGGCGATGTCCACGGAGGACTTCCCCCCAAGCTCGATGAATAGCCCGTTGATGTTCACGCTGTCACCATTGGAGAGGGATATGGATTTTACTTCTGTATCTCCAATAATTTGCGTAACATCTTCTTTAATGATGATTACACCATTATTTATAGTGTTTTCTATTAGTTTTTTATCGACGTCCATATCCTTGGAAATCCAATACACCTTGGAGGCGTACCGGGTCATGAGGTCGGCTGACTTGGCAGCCTCGCTCTCACCGCCGGTTATTGCCACCGTCGCCCCCTTGTAGAAGTTGCAGTCGCATGTCGCACAGTAGCTCACACCCCTGCCTAGGAACTCCCTCTCCCCAGGTATGTTCAGCTTCCTTCTGGCTATGCCTGTTGCGAGGATCACCGATTTGGACGTTATCTCATCCCCGTTCTCCATGACAGCCTTGAACATGCCGCCGTCCTTGGACACCGACATGACATTCAGCGGGAGCATTTGGCATCCGAATGCCATCGCTTGCTTGACCCCGTTCCCAAGGAACTCCTTGCCAGAGGTCCTTTCAATGCCTAGGTAGTTCTCCATATGGGAGTCATGTATGGCGCTGTTGCTGGGCTTTCCAACGACGATGGTGCTGGCCTTCTTCCTGCTGGAGTGTATGGCGGCTTGAAGCCCCGCAGGGCCCGCTCCTATGATCAGTACGTCTGCATTCATCTCAAAGGTCTTCTATGTATGACTTCAGGTCATCCTTGGACCTGAGGCCGATGAGGGTGTCCACATGTGCACCATCCACGAAGACGAGCATGGTGGGAATGCTCCTGATGCCGAACTTCATCGGGACGAGGTTGTTCTCATCCACGTTCAGCTTGCCTATGGCGACCTTGTCCCCCATCTCCTCAGACAGGCTTTCAAGTATAGGCCCAAGTCTCATGCATGGGCCGCACCAGGATGCCCAGCAGTCTATGATCACTGCGTGGTTGCTCTTCGTGAACTCTTCAAATGTTCCATCTAGTATCTCTTTTACCATTAAGGTCACCCTTCGCCCCCATCGCACTCAAAGGATAAAAAGGTTACATGGTTGCCTGTTTTTGATGGATGATTGTAGGATATGCGTGGGTGAAGTGCATTATTTATCTTTCTTAACACGGAAAAAATAAAATGGAAATGAAAATTAAAGGGTTTATTCGATTGCTGGGACGAACTTGAACCCGTAGTGTATCACACCATCCTCACCATCGGTGTCAAGCTTCCTGAGGACGGCCCTGACCTTCATTCCGATGGCTATCGTGGCTAGGTCCACGTCGACAAGCTGCCCTGCCAACAGGATGCCATCCTCGGTCTTCACAAGAACGACCGCATATGGCTTCAGGAGGTTGTTGCACTCTGGTGCCTCGTATATTACCGAGAAGGAGAATATCTCCCCCTTGCGACAGATCTTCCTCTCGACGATCTTTCCGACGCTGTCCCTTCTGCATGATGGGCAGAAGTCCCTCTTTGGGAAGAACGTCCTTCCACAGCATTCGCATTTGGATCCCTTCAGGTTGTACCTTCCTGGGATCTCCCTCCATTCCCTTGCTACGGATGCCATCAGATCGCCTCCAATATGCTGACTGTAACAGCAGAGCCTGTTCCGCCTACGCTTTGCGCAAGCCCATACCTGGCATTCTCCACCTGTCTGCCATCTGCCTTGCCTCTGAGCTGTTGGGCGATCTCCACGATCTGTGCCACGCCTGCCGCTCCAACTGGATATCCTCCCGCCTTCAACCCTCCTGAGGTGTTGATGGCAATCTTTCCAGAGCCGACCTTGGTGTCGCCGTTGAGGAATGCCTTACCTGCCTCCCCTTTCTTATAGAACCCAAGGTCTTGAAGTGCAAGTATGCCGGATACGGAGTAGTCATCGTGTATCTCGGCAACGGAGATGTCCTTGGCTCCGATGCCAGCCATCCTGTATGCCCTCTCCGCGGCGCTTGAGGTAGCTTTGAACGTGGTTATGTCGCTCCTCTGGAACAGCGCCAAGGTGTCGCTGGCCTGTGCGACCGATGCGACCTTCACGTAGTTGTCGGAGTTCTTCTTCGCATAGTCCAGCGAGCATAGCACGACTGCCGCCGCACCATCGGTTATCGGCGCGCAGTCGAACATTCCCAGGGGGTCTGCGACAGGCCCGGACTTAAGGACGGTCTCGATCGGGACCGCCTTTCTGAACTGCGCCTTTGGGTTCAATGCGCCATGGTAGTGGCTGTTGACAGCCACAGATGCTATCTCCTCTCTCGTTGCGATCCCCTCATGAATGAGCCTTCTGGCTATCATC
>JGI996J12353_1000322_pt1 | contig 12616 bp, 6 predicted proteins | sample IntmicLarv5ML5BL_FD_12353 | JGI IMG/M metagenome (IMG submission 12353) | reverse complement strand
CACTATATTTAACCCCTGCAGTAATAGGCGCTGTATTAGCACACCTTGTAACCGTGATGAAATCAACACGACCACCAAGTCCACCCACATAAGAACCAGATGCCGTAACAGCACCCTCGTTTGTACAGTCAATAAAACTTATAATTACTCTTGTGCTTACTGAATAACCAACAAGCCCCCCGGCGTAGTTAGCGGCAATCTTCTTGTTCTCAGTAGCAGCATCTCTGTTGATACCCCTAGCTATAACTTCGTTATTGTTGTGACAGTTTTCTATTGTAATCGGATCATTGCCTTCAATATATCCAACAAGACCGCCTACGCACGAAGATACCGCAACGCCTATAACGGTCGAAGTTGAATATGCGTTTGATGTCACTACTGCCTCGTTTGTACAACCTGTAAAGTTGTAACCAAGCGAAGAGCCTGTAAGGCCACCGGTACGATACTCGCCAGTTACAGTTGCACCATTCTCACAGTCTTCAAATGTACGCAATGTTGGGTTAGTGCCGTTTATAACCGCAGCCCCAACAATTCCGCCGATATAGTTTGCTGGCGCACTAACTGACCCATCAGTTTTGATGCGTACGAATTCAGTGTTTTGTGCATGACCCGCAAGCATGCCTACATACGCTTCACGGCTAGTTCCCACCACGTCGGTTGAAACATATCCATCGTCAAAGACTATGTCAATCATGGTCGCTCCGCTCAAATAGCTGAACAAACCAAGATACGTACCACGTTGCTCGCTTATACACATGCCAATTATGTTATTCTCATCGCCGTCATAAGTTCCAGCAAAACGATAAGCGCTACTACCTATGGGAGTCCACTTGTTTGCTGATAAGTCTATATTGCCTACCTGGCGAAAGAATACTCCAGCAAAGCTCGCGTTTGTAGCCACGCGGCTAGCAACCGAAAGGAAAGTCAGATCCTTAGGGTTACGTATGGCATACGGGTTCTCGTAAGAACCTGCTTGCCCTGTCGCCAAACTCTCGTCAACCGCAACAAAGTCATAGCCCGTAAAGTCATACTGATCTACCCACATAGTTGTCGGAATAACGCCCAGCGAAGGACTCGCAACCGACATGCTAGTTCTAGCACCGCTAAGTCCGTTTGCTATGCTACACACGCCTACACTTGCCAGCAACAATAACACACAAACTAGAACCTTAAACAGCCTCCCAAATCCAATTTTAGATGCCTGCATTTTACACTCCTATTTTTTATTATTGTTTTAGAACTATTCCCCTCTAGCTTTGTATAACCCAAATTTTGACGTAAATCGATAAAAAAGTCAAACAAAAAAGTGGGGTAAAATGACAATTTGAGGCATTTAGTATATAAATTTCAGCAAGTAAGTACAAGTTTAGCGTCACAAGGCCCACTTTGGCGCTACAATATGACATTAAAAACAGGATGGATCAACAGCTTTATTTACCACGCTTTTTAGTTTTGCTACATAAGTGAGTTTATTATGCACTCTTTAATGCACATCGCATAGATAGGAGCATACGATTATATGCATTTAACACTACAACATTGGTTAGCGCGCCTTAATCCGTATAGACCTGCTTAGCAGAAAAACATAAGCTAAATCAAATAACAGAGGGGCACGCCCAACCACCTAACAAAAAAACGCTCTAACGAGCGTATGTTTTAAGCTAGCGAATTTAAAATCTGCGTTACATCAACTACAGTAAGTAATTTAGGGTTTCCCCTCATAGCAGGGTTTAGGCACTCAAGGCTCATCTGCGCCTTAAGTTCTGAAGTAAACTTATGTTGTATCACTGGTTTTGTAATACCAATTTTTTGAATCAGCATGTTGATTGCTGTACTTATGTCTTTTTTGCCCGCTTTAAGTATCTGTCGCACTCTATCAAATTTAGGTTTATTGTGTTTTTCATTAGCTACGCACACTTCGGCACAAACAACTGCAAGCGCTACCCCATGCTGTAAATTGAAATGTGCACTCAACACCTCTGCGATAGCATGTACAGCACCCGCGCTTGATAGATTCATTGCTATCATAGAGTTTATAGAAGCAGCTGCAAATCTCTCAATCAATACCAAGTCGCTTGTATCTTCTAACAGCTCAGTTGCAACTTCAACATAAGCCGTAAGCGCCTGCTCGCTAAGAGCATCACTCTCAGGGGTTGCTTCCATTGAGACATATGCCTCAAGCGCGCCCGCAAAGCACTCAAAGCCAACAGCGGCCCATATCTTTTTTGGCACATCTGTCATAAGCGCGGGATCGATAAATGTTTCTTTGGGTGCAAGTAAGGGGTCAAATATTTTGCATTTCTTATTCCCAAGCATAAAGGATGCAGAAGCCGATATTTCGGCACCAGTACCACATATTGTTGGCACGGTGACATGGTATATGAGGTTTGGGGTAATAACTAGGGGGGCAGATTCTCCATTAGCAACATATTCATGCAGCAACCCTCCGTGTGATAATAACAAACTTACTAACCTTCCAGTATCCATGACCGCGCCCCCACCCATTGAGAGAATGCAGTCTATGTTTTTGTTGCGCGCAAAGCTTACGGCAGAGTAAATTGCTGTCTCGGTGGGATTGGCGCCAATTCCAGAATAGAGATGGTAATTACCGCCTAGAGCCCCAGCGATTTTATTGTTGAACACTTCTAATGAGTAGTGTGCCCCAGTCAGCACCAAAACATTCTTGAACATAGATAAGTTTAATCTTTTGATAATATCAATACCAAAATTAATCTTTGTAGCATACTGAATTGCGCTCATAACTCCACCCGCACCCCCTTATCCCAACTTATATATTTATTATAACATAACAAAATTAGAAATGAAAAATGTTTCATTACTACAAAACAAAGAATTGAAAGAAATTTTAAAAAAGAATAAAGGCTTTGCATATTTTGCCAAGCATAAGGCGTATGGGGAGGGTGTTTCAATATAGGTATTTTTATCAATGTCTTCTGAACAGTTAAATGTTATATCTGATTTACGCTACATTACTTTTCTACAGATAGCTTGTTCCAGTTGATCTCGTATCAACAAAACATCATTTTCTGACGATTAGGCATTTATTAGTTTTGTACAATCAGAAATTACATGACGCGCCCAAAACATTTATAATAATTCTATTGAAGGGCTGAGAGTACCAATATACGTCAGTAAAGTAAGCCTATCTGAATTCGCTGTCTCTAAATCTTAAATTTTATACTTCGCGCTCCCTGAAAATCCTTTTGTTTTTCTGCAATCAGACAAAATATAAAATGCGTGCAAAATCGATTTATTAACTTCATCAGAATTGCTGTTGTAAAAACTTTTTGTAATCCCTTGTTTTATAATCTCGAAATAATTGTTAATAGATAGCGTATATTCCCCGAATAAAATAAATTCATTTTGATTTATTAGGTCGTTCAACAGTAATTGCAATCTGTTATCCTGAAAGTCTGAGAATACTTCATATATTGTGTGACAATCCAATTCAAATAATTTCTTTTTCACCTCTTCAATGCGGCTCTCCTTTATTAAATCCTTGGTTTTTGTTGCATCATAGTAAATGTCAAACTCTGTTCCGTCATTCAATTCAAACAATAAATGCTTCAGCTCGGCTTCAAAGCTCTTCAACGAATGAAAAAAAGTTGCAAACAACAGTTTGCGTTTTTTTGCTTTATCGTTTATTTTTGCTAATTCAAAAAATACTGCTACGGCAAATGAGGCAGTAAGTCCAGTGGCGAGGCTCATGAATAGTGTATTATTTAACACACCATACAATATCCAAAACAAAGCCGATAGAATAAAAAGCAAAACAGCACTAATTATCGTTATTTTGTTTGTAAATTTAATTTTGATAAAATCGTTATTTTTCATGCTAATCCCCACTTAAAAATAATTCGCCACATTATATTGTCCAGAGGAGCATTGCGAGAATAATGCAAGGTTCTATTTTTGGCACTCCCGGCGGGAATCGAACCCACAACAATGCCTTAGGAGGGCATCGTAATATCCATTTTACTACGGGAGCACAATTAGCTGTCGCAGAGTTGTTTTGGTTGATGGATGTTGATCAAAGCACAGCTCATAACAACCAAGTTTGCGCCAAGTTATGGCAACAAAAAGGAAACAACGAAAAGTTAGCAAAAAGATTTATAAAAAACAATTGCATACGCGTCCTTTATTTCTAAACTTAACAATACAATATTCCACGCATGCGACTTGGCGAAATCGGCAGACACTTCAGACTCAAAAACCAATCTGAGCAAATCGTGACTCATGAAGCCATTATATCAAAAACAAACAACTTTATCAAGGCTAATAAAAAAGATTATTGAAATTTTAAAAGTGCCTAAAAGATGAATGCCGCGAAATTCCCTATACAAGTTATGGTTTTAAGAAAATAAGAATAGCTAGTGTTCCAAAACATAGATACTAAAAAATATCCTGTGGTATTTCTACCACAAGAGATTTTGAAAAGCCTTTCTTTAGTTTGTTTCTTTTTCGTATGTTGCTTCATTGGCGCAACATTGCATATCACAAAAACAAGCAATCTCTTTTTGCTCCTGTCTGCTTAGCCTTTCGCTGCTCTTCCCCCAGCAATAACATCAAGGATGTGTATCCTTTAAACAACCTAATACATAAAAAACAAACACTTAGTATGCCAAAAAGGCATGCTAAGTGTTTAAACCAAGTATTTTTACGCAACTAGCTGGGTCATCGACAAACTACCGTTTGAAGTCACTGCAATTCTAGCAGAATAGTCAGCAGGAACACCGCTTGCGCCAACTCCCTCAGCTCCTGTTGCATTCGTAGTAATAACCGAGCCCACTGCAATGTTAGCCGATTTAACACTCCAAGTTAAGTAAAATATTGGTGTAGGCGTTTTAGGAATCGTAATAGTGATTGAGCCCGTGTTTGCCATGATTGTGCTTAGCCCCGATACAGCGAGGAATTCAATGTTCAGCTTGCCAGAGCCATTATCTTTTATGCTAGCTTCCACAATACTGCGCGCTCCCTTGATAGTTGTGGTACCATATTTGTTTTCTGTTTTAATCTTAAACGACTTGCTCGCGTTGCAGTTAACAGTTATGTTGCCACGCTCGCTAACAAGGTTAACCTCAGCATTAGCCTCGCCGATGGTGATATTGCCACGTGTCGTTGTTGCGTTAACCTTATCCAATGCTTTAGTGATATTAACCGAACCAGAGGTTTGCTTAACAGTAATAAGCCCAGACACCTCGCCTATAGTAAGCGAACCATCAGTGCCATCAATTATTGATGAAGCCCCTGTATTATTGATTTTATTGATGCGAATCTCTGCACCATTGGTCTCAACAGAAACAGCGCCATTAATATTGCCCGCTTTCACAAGCCCACCATTGCCTTCAAAGAAAAAGCCTTTGTTTACATTGCCAAATTCTATGTTCGCATTGTCGGCATCAATCGTAAGCCCCCTAGTTGCACCATTAACATTAGCGAGTTTGATCTTAGTGATTCCAGACATCTTTATATCGGCATCCCCGCCAATGTCTTTCTGGACAGTTATTGAACCCCCTGTTTTGTCTACCGTAAGATTACCATTGATTACCGCGTTATAAAAGTTGGTGGAACCGCTCCCCGTCTTCACAAGAACATTCCTTAAATTAAGAGTATCTGGATTTTTGTCTGGCAGAGTATAGCCAACATTTACAGTACCACCATTTGTTGTAAACTTCAACAACTTGCTGCCCGAGAACAAGTTTTTATTTATAAACACATCAAGGTAGGTGTTTGTGCTGTTTACAAGACCAACTGGCTCGGTAAGTTCGTGAGTAAGCGTTTGCGTCGCCGCGTTGTACGTTGTCTTTAGGCTTGGTTGTTTTATGTCGCCATATACAAAGCCCGAAAACATCTTGTGAAGACCTATACCATACTGACTGTCAGTCACATAGTCTTCAGTTATTCTTTCGCGCAAAAAAATCCCGTAGTTATTAGTTTTGAATTCTACAGTTTGCGCAGCAGCAAAGTTTGCGTCGGTAGAGTATCTGGCAATAGCCACCTGCTTCGTACCTGACGAATAACTTACGCCGAATATAGACGCACTTGGAAAGATTACCAAAACCCCACAACCCAAAACCCCAATACAAACAACAGCAGCCAGCACAATTCCTATGTATTTTAAAAGTTGAACTATTAACTTTGCCATCTTTCCCCCTATAGCGCTTATTTCGTTAGCGCTTTTATATTTAACAAATTTTGTTCAGCCATTTTCTCTCTGGTGCTTTTATCCAACGCCCTTTTACCAAGCCCCATTTTTATCATTATATATCAAAGCGCGCAAGTAGTCAATAACTTACAAAGAAAAGGTGAAAACGCTCTAGAAAAAAGAGATATCTCGAAAACGAGACATCTCTTCTATATAAATACCTTGATTAACAAGATAATTTATCTATCCATAATGCTTTGCTAAACCAATCACCAAATAAAATATGTTGTTTTATCTGGTCGGTTTGTTTTAACTCTGCGACTACTGGCACTCTAAATTAAATCTACGGCATTATTTCAAACTTTCACCACTTCCCGAACCCCGTAACTACTATGCTGCTTTTGTCCCCAGCCCAACACTAGAGCCTGTCTATTCAAACAACGCACGCGCCTTATAGTTGCTGGTATTGTCCTACAGATTTCGCTAGAGCCTGTCTATATTAGCTCTGCCTTTATTCTGCGTACACCGCTAGAACTTGCTTCTTCTTTGGTTATTTTAAACTTACTAAGTTCGCCCGTACGCTTAGCATGCGGTCCGCCACAAAGCTCTTTACTGAAATCACCCATAGTGTAGACAGTTACACGCTCGCCATACTTATCACTAAAGATACCAATTGCACCGCCTGCCTTAGCGTCTGCTAGTTTCATCTCTTCACACACTATCGGATAGTCTGCTGCTATCGCCTCGTTTACAAGACGCTCTGCTTCTGCTAACTCCTCGCTGGTTAGCTTATGATCACAAAGGAAATCAAACCTCAGCCTCTCAGTGGTAATGTTGCTGCCACGCTGCTCCACTGTTAGCCCCACAACTTTACGTAAAGCTGCTAGTAGTAGATGAGTTGCCGAATGTAGCCTAGCAAGCTTGAGTTCGTCTTCTGCTGACTTTGCTTCCATAACCCCGCCCTTAAATTGTGCCGCTCCGCCAGTCCTGCTCTTTTCCTGATGTTCCTCAAACGCTTTTTTGAAGCCTAGCATATCTATAGCCAATCCTCGCTCTGATGCCATTTCGTGTGTAAGCTCTGACGGAAAGCCGTATGTATCGTAGAGTTTAAACACTTGCAACCCAGAAATTATCTTGCCACTTAAGCCTGCCGCAATCTCCTCAAATTCCTTTACGCCTTGGCTAAGGGTCTTGGCAAATTTATCTGCTTCCTGCTTAAATTCCTGTCTAATAAAACTCTGCCTTGACTTTAAGTTAGGATAAATTTGTGAGTAATAACTTATAAACCAATCAATAGCCTTCAAAAGCTCATTACTCTCTATTGCCAAATAGCGCCCACGCATTATTGCTCGCCTTATAAGCCTGCGCAATATGTATCCGCGCCCCGTATTGCTTGGTGTTGTTGGCATGTCATCACCAAGAGCAAACGTAATTGCGCGTAAGTGGTCTGCTATTACTCTATAGGCATATTCTGTATGCACGCTTGTTTTGTATTTAGCGTTTGCTTTTGCCTCTAACGTTTCAATAGCTCCCCTAAAGAAATCAGCATCAAAAGGCGTCTCCATACCATTCAACACGGCAACCACCCTCTCAGCACCCATGCCTGTATCTACATTTTGCCTCGGCAGCTTCTCTGGCTTCTGCCCAGCATATGCCACATTATATTCCATAAACACATTGTTCCAGATTTCAATATACTTACCACAGTCGCACGCTGGGGAACAGTCCCTTCCACAAGCTGGCTTGCCTGTATCATAAAATATTTCGGTGTCGGGACCACAAGGACCTGTGTCACCTGCTGCCCACCAGTTTTCTTTCTTTGGCATAAAGTATATGTTCTTTTTATCTATGCCAAGAGTTTCCCATCTACTGGCGCTCACTTCGTCACGCGGTGCATTGCCGTCTCCCTCAAACACTGTAACGGACAGTTTTTCAAGAGGAATACCCAGCCACTTTTTGTCGGTCAAAAAATCGAAGCTATACTTTATAGATTCTTCTTTAAAGTAATCGCCCAAGCTCCAGTTACCTAGCATATGAAAAGCAGTCAGGTGGCGGTTGTCGCCTACTTCTTCAATATCGTTAGTACGCCAACACGTCTGTACATTAAATAGTCTTTTTCCCTGCTGATGATCTTTGCCTAAAAGATATGGAATCAACGGCTGCATTCCTGCAGTCGTGAATAATACGCTAGTGTCCCCATCAGGCACAAGCGAGGCATTTGCAACTTCTTTGTGATTTAGCCCGACCCAATACTCGCGCCATTTATTGATTAAGCTAACAAGTGTAAGCTCGTCCTTAGAGTCTTTTTTGTTCTGCTTTCCTTTATGTGTAGTTTCGGTCTTCATGTCTTTTCCTTTTTACTCCATTCTTGGCTCTGCCTCGTCTACAATTACACGGTGGTCATAAGCAAGCGCCTCGGTAACCTTAGTGTACATAGGCAGATACTTGTTTATAGTTGCAATAACCTCTTTAGCGCTGGTTACCGGCCACACCATGTCATCTACACCACCATAGCGCTGACGGTTATCCAACTTCTGTCCTGCAAGGTTAGCGCTCCAGCCCTTCACATTGCTGTAGCCGATAATCATTCGGCTGTTAAACCATGCCATAGACATCTCATTAAGTGTTCCACTTCCGCCACCGACCGCAACAACCACCTTGCTGTTGGAAACGATTAAATCACGCGTTATGCCAAGCCCAGTACCGATAGAAATATCCGCATAGGCGTTGGCCTCGTTGTGGTCTGCCATAGGTAAAATTCCAATGGTGTCACCATCGCGATATTTCTTGCTCATATGTGCTCCCTGATGCGCCGCTTTCATTACTCCGCAACCACCGCCAGTAAGCACACGATAACCATTGTCCACAAGCGCCTTTCCAAGCTCCATAGCCAGTTTATACTTGTCGCTGTTCTCGTCACACTTAGTGTCTCCTACAACAGACACTATCATTCGACGCTTTCTCTCTAACTTTGCCATTTTTAAAATCCCCTTTTATTTTAAGCGGAACGTTGTTGTTCCGTCTTTGTTATCAAAAATTTCTACGTTCATGTCCATCAATTGTTGCTTTACCTTATCAGCATTGTTGAAGTCCTTCGCTGATCTAAATTTATTACGCTCCTCAATAAGTTCGCGCGCACGCATTTCACGTCCATCATCTTCGCCCGCATGGTTCCCATTTAGGAAATCAAACGCTTTAAACACACTGTTGATTTTATCAAAAAACGCTTTTATTTCAGCTATGTTATCCAAACTATAGCACTTAGTGGTTAAAATCGGGTTACATTCCCGCACAAAATCGTAAATTGCCGCAATTGCATTAGGAGTATTAAAATCATCGTCCATAGCCTCATAAAAACGCTGGCTTAGGGTCAATAAATGACCACTTAGTGTCTTATTATAGCCATTTGATGCATTTGTGTTTAAATTATACCAAAAATTACTTAGTCGCTCGTACCCTGCTTTGGCCGCGGCAATAGCTTCTGCCGTAAAGTTTATGGGGCTAGCATAATGACTGCCCACAAAAAACCACCTTAACACTCCTGCCCCATAGACTTTAAGCGCATCTTCAACCTTTATAAAATTGCCTGCGCTCTTTGCCATCTTTTGCCCTTCTACGTTTAGCAACCCCGTATGCACCCAGTAGTTTGCAGGTTTACAGTTGCAGATGGCATAGCTTTGCGCTATTTCGTTCTCGTGGTGCGGGAAGCTTAGCTCCTTAGCTCCTCCGTGGATATCAAAAGTATTACCCAAATACTTCTGGCTCATAACAGTACACTCTATGTGCCAGCCTGGGTAGCCAACGCCCCAAGGACTGTTCCATTTAAGCACACTGCCTGCGCTCGCTTTCTTCCAGACGCTGAAGTCGAAGGGGCTTTTCTTTTTCTTGCCCACCTCTACGCGTGCACCAGCACTTAAAGCTTCGATCGTGTTGTGGCTCAACTCGCCGTAGTTTTTAATTTTACTAACATCACAATAAACATCTCCGTCCGCCTCGTACGCATAGCCATTGTCTATCATCTTCTGAACTGCTTCCATTATCTCTACAATATGTCCTGTCGCCCTTGGCGATATGTTGGGGCGCGAACATCTAAGTGCGTCTAGCCCACTCCACATGCCCTCAATATTTGTATCGACTACTTCCATCGGATGCACTCCTAGTTCGACAGCGCGTTTTTCTATTTTATCTTCGCCTTGGTCGGCATCACCAACCACACTACCTACATCAGTAATGTTCTGAACATGCAAAACACGGTATTCTTTAAAGAGCCTTAAGTATTCCTTTATTACGTCATAGGCAACATAGGTGCGTGCATGTCCTAAATGTAGCGGGCCATAAACAGTTACACCACAGACATACATCTTAACCACTCCCTTGGTGATGGGGGTGAATTCTTGTTTTTGCCCTGTAAGGGTGTTATAAATCTTCATGCTTTTCTTGCTCTCCTTCCAATACTAAGAATTATATGCTAAAACACTAGTTCAAGTCAATTGAAAAACCGTTTGAAACGTGTAGTTATTTACTTAGAACATAAAGCAATCTCTGTAAAAGAGATTGCTTTAATTGTATCTGCACCCTACTTATTCACTTTCTTCTTGGGCTCTGACTTGGTCTTGCCGTCTTTCTTCTTGGGTTTAGTTTTAGACTTGAGGGGTTTAGGGTGCGTTTCTCTATAAAGGAACACGCGCTTTTCAATAAGTTTATATACCTCTACAAAAGGTATTATGAACAAGCCGCACAGCACAACTATCAGCCACTGAGCACCGCTAAGAGCAACAAGTCCGAACACTTCGGCAACTGGCGGAGTCAACGCGACGAACAAGTTCAATGCTAGCCCAACTCCGAACGCTAACAGCATAAGCTTATTCTTAAGCGGATTAGATGCAAACACGCTTTTATGCGTACGTACGTTCCACACATGTATAAGTTGTATCAGAGATAGCGTGATAAATGCCATTGTAGTTGCAACAGGATTGCCCCACAGACTGTTGCATACAAAGAACAGTGTAATAATAATCACAGACTGCAATAGAGCTTCAACTATGATGGCCGTACCCAATCCTTCACTAAATAAGCCCGCGCTCTTTTTATGTGGTTTATGCTGCATGATGTCTTTTTCCGCATGCTCCATTCCAAGCGCAAGAGCGGGCAGTCCATCGGTAGCAAGGTTGATGAACAAAATCTGAAGTGGATATAAGAACGTCAGATGCGGATTGATTAGAGTAACGACAAGCAGTGCAATAACCTCTGTAAGATTAGTGCCGAACAGGTAGTGTATAGTCTTTTTAATATTATCGTATATTCGCCTGCCCTCTTTAACAGCAAGCACTATTGTTGCAAAGTTGTCATCGGCAAGCACCATGTCTGCAACCTGTTTTGTCAGCTCTGTTCCCGAAATGCCCATACCTATGCCGATATCAGCGCGTTTAATGCTTGGTGCATCATTTACTCCGTCGCCTGTCATAGCAACCACTTTGCCAAGCTTTCGCCATGTATCCACTATGCGAACCTTATTTTCAGGGCTGACACGTGCGTATACATGGATATTCTCTATGCGGGCACGGAACTCTTTGTCGGTCATGGCATCTAATTGCCTGCCTGTAATCGCTTCGCTTTTATCGGTTGCAATGCCCACCATCTTAGCTATTGCAAGCGCCGTTACTAAGTGGTCACCAGTAATCATGATGGGCGTAATGCCTGCGCTCTTACAAGTGGCAACCGCCTCAATAACCTCTTCGCGGGGCGGATCCATCAAACCTACAAAACCCATAAAGGTCATTTCTGTCTCGTCTGCAAAGCTATATTCACGCTCGTTTTCATGTACCTTGCGCGCAAACGCCAGCGTACGCAGTGCCTTAGTGGCAGACACGGTGACTTGTTTTTTGATTTCATCTGCAAACTCTGGTGTCATGGGCATAGTTTTACCGTTTTGATAATAATGCGTGCATAGGTCAACCAAAATATCCGGCGAGCCTTTGGTGTAGCCTATTATCAAGCTGTTTACTTTGTGGTAGGTGGTCATCAGCTTGCGATTGCTGTCAAACGGAAGCTCGGCGAGGCGCGGATACTGTTTTTCGGCATCTGCCTTATTCTTTCCTATTTTTAACGCAAACTCAACAAGTGCATTCTCGGTTGGGTCGCCATACACTTCGCTACCGCTTACAACTGAATCGGTACACAATTGCATACTTCTTACCAGTTCGTCGGCAGTTCCTATTATTTCAGAGGGATTTAAGTTAACATCGTAGATTTTGCCGTTCCAGTAGATTTCACGCAGTTGCATCTTGTTCTGCGTAAGCGTGCCTGTTTTGTCTGAACATATAATTTCGCAACTTCCTAGAGCCTCAACTGCCGAAAGCCGACGAATAATCGCTTTTTGTTTGCTCATACGCGATACGCTGAGCGCCATTATGATGGTAACCACAGCAGGCAAACTCTCTGGAATTGCTG
>JGI996J12353_1000321_pt1 | contig 12644 bp, 15 predicted proteins | sample IntmicLarv5ML5BL_FD_12353 | JGI IMG/M metagenome (IMG submission 12353) | reverse complement strand
CTTGGGTCGAGATCGATTGACTGCCTACATGAAAGCAGAGCCCCGCCATATCAAGTCCGGCAGCTTTCGCTTTACGCCAAAGCTCCGGTGCTTTTTCCGGTGTAGTGCCGAATTTGCTATTCAAATCCACCAATGCATCCGGGTTATTAATCTGAATCCGAAGGAGCACTTTCGCTCCCGGCATCGCTTTCGCCATTTTTTCAATTTCAAATTCTGAGTCAAAAGTCATCGTACTCACTTTACAATCTTTCGCAGCTTGAAGCCCTTTCAGCGTCTTTACCGGATTGGCATATACCATCCGATCGCCGCTCACTCCATAGCTTGCCAGTTGCCTCATCTCGCCAGCGGAAGCCACATCAAAACATATGCCTTGCTCAGCTAAATGCCTCGCCACTTCTTCAAAAGGATTGGCCTTCAAGGCGTAAAAAATTTTTACCCTCGGAAGGTGCTTTTTAAATAGCGCCACCTTTTTATCTAGGCTCCCCTTCGACATTACCATCAGCGGCGTACCATGCACCTTGGCCAGCTCTTTCGCCTTATCGAAAGTCAGTACCCTATTTTCATTCACTTATCATTCCTCCTTAAAATATTAGAATGATTACATTGTAACAAAATCACTCCGAATTACAATAAAAAATTCCGCACTTTTTCAGCAATTTTTCCATAGCCTCATGACAAAAGCCGCTTCCTTGACGTATCAAAGAAACGGCTTTTTAATTTCACTAATTCTTAATTTTCCCTCAACCTGATTAACCCTCCGGCACAAATATCTCCAGACCGGCAGATCCGCTATCCTCGTAGCGTGGTCTCTCTCTTTGCGGTAGAGCCACTCCAAAATTTGCCATTATAGCTCCTTCAGCATGAACTCTGGTAAATACCGGATTTTCAGTTTTAATACTCGCCCCTCGTGGCAAACTGCGACGATCCAATTTTACGATTACCGTCGTACCTATCGCTTGAGGCTTGATATAAAATGAGTAGTAGCCTTCCACATCTGTCGTGATTACCTCGCCGGTGGATGTGGCAACTTTTGCGCCGCCGATACCTTCTTCGCCCTCATCATATTGACCGTTTCCATTGATGTCGTGATACACTCGGCCATACACATTGATTGCGCCATCTCGAGCCGGAAAGGCTCCAACACCGGAAACCATGCCAAACACAAAGGCCAGGCAAAGCCCTAAAGTCATCCCAATCATTGTTTTTTTCATCTTACTCACCTCTTATACCCCAATTTTCTCATTACCTGAGAATTTCACTCCGAGCCCCTCGCCTTATCATACTCCCAGACCTTGCCGAGTAATTTTTTCATCGGGTCTTCCAGCTCCGGCGACAGTCGCTGCCAACCGGTGAAGCTAGGCGATGTCAGCACCCCGGTCGGACTAAAATAGCGGGATTTGAGCACCCGATAGCGGACAATCCCCGCCCGATCAGTCTCCGCAGCCATTTCATATTCAAGAAATCGATCCGGCTCCATGGTTTCTTGGCGAATCCAAAAATTTACCCCATAAGATTCATTCTTCCCATGATCTCTCAAATTCGTCGAAAAATTTTCCTCATCCAAATAAATGGTTTTTTCTCCGTCCACATAAAGAGGAATCCAATTCGGAGTAGCCGCTTGAATCAGACCTGCCACCAAGCAAAAAGCCAAAGCCAGCAAAATCGTCCGCCAACTCCTCACTAAGATTCCCCCTTTCATATCTCGGATACTTTCATTATATCCTTGATATTTTGAATATGACCAGAGAAAATTATCAATCGTCACAAATATTTTAAATTTAACCGATTATTTTTTTGGTTTAGATTCCAAAATCAGCTTCAAAGTATCCCCCTCTTTACGAAGTACATAAGCCACATCTTGAATACCCCGCCGGAAAAAATCAAGCTTCATCTCCATCAAAAGGCGCTCCATCTCACAACGCACCGATTCCGGTAAATGAGATTCGATTCTTTCTTCCTGAGGCTTTTTCTTTGCCTTTGCAGTCGAGCTAAAAGTCGCTTCCGGAATTTCCGGCTCTTGCCAGCCCTCAAACATCTCCGCATCACTACGGTTTTTTGTGATTTTCGTCATGGGAACACCTCCCGAAAATTAATTAAGTTCCCCGGTCATTTCCAACTCTTCTTCAGCGTTTCGAAGTTCTTCCCGAATCTGAATCATCCCCGGCACTTCCTGCACCAAAAGCACTTTAATGCCCAGAGATTTCGCCGCCGCTTCCAGCCACTCCAGAAGCTCCGGTCGTTTTACCGCAATACGAGCCGGAAACTCGTCGGTTTTTCCGAATTCCTGCAAAAGAAACTTCTTGCCCTCTTTCATGCCTTCCGGCTCATAGCTGATTTCCATTCCCAAAGGTGTACCGGTTCCTCGGTCAGTCACCGCCCAAATAAAGGGCAATCTAATCCCTTCCTTGGTCTGCTGAGGCAGGCTCGGCCAGTAAAATCCGTCTAACTCCCAACTTGCACTGCCCACTTCTTTTTTCAGCTTTTCTTGCTCTTTTTTAGTAAAGGAAAGAGCTTTCCAAGGCTCCACCACCGGCGGGAATTCATAGGTATTTTTCCAGGTTCTGCCGCTCGGAGTCCGCACCAAATAGCGGCAATCCGCTTCGGTATTACCCAGCACCGCTTTTTTCTTATCTTTTTTTACAGCTTCCACCACTGCCAAGACCTGTTTTAGTATCACTACAATCAGTGCTGCCTGCTCCTCTTGAAGCTCTGTTTCAGCTCGCCCGCTGGCAAATACATTGAACACCGGCCAAGAAGTCTTGCCCTTACAAGCAATTTCGCTCTCTTTAATCCGCTCATAGCCTTTTTTATCAATTTCCTTGCGGCTTACAAATTGAAGTTGAAAGCCCTGCTGAGCCCAAAGCATATGGAGCATATCCACTTGGTCTTGAGCGATTCGTTGATAAAATTCCAGCCCCGCCGCACCTTGATAAGCAGTCAGGCCTTTAAATACATTCTCATCTTTACCGGACTCAGCAAAAGCACAAAAATGAATTTCCCCCTCTTTCTCTGCCTGAATCCCGAATAAATCCTTCGGAGTCAATGCTTTCCAAGGATTTGCATCCCTAAGAGCCGCCGCCGCCTGATAAAGTTCATTCCAAACATTACTGCCTTTTTTCATCGGAAAGTCCCTCCTTAATGCGCCGCGCCGCAGCATTTTTTATATTTTTTCCCACTTCCGCAGGAGCAAGGCTCATTTCGACCGGGCGTTTTTTCTGCCAACACCGTATCAATAAAATTACCGGTTCGACGCGCCTGATAGCGCTTATAAAATTTCTCCATGGCCTTACGATCATTCAAATCGATTTCTTCTTGCAGCGCCTCGATGATAACTGATTTATGAGGTTTCCACAATGTCGGGTCAATCATTCGGCGATGAGCCAATGGCGCAATCTCTTTGAGCCTTGGCACGACCTCTTTATGGGCCATCATTTTTTCCCGAAGTCCGTACTCGAAAAAAGCCCCCATGATTTCCACTGTATGCTTTAAGGCTTCCACATCCACTACAAATTCTCGCGGCATCCCCTCAAGGAGTACCCAAGTAATCGTGTCCGCATCCCACTCTTCAATGCTTTTGCCCCGCTCGCCCTGAGCAATCGATGAAAACCCGTGAAGAACCGGATAAACCCATATAGCGGCTTCCTCACTGAGTTTTTTGTACTCTTTCGATTTCTCAAATTCGTCCGTCCATTGACGGCTCTGCGCTTCAATCTCGCCTTGCACTACTTCCCAGCTTTTTTCTTCTGCCATTGTTTCCTCTCCTTACTTTTTTGTTATCGGTTTCTTTATTTTCTCTCCTCAGCCACCGCAGTCAATGCGATTCCACCTCGCGCTTTTTGCGCTACTGTCACCTTGCAATATTTCGGCTCACAAGCCGCCATGATATCTCCGGCAATTTTCGCCGCCAGCGCTTCACAAAAAGCGGTTTCTTCCCGAAAACTCCACAAATAAAGCTTCAAGCTCTTACTTTCAATGCACTTTTGCTCCGGCACATACTCAATAGTTACCTCAGAAAAATCCGGTTGCCTCGTCACCGGACAATGACTGGTAAATTCATCAGTCGTAAAAGTGATTGAAGTCACGCCGCTCGGCGCCGGAAAAGTTTCCAGATTTCGGCTCGGCCCGTCCGTCCGCTGCCCCAACGCCTGAAAGTCATATTGGTTTTTCATTTTTCCCTCTCCTTTTAGCGAAAGCTTAGCAATTTATGAAGCTGGATTCCCAGCCGTATATTCAATCTTGGATTTTCAAGCACCCAGGCCATTGCCTTCCGAGCGCTTGCTTCCTTGCCCCCTTCGATTTGCAAGTAAATCCGTCCTTCCGGCACCTCTTCAAAAGCAATATCCTCTAAGGCCAGCCTTTCATCTACCACATATTTAAGCTCATCAGCTCGGCAGGCAATCCGGTAGCCGCTTTCCGGCTTCGGCGATACCGCCACCCAGTCAAGCTGCCAATCCGCCGGAATCTCCCGACTGCCATTGGTCTCAATCGCCACCTCATGCCCCCGACTTTTCAGCGCCCCAATCAAAGGCCCCAAGTCCTGCAGCGTCGGCTCGCCACCGGTCAAGATGACCCGCCTGCAAGGAATCTCCTTGAGGATTTCTTCCATCTCCACCAAAGGAATTCCTTCTTGCCAAGATTCTTTGGTATCACACCACTCGCAGCGCAAATTGCAGCCTCCAAAACGGATGAAATAAGCCGGAGTTCCCAAATAAGCCCCTTCCCCCTGCAAGCTATAAAAAGACTCGATTACCGGATACCTCATTCGGCGCTCACCTCGGCATAGCTATCCGGGGATTCCCAAAGCCGAATCCGTACCAGCTCGACCCCGGAGCCTTCCAGAGCTGAACTCAGCACATCAAAAAAATGATTGACCATATTTTCTGCAGTCGGGCGATAAGGCAAAAGGTCATTTAAGCATTGATGATCCAGAGGGTCTACCACCAATTTACTGACCATTTCTTTTAAATCGCTGAAATCAATCACCATGCCCTCACTGGAACCTGCAGCAAGCAAGCCATCCCGCCCTACAGTCACCTCAAGCTGATAGGTATGACCATGAAGATTTTGGCATTTCCCCTGATGCCCCGGCAAATAATGAGCCGCATCAAAAGAAAAGCGCCGGGTTACTGTTATTTTCCTCGTCATTTGCCCGCTCCTTTTTCCGCTAAATATTCTTCCAGACCCCGCCGCCGCAAGTGGCAAGCGGGGCAATTTCCACAGCCATCGCCGATGATACCATTATAGCAAGTCAAGGTCTCGATGCGAATCTCATTTAGCACACCCAGTTCATCAGCCAGCGCCCAAGTCTCTTTTTTATCCAGCCACATCAAAGGGGTATGAATCACAAAAGCCTCATCTAAGGCTCGATTGAGCGCTAAATTCGCCGACTTGATAAATTCATCCCGGCAATCCGGGTAGCCGCTGAAATCAGTCTCGCAAACTCCGGTCACCAAATGCCGAATTCCTTTGCCATAAGCCATTACCCCGGCAAAAGACAAGAACAGCAGATTTCTGCCGGGTACAAAAGTCGAAGGGATTTCCCCTTCTTTTACTGTCTCCGGCACTTCTTGATCCGAGCGAGTCAAAGACGATGGTGCCAACTGATTTAAAAGAGACATATCCAGTAGTGTCCAAGGCACTCCTAATTTTTCAGCAATTTCCCTAGCCCGCTCGATTTCCGCCTCATGGCGCTGCCCATAGGCGAAAGTCACCGCCTCCACCGACTGAAACCGCTCTAAAGCCCAATAAAGGCAAGTTGTGCTATCCTGACCGCCGCTAAAGACGACCAAAGCCCGCTCATTTTTTAAAGACATTCTCGCTCCCCCTATCGCCGCAAATCCTCTTCCTGAAAAGCGTAGGCATTATGGCTGTGAATTGATTCAAAATTCTCACACTCCGCTTGAAACCAGGTAATCCCCGGCTCAGCCCGCAAAGCCAAAACCACATCTCTTACCATATCCTCAACGAATTTCGGGTTTTCATAAGCCCGCTCGGTGACTGCCTTCTCATCTTCTCGCTTTAATATCGGGTACACCGGACAACTCGCCTGAGCTTCCAGCAGAGCCACTAAATCCTCAATCCAGAAATACCGTGCCTGATGGTCATAGCGGAGCCGCACCCTAATCTCGCTTCGTTGATTGTGAGCCCCATACTCTGAAATCTCCTTGCTACACGGACACAGAGATGTCACCGGCACCGCCACTTGAAGGAGAAAATCCTCGCCCCCGGAGTCCAGTGTCCCCTCGAAGCGGCAATGAATCCCCAGGAGACTCTTACTTTTACTAATCGGCGCTTCTTTCGAGATAAAATACTCAAAATCCATTTCAAAATGAGCGGTCTCCGCCTGCAACCGCTGCCTCATCTCACCAAGAATTTCACTAACCGAACGACTTGACATCACCCGATCACTCCAGGGGTGCATGACCTCTAAAAAGCGACTCATGTGAGTGCCCTTATATTCATGGGGAAGGTCGACAGTCATTCGAATCGTCGCCAATACCGACTGAAAGCCGCTGTCTTGGGTCTCAATCTTCACAGGCAGGCGAATCTGGCTCACCCCGACCCGCTGAATAGGAATCCCTCGGTGATCCAGCTTTCCTTGCACATCTTCCATCGACTTCCCCTCCTTTTTTTATCCTAAAAATCTGGACTTTTAATTATACCATATTACAGGCATTTTTTTAACGCTCCTACGACCCTCTTTCTTTGTCCGCTCTTTTCACAAACTCCCCAGGCTACCAACAGAAAAAAGCGGCGAACCCCATAAAAGTCCGCCGCTTTCTTTATGAATTTTTTCGGAGCATTCGAAGACTGTTTAAAGTCACCAAAAAAGTCGCTCCCACGTCGGAGAGAATCGCCAACCACAAGGTCAGCACCCCAAAGAATGCCGCTCCAATCGCCAGCATCTTCAGCCCAATCGCAATCGTAATATTTTGCTTGATGACTTTCAAAGTTTCTCGACTTAACCGAATCAAAAAGGGTAATTTCTGCAAACTTCCATCCATCATTACCACGTCCGCAGTCTCAATGGCAGTATCAGTTCCGCTTCCGACTGCAATTCCCAGACTGGAAGCCGCCAAAGCCGGGGAATCATTGATACCATCGCCGACCATGCCAACCGAAGGAACTTCTTTTTGCAGCTCTTCAATCATCGTCAATTTTTCATCCGGCAGTAAATGAGCCCGCACTCGCCAGATTCCCGCTTCCGCCGCCAAAGCATCTGCGGTCTCTTGCCGATCCCCGGTCAAAAGAACCGTTTCAATATAAAGCTCTTCCAGCTCTTTCATAATTCCGGGGATTTCCGGCTTCAAAGGATCTGCCACTTCCACCAGCCCCAGAAGTTTCCCTTCTTCTGCCAGCCAAATTGGGGTCGCTTCCGGTGGCACTTCAATACCTACTGGCTTATCAATATTCAATTCTTCAAACCAATCATCATTTCCGGCTTGCAGTTTTCGGCCATTCAAAAGTCCTTCCAACCCTCGCCCCGGCACAGCAGTAACATTTTGAGCCTCATCAAAAGAAAGCTTTCTTTTTGCCGCTTCTTTGAGTATTGCTTTACTCAAAGGATGTTCCGACATTTTTTCCAAACTCGCAAGCTTGCTTAATAGCTCATCCTCAGAACTGCCGTCCAACGACACGACCTGAATAACTTCCGGCTCCCCTTTAGTAATCGTACCGGTCTTATCAAAAGCCAGTATATTAAGGCTTGCGGCAACTTCCAAAAATGCCCCCGCCTTTACAAGCACCCCATTCCTCGCTCCGGTTGTCACCGCACTGATAATTGCCACCGGCGTGGAAATCACCAAAGCACAGGGGCAAGCCACCACTAGAAGTGCCAGTGCCTGATATAGTGATTCATTCCAAGAACTGCCAAAAAATACCGGCGGTACAACCGCAATCAATGCCGCAATAATCAGCACAAGAGGGGTATACTTCGCCGCAAACCGTTCTACTAATTGCTCCACCGGTGCCCGCTCCGACTGAGCCTGAGCCACCAAACGAATAATTCGAGAAAGGGTCGTATCCCCGGCGGCTCGTTCCACCTCGACCTCCAGCGCGCCGTGGGTATTGATCGTACCTGCAAAGACCCGATCTCCTGCCACCTTATCCACCGGCAAAGGTTCACCGGTAATCGCCGCTTGCATCACCGCAGAAATCCCCGCCACAATCACTCCATCCGAAGGAATTTGCTCTCCCGGACGAATTCGAATTCGATCCCCCGGCACAAGGCTCTCTGCCGGTACTTCAAATTCCTCGCCCTCCAAAAGTCGATGAGCCGTCACCGGAGTCAAGGAAACTAAAGTCGATAGCGCCTTTCTGCCTCGCTCAACGCTCCATTCTTCCAAATATTCAGCCAGCGCGAAAAGCGAAGCCACCGCCGCCCCTTCTTGCCACTCTCCCATCAGAGCCGCTCCTGTCACCGCTACACTCATTAGCACCGCCATATTGAAAGTACCCTGCCGAATCGCCTTAAAAGCCTTAAAGAAATTGCTCCAGCCGCCGACCAGAATCGCAACTCCATAAGTCCCAATTGAGAGGATTTTTAAATCTTGCCAATCCAATGCAAAGGCAAGCCCCCACAGCACTGCCGCCCCGACAGCCCGCCAAAGCTCGCCCCGATGGCTGGACTCTGCTACAAGTGTCAAACCTTTTACCTTGCCCGGAGTAATCGTATAACCTTCCAAGCCGCCCAGATTTTGAAGCTCTCCCAACGAAACAACGCCTCGAACGCTCAATTCTCCTATCAAAGTATTCAAAGTCGCCTCTTCCACATTCGGTAATTGGTTAACTGCTTTTTCAAATCCCGCCGCACAATCCAAACAACTAATTCCGGCGACCGAATAAACTCGGTTCTCGCCAATACCCACTTCAATAAGTTCAATTCCCGCTGATTTCGAAACTTCCAAAACCGCATCGGAAGATACCACACCTTCCACATTGATTTCCCCAAAAAGAGAATCCGGAGTAACCCTTACCACACCGGGCAATTCAGCAATCCGAATCGACAATATCTCGCCACACTGCAAGCAGCCCGCCCCATGAGGACACTTAAATCTCGACATGCTCATACTGGCATACCTCCTCTAAATGCACCAACAAATTCCGTACATCCAGATCCGTCAACTTATACCAAATCGTCTTTCCTTCCCGACGAGGCTTCACAATCCCCGCTCCCCGCAGAAGCCGCAACTGATGAGACACTGCCGAAGGGGTCATATCCAGAATCTCCGCCAAATCACATACACAAACTTCCTCATGAATCAGCACCTGCAAAAGCCTGAGCCGAGACGGCTCCGCCACTAATTTCAAAAGCTGGCTGATTCGCTCGGTCTCCGCATCCGGCCACAGCACCGCTTTTCCTAAAGAAATTTTATCTGGATGATGATGCTCCTCTATCGCCTCGCAATGGGCAATCACTTTTATTTCCTTGTCTTTTTCCATTTGAAACCCTCCTTAAGCAAACATATGAATATGTATTCATATGTTTATCTTATCACAATGAAAATTCCCTGTAAAGCCTTTTCAAATCTGATTTTTTGCACAGAAAAGAGCTATATCTTATCCGCATTTTATGGTATATTAATCAATAACTGCATCTTTTATGCAATTAAATTCATCACATTAGGCAGGTACTTTATGAGAAAATACTCCCTCATTCCTCATGAAATTTTCTTTCAAGGTGAAAAAATTCAAAAAATCATGATTTGCGAAATGAGCACATCGGTTTTTGTATTTTTATATAACACTTTAGAAGATGGATTTAGCTACCATCAGCAATCATTCAGCTCCATCGCTGAAGCCAAATCATATTACCAACAGCTGGGCATCCATTCACTTGACTGGCACCCCATCCCGGATTGTTTAGAATATTGCAATCTGGACTGGATTGCCCCGGTAAGGCTAAAAGGACGAAATATCGGCACCCCAAACCTAGAAGGCATCTACGAACAATTCGATGGCTCCCATTGGATTGAAATTTTCCCCTTCAAGGAAGATGACAAGTAACAAATAACCATCCATGTAAAAAATCTAACATTATCGGAGGTATTTATTTATGAAATTTACTGATTTTTTCGCAAGTGAACCCTTCAAAGAGCTAATCCGGCTACTCAAAAACCGCGATACTTTGCTTAAAGCACACGAAACCGATCTGGCATACACCCAGAAAAGAATGATGGTTCGGCAAGCATTTTTTGGCGAACCTCAGACCGAAGAAGATGCCGCTACTTGGCTACTTCAAAAATTAAACGAACACTTCAACGAAATTTTCGGTTTTACTTATGTAGCTACTCTACAGGAAAAAACGTCCAATCCACCTCAGTTTGATTGGGATAAAGAAGCTGCACTTGCATCGGCAATCGGGAAAAAAGAGCCCACCGACACCGAAGCCAGCCAAGATGCCATAGATGAACTTTTAGAAGAACATCCGGAAGGCGTCGAAATTTTCGCCGGCTACCCTTACAGCTCAGTAGTAGATTGCATCATTCATTATGACATTTTGAAAAATCATCCCGAAAAATTCCTTGCTTACTTGAAAAAACAAAAAACGCCTAATGCTGCCATCGTCTCACAGCTTATTACCAAAAGTTACAACTACGCATTTGGAAAAACCGAATAACCTTCACCCACTCTCATAGCAATACCTCTACTTTTCATTCAAGAAATATGAAAACAAAAAGGATACTCCGCAAGGAGTATCCTTTTTTGTGTACCCAAAATCGTTTTAGTCCACGCTCTGCACCTTAAAATAATTCTATAATCCACTACTGACGAGATAAACGAGTAGTAAGATGGCAATCAATCCAGAAAAAGCAAGCGAGGCAAATCTCTACCTTGCCCACAGAATGTACCTACACCTACATTATAGCGAGCAAATTGGCGCGATAACTCGTTCCTGCAATCGAGCCCTTATCTCAAGCTTGGCACCTGAAAACAATCTCTCTATCACCAATGAGATCGCAAGTAGAGATGGTCACAAGGCGTGCCGATTCGAAGTCATAACACAGTTAACACTAACAATGCGCCGCTAGCTTTGGCGATATTCTGATGGTACTTCCCGCTCAAACTCTTCATTCACTTCTTTTTGTAGTTCTACATTGGTAATCAGGTCATAAGCAGTCATCGCCAAGCCTTTTGCCGCCAGAAGCACCACATCATCGGCTCGCTGGGAGACTGCAGCTTCCCTAAATCCCACAGAATGACCATTAACGCTGGGATCAGCAATGGAAATGTATTCATGAATCGCCGGCACCACTAAAGACACATTACCGATATCGGAAGACCCGGTATGAGCATCCGGCTCCGGCAAGTGCATCTCCTCGCCCAAAGGCAACATATTCGCCGCAAAAATCCGCCCCATCGCCTTATTGGCATAACGCTCTGCAAAAGGAAGCTCCCACTCCATCTCGACCTTTGCACCGACTTCATCCGCCGCTTCTTGAGCAAAGCGCTTGAAGTCAGCAATAATGATTTCCAAATTTTTCAAAGTATCCGCCCGCAAGGTGAACGCTCCCTCGGCTTCTTCGGTGATAACATTTGAAGCAGTACCGCCGGCAGTAATGATACCATTAGCTCGACCACTTTTCGGCCACACCTTCAGCCCCTCGAAGACCCGATTGAAAAGTCCAATCAGTGCAGTCAGCGCATTGATTCCGGTCTCCGGCGATGCAGAGTGAGCCGATTTACCGATATATTTGACCTCAACCCCCACACAAGCCTTACTGGGGCGACTAACTATATTCTTCGTAGACGGATGGAACATCATCGCAAAATCCACATCATCAAAGCCACCTTGATTGACAATTGGAATCTTTCCGCCCCAAGTTTCCTCGGCCGGCGTACCGTAGACCCGGATTTCCTTCACCTGATCACCCAGAGTCTTTGCCAGACTGATCGCCCCACCAATCGAAGCTGCCGCAATCAGATTATGTCCACAGCCATGACCCAGACCTTTTAGCGCATCATATTCCGCCAAAAAAGCGATGACTGGTCCATTGCCATTCCCTTTAAATTCCGCCCGGTAAGAAGTCGCCATACCGCAATAAGGGCTCACAACAGAAAAACCATGCCTCTCCAGCACTTCCTTCTGCCAAGCCATCGCTTGATGCTCCTCGCCGCCAATTTCCGGATGACTGTGAATTTTGTGGCTCAGCTCCAACAGCTCTACTTTTAAAAGGTCTACCTCTTTGCCAATCTGTTCTTTACTCATTTTCCCCTCTCCTTACCCTACAAGAATTTTCAGCAATTTTTCGCGCCGCCCTTTTCCTTCTTCCGAAAGCTCTGCCATTCTCTTTCTTCGGGAATTTTTCCACTCTTCATCTTTAATCAAATTCAAATTTACCTGCACATTCAAAAGTACCGCCTGCAAGGCCGCTTCCAACAAAAGTCCACCGGCCACCGTATCAGACACTACATTGGGATTTCCCTTCGCCGCCGCTTCCAACGACAAATTAAGCCCTCGAAGGCACACTTCGCCCGTACCCAAAGGCACTTCTGCTGCCCGCTTCAAAGCTGCCTGAATTGCCGAAGTCCGCGCTGATTTTTCCCCATCACTTTCCTTCGGCAATCGATAAGCCGCCATCACCTCATTATAGGCGGCAATATCTGCCTCCGCCTCCGCCATCAAAGCCTCAATCAAGCCCTCC
>JGI996J12353_1000320_pt1 | contig 12649 bp, 8 predicted proteins | sample IntmicLarv5ML5BL_FD_12353 | JGI IMG/M metagenome (IMG submission 12353) | reverse complement strand
GCTAGCCCTGGATGGGAATGGCCAAAGAGGGATGGGAGCCTCGAGGCAGGACAGGGTGGCCTACGTTATCAAGGTGACGGCCACCGTCCTGGGGGCGATGGGCGTCCCGACATACTCGTCGAGGCGCGGCAACAGGATATGCGGCGACGGGATGACGCGATCGGCACCACGGGGCTCTCGTGCTCCAACGCGTCGAGGCACTTCGTCAAGAGGCTCAATGAGCTGGGACATGGCGGCGGAATCGCATATACCAGCGCATTGGAGGGGGGGTTCTCGAAGGCGTCCCTTGCAGTGGACTCGTGCCATGCGGACGTCAGCCGCATGACCCACGTCATCAACGGGCTGGCCGAGGGCGGCTTCGGGATCTCCCATATCGTCACCGACAGGGGGTACGACGCGGAGCACGTGCACGTAGAGGTCAGGGGCAGGCTGAGGGCGGAGGCGGCGATCCGCGCGCGACATGAGGAAAAAGTCCAAGGCGGCGCGGCCCATCGGGCCGAAGGGACCCAACAGGTGGCGGATGTGGCGCTCGCTGGACACGGAGGTTTACGGCAGGAGGGCCCTCGTCGAGACGGTGAACTCGAAGGTCAAGAGAAAGATGGGCGATGTCGTCTACGGCAGGACAGAGACGTCCAGGCGCATGGAGGTCCTGCTCAGATGTGTCGCCCACGACATAAGGAGGTTGATGGACGGGGGCCACCCGATATGATGATGGTTTCACCAGAGCCCCGATGTCCAAACAACTATTAACCTGAATCAAAATTCCCCTACATGGGCCTATTCGAAAAAAGGACGATTGTCTTTGAAAGAAGGGGATTGAAGATAGGCGAGTTCAACAGGGGTGTTGAAGGATTCTATGAGAATGTCATGCCCTTTCAGATTGATATCAAGAAGAACAGGGTGCTCTATATTGAGTTTGAATCCACCCTTCCTACAGATGTTTACATATCGGACGGAACCAAGCCATTATCTCAAAAAAACAGAATTTTAAATGAGAAATGGGATGTGAGGGCCACCGACGTGAAGGCAATAAATTTATTTATCGGAGTCATGAGAGGGGACAAGGCAACAGTTGACGTAACTGTATGGATGGGACCTAAATGAATTCAAAGAAGAAGGTAAAAGCAACCAGTGACTCCCCGGATTGGGTGACTCTCAGCAGAAGCAGGGACAAGCTTGCCATTGCAGTCTTTACCATATTACTGCTAGCAGCGATCGCATACATGGCTTTTCTATACGTAACGGACGATTTCACCATTAAGGATTGGATATGGATGTCCGCCCCCTTGTTCACATGTGGGATCCTTTACTTCTTCAGCATCAGGATGTGGTCTCCGCTCATATTCGCAGGGGTGTTCTGCGTATTGAGCTTCGGCCTTGGGTTCGAATATACGGAATCGTACCTGCTCATACTGCCAATCGTTGGGATAGCTGGCGTTATGTCCATCGTGGACTCTTTGCAGAGGTCCACATTCTTCAACCTTGTCCTAGGCGTTGAGAACCTTAGAAACGAGAGGCAAACCCTCAAATCCAAGCTGATGGCATCCGCCTTTGGCCTGTCTGAGATGGTCGACGTCAACTCGGTCCAGGTGGAGTTTTACAAAAAGAACAGGTTCTCCGTCAGGAACGGGTTCAAACCTGTCGTGCTTTGCCTGCTATGTGGTTCACCGCTGTTCATTTATATCACCTTGAGCCCAAGCATATGGCTGTCCTTTGAAAACGACATCCAATCTTTCGTGACATTCATCCTTACGACGTCAATGTACGTTCCGATAACGGTGCTGACATTGAACCTCCTCAAGACACTTGACATCGGGGTGAGGAGCAGAAGGGGGACGTACGGCCTTTATGATGGGGCCAAGTCCACGATACACAAGATGATGGGGCCACTGTTCCTTATGGGCATCGTGCTAATGACCATTGGAGGATTGAACTACTTTGACATGGTCATTGCCACTGTTGCCTCCATGGCATTCGTGATTGCCGTGTCCTTCGTATCGTATGTGGCATACAGCACCCTCAGGGAGAGCATGCTGGTCAAGGACATAACCTTGAAATGGGACATATTCAGACCTGTGAGCATGTTCGACTCCTTGAACGGATATGAGGTGGATGAGGATGTTCCAGGCATCCCATTCAGAAACAGGGACGAGATATTCAAGGCGTGATCAGCCTTCGAACATCCTTCCTGGGGAGTCCCAAGCCTTTAAAATCGGCTTGAACACCTCTGCTGCAGACATGCCAGGGGTCTTGTTCAAGCCTATCAGCTCTGGCTCCTTCTGGTTGCTTATGACGACCTTGAACCTTTGCTCATAGCCTTCCACTGAAATGAATGGGACCTTCGACTTGACGGCCACATCCAATATGACGTCTGCCATGAACTGTATGTCGTCCGAACCCAACTCATCCGGGACGGTTATGATGAATGAGTGCTCCTCTGTATCCCCATTCAAAAGGTACATGATCTCAGACCTTTCCATAAGCCTCTCAAACCTGTCCCCTCCCTCAGAGTTTAGAAGGATCATCTCCTTGGCTGTGTTTGCAATGTCCAGGTAAATCGTCTTTCTTCCAAGTACGGCCCACATGAACCTGCGAATGGGAGCATCCGCTTAAAAGGTTTCTATAGGCTTGCGCCTGTGTCCAACCTGACGCCCTCCACCCCGGTCTTCACCACCATTGGGATGCCTCCCCTGGAGGATATTGCCTTGCAAACCTCCTCTGGCCTGTCAGTCAACGCGACCATGCTGCCCCCTCCTCCAGAGCCAGTGAGCTTTGCTCCATATGAATAGGGCAACGCCGCCTCAACCAGCTTGTTGAGCTCCTTGCATGAGACCCCCAAGATGGAGAGGAGCTTGTGATTCCTTAGCATCTGCTCCCCCAGCCCGACCTTGTCATTGGACTTCATCATGCCTATGCCGTCCAATGTGACCGACTCGATCTCGTCGATTATCTCTGCGGCGAAGCCACTGTGGTCCTTGTACCTCCTCACCTTGGCCACCAATGGGCCGGTCGGAGCCTTGATCTTCGTATTTCCTATGACGAACGTCATGTCTGGAACGTCTATCCCGTCTATCGACCACACCTTATCGTCACGTTTGATGTCCCACAGACGCCTTCCATACCCTCTGGCATTCAATACTATGCCCATCCCATGTGTGGATATGGAGGTGTCCATGGGGCTTCCATTGCCTTGGGCGAACAGCTCGGCCTCGTAGGCATCGTTCGCTATTCCCTCTGAGTCTATGCCATCCCGGATGATGTCATGCAATGCGGCCGAGAACGAAACGGACAATGCGGCAGACGATCCCAGACCCCCTCCAGTGGGTATCTCGCTGTTGCTACAGACGTTAAGTGACTTCATCCGATACTTGCTGGATATGTACCTCATATGCATATTGGATGCGATATCGACCCGACCCTCCTGCGGAAGGTCGCACCTTGCTCCAACGCAAATGGATGTTGTGAATCGCCTATCGATTGCCAATGCCACGGCTGGCTTTCCATAAACCACAGCATGTTCGCCAAGTATGACGAACTTGCCAGGTGCTGATGCGGTTGCGTTAAGCATCAGTCCTGCAACCCTATATGCTTTGCTATCTCCCTCAATGCGTCACTAGGGGTCCTATGCCCAAGGAGCGGCTGTGGCATCTCCCACCACTCGTCCTCCAGCTTTGCAATCGCGTCCACAGCCTCGTCCTCATCGTATTTGGATAGGTCTACGCCCTCCAACGCCTTCTGCATCTCGGCGAGAAGGTCCACCTTGTACTTCTTGTTCACCAAGGCAAGGCATATGTAACCCTCCAGGGCATTGTACATGTTGAGGGAGTCCATTGGATCGGAGGAATCCGAGATTATGTCAAGGACTGAGCTGGTGGCAAGTGTGAATATCATGCGACACCGGTCCTCGCCCTCCAGACCCATGGCATCCAGGTCGCTGCACATCTTGGAGTAGTACAGCTCCTCCATCGCCTTGACCCTGGCAGGGTTCTTCTCATAAAGCTCCTTCTGTAGCAAGTCGCCATCCTCGGCATCATCGGGACCACTGAACAGCTGTGCATTTGGATCTTCCATTTCATTTCACCTATGGATTCTCACAAGACCTTCATGCTTTTAACTGTATCTCTCAATATATCCATGCCCTTGGATATCTTCGCCTCATCGGCCGCATACGAGAATCTCAGATGCCCCTCGCCATATGTGCCAAAGGCGGAGCCTGGGGTGCATATCAGGCCATTCCTTGCCAATGCGCCCGCCAAATCCGCAGATGACATATCGAGGTCATAGCTTGGGAATGCATAGAACGCACCCTTAGGGGGATTCATCTCCATGTTTGGAATCTCGCCTATTCTTTTAACTATCAGGTCGCGCCTCGCCTTGAAGGTTGCCCTGGCGTTTGAAAGGTATCCCTCTATGCCAGGAAGCGCATTCAGTATACCATATTGCGCAGGCATGTTGGGACTTGCACATAGATGGTACTGCATCTTTATCAGGTCCTCCATGCACTCCTCGTTGGCACATATGAGTCCCATCCTCCAGCCTGTGACGGCCATCATCTTTGAAAACCCGTTGACGACTATCGCCTGATCCAGATTGGGAACGAAGGACACGTGGCTCCCTTCGTAGACGTATGAATCGTACACCTCATCAGACAGGATCGTCACATCGAACTCCGTTGCAATCTGCAAGAGCTCCTCCTTGACCCTCTGCGTCAACAATCCCCCAGTGGGGTTCGAGGGGCTGTTCACGACGATCATCCTCGTCTTCTTTGTTATAAGGGCCCTTATGTGATCCACGTCAGGAAGGAAGTCGTCCGCAGTCAGTCGGTACTCCTTGGGAGCGCCCCCCGCCAGCTTCACATGCGGCCCGTATATTACGAACCCTGGGCTTGGAACGAGCACCTCATCACCAGGGTTTATCATAGCCTGGGTTATCTCCAATAATGCAGAGGATCCGCTTGGGGTTATCATTATGTTGCCCTGGTGCACGTCACCATACTTTTCCATGTACTTTGCGGTTACGACCCTCAGCTCAGGTATGCCAGCAGTTGGACCATATTTGTTGAGTCCCTTTCTGGTTGCCTCGACCATCCCCTCTATGGCCTCCTTTGGAGGGTCAAGATCAGGTTCCCCCAATCCAAGGTTTATGGAGTTCGGGCCTGCAAGGTCGAACATCTTCCTTATACCTGACATGGGTATTGCGTTCAATCTCTCGGACGTTTTCATTGATTGGCGTATTTGATTACAGATATTTTATGCCACTGATTGCGACATGCGGCATACTATGCGCCATCTCGATGATGAGGGCATATTGCAAATGCCCTCTAGCATGGATGACCTCTTGTTTTTATAGATTAACCCCTATGAAGAGACGTCCATGAGAAACAACATAGCCGATTCAGACATGTACCGACAGGTCATGAGCCTTCCAGAGCAGATCGAATCTGCATTGGTCGCAGATCTGGGCGACTTTGATGGATTCCCTGCCGCAAAAAAGGTGTGCGTGTATGGAATGGGGGCCTCTGCCCTTGCGGGCAACGTGGTCTCAGACTATTCTGACAGCGTATCCGGACCGCTCGTGGAGATCATCCGCGATGTTGAGTTGCCAGGATGGATAGATGAGGATTCAATAGTGTTCCTTGTCAGCTACTCAGGCGATACCCACGAAGTATTGACCGCGTATGACAGGACGATGGAAAGAGGTTGTAAGACGGTATGCATATCCTCTGGAGGACTGCTGTCGGAAAGATGCAAGAACGACGGAGGGAAGCTCATCCGAGTGGAACCAGGACTAACATCCCGTGGAGCCATCGGGCTCATAATTGGGAGCATCGCGTCAGTCATCAGCAAGCTTAACATTGGAGACATGGCAGACAACCTTAGGGCTATATTGCCAGAGTTACGGGAGCACAGGGACAGGCTTGCCCATGAAGACCAATGGATTGCTGAGGGGTTGGCAAACGACATGTTCGAAAAGATCCCTGTGATCTATGCCCTGGACAATATGAGGTCCGTTGCCATGAGATGGAAGTCTCAGTTGAATGAGAACTCCAAATCACTGGCGTTCTTTGGATCGTTTCCCGAGTTCAACCACAATGAGATCGTGGGGTGGATAGACGACAAGGAGATGTCCATGCTCTTTAGGCCTGTAGTGCTATCAGACATGGAGGCGTCATCCAAGATGAGGCGCATGTCTGACACATCGATAGCCATGCTTGCAGACAAGAAGGTGAAGATGGTCACATACAACGTGGATGGCTCCAACTCGCTTTCCAAGAACCTGAAATGCATTCTCACTGGAGACCTTGTTTCCCTGTACCTTGCAGACCTTAGAGGGATAGACCCGCTTACAAACGGGCCTATAAAGGACATCAAGGACAGGATTGCCAACGATGGCACATACGATGAAAGTACCATCTGACTCCTGTATTCAAATTCATTAAAATTGCTTAATTTGATGCGTTATACAATCTTATAGTCAGTTACCAAATCTTTTTCAATAACTAGTGCCATATTTCATCATAGTCAAACCGGTGGAGATTGAGATTGTGAGACACATGCGGCTCAAAGAGTTGGAGTGCATCGTTACGAAATACGAAAACAAGAACATGATCCAGGTCATGTGTCCTGGAAGGTCTGCAACAGGGTGTTCCTCCTTCGGCAAAGATACATGAGGCGCTCGGTGAAGGAGGCCGCAGCAACGATAGGTGACGACGGAGTCGGGGTGCGACATCCAAAAGGCGTGGAACGAGGGTGGACGGGCCTCCCTCAAACCCAACTTCAAGGAAGACTAGAAGCCCGACGGCCATATACCCATGTCCACGAGAGAGGTTCAGCACCACATATCAGAGACATACGGCGTGAGATACTCCGAAAAGCAGGTACATGTGATACTGAAAAGATGGAAATCTGATATACAAGGCCGTACCCTCAGGACCATTGCTGCCCGACAGACGCCGAAACGGTTTAAAAAAGCTTGAGAATGCTCTAGCGTCCCCGACAGGTGCGAACTTCATCATAGGATTTCAGGACAAGTTGTAATCACAGACGACGGCCAACACGGTCCGCCTGTAGTGCCTAGGGAAAACCACGATCACCAGGAACAAGAGCAAGGTGTAAACAAACTCTTTCAGCTACAAAGGATCGCCAAGCTTAGCGTAACCCTCATCTTAAACATCCCTTGCTCCTCCGACCTAAATTCCATCGAACTCATCTGGAAGGAGCTCAAGAGGATCGTGTCCAGGACGTTCATTCAGGATTGCAACCACATAACGGAGTTGCTTGAGACTAATTTCCTGATCTAGCGGCAAAGTCATCACTTCGCATCATGGATGGACAGGCTTTTTTAGGAGGTTATTGTGAATTATTAACTATATATAGTATATCTCAAAAAACAAACATGGCTCTATATAAATTTTGAAGTATTTTTAGGTTCATAAAACAAAAAATAAATTTTTAAAAGGTTTAAAGAGGAGTGTCTGATTACCGCTTTATCACAACAATTGCAACCACCATTATGATGATTATGGCTACTATCGCAATAGCAATCCACACCATCATATCATCATTGCCATCATCGTTGACAATTTCCTTAAAGGATACTTTGACTTCGGTAAACCCAGTTATATCTTCAAGTAAGAATTTGCCATTCGTCACTTGAACAGACTCGCCGTTAGCAATTACTTCATCTAGCTCAAACCCGTTATTCACCGTTATAGTGAATTCCCTCGAGTCTCCACTGTTAATGCTTATCTCACCACTAGGGGACACGGATCCTCCAGCCGTGCAGTCAACCTTAACCAAAATTTTTTCTTTATCCTCTACAAAGGATGCGGATATTGTGCAATTTTTTGTGACAGAGACAAATGTATACATTCCATCTTGCAATTCCGCAACTTTTCCATCCACCAGTACATTATCTATACTATACCCATCATTCGCAGTTATTGTAAATGTTTGAGATGATCCACTATTGACGGAGACATTTCCGTTAGGGGATATCGTTCCACCAACTCCTGCTGATGCAGATATTGTATACTTCACTAGAGGAGGCTCGGGATTTTTGTACGTAGCAGTAACTGTAATCTTTGAATTGTCAAATACTCCTGTGACTACAACCTTGTTGCTTCCACTTACCTTTGCTGAAACGCAGTTAGTCCCATTTACATTTGTAATGCTGTATCCTCCATTCAACAAGACCGTAAACTCAACGGATTCTCCATGGACCGCCTTTTTCGAGGAACCTCCCACGAACGATCCCGCACCAGATGTGAGAGTTGCCGTCACATCATACTCCTTAATAGCAGCAGATATGATGACAGTTGCGTCATCGGTTATCCCCGTGACAGTAACAGTACTATCTGTGAATGTCACATTTCCACTAGTGGACGTAGCATTGGAAATCCTGAATCCAGGAGTCATACTCGCTGTGAATGTCACCTCCCCGTCATATGGCACACTTTGATTGGGATTGTCTATTGTTCCCGCATATGCATCCATATTGGCGGAAACGCTTAACATTATGGATCCTACCATGAACGTACTAACATCCCCGCCATATGTTGAATTATACACAGCCAATTCATAAGTTCCATCAGCAAGTATCTTTGGTAATAGCACTTTGGTCACCAAACCAGGTTTAGCACTATAGCTGCCAGATATGGACTCACTCACTATTGAGTAGGATATGATTGCCCCATCTGGAACACCATCCACAGTGATATAAAGACTACCCTCGTTGTATGCCACATATGTAATGGAGAGGGTCGAGTCACCAGAGGCGACTCCAGTGTTTTCATCCAATATCGCTACGACTGTAGCGGCCATGGCAAACACTGCAAGGATTGTTATCAAACCTTGGACTTTCTTCATTTTCTCACCCTATGTACTTCATTGTTGCCGACCAAACTTGGTACGTTTCGCCTCCAACCTCATAGGTCAAACATGCATCCACCAGATCCACCCCTTGGGGTATGATGCCGAAAAAGTGCGTGTTGCTTGCTACAACAGTCTCAGTGACATAGGATACTTCCCAAACATATCCGCCTATGAACGAATCATAAACGTGCTGCATACAAGTATATTTAATAGACACACTGGATCCAGCGGGTATGTTGGAACCATCCACATATGCTTGTACCCCTGTACCTACTTCCTCAAGAGATACTCTGAATGACAGACCAACATATGTAAACTCCACGTCTACCTCCAAATCATCATTTCCAGCTAGGACCATGTAAAGACTTCCAGGCATTAGCATGGAGTATCCAACAGATGCCCCATTGGAATCGATGACGGAAAGTTTTGACAGACTATAGCTAGGATCTGCGTTAACAACTATGAAAACATAATTGCCAGACATCACACTTGTGTTTCCAAACACGGATCCATTGTTGGCATTTCCATAGGTTATGACAATGTAAGGGTCCAACTCATAACAAGACCTTAACACTATTTCTCCATTTACCTGTATATCAACAATTGACACTATATACTGCCCAACGATTGGTATGCCAGCTACTGATGTTCCATCATCCAATAGAACCTCCACAGCCCATCCGACAAATTTAAGATCGCCGGTGGATGGCATTGTAGGGAGTGACAAAGCATCTCCCTTCATTGCAGTATAGGTCTTGACAATATTGTTATCATCCATTAAAACCACATCATACATGCCACCATAGCTTGCATAGAAGTATATTAAACGCCCTTGATCTGATGCTACATTATAGTATTGGCTGACGAGGTACATATTCCCATTGTTCTCCCATCCATCGAATCCCTCGAGCTTCTTTGGAGTTGGCAGAAGAACATCAGAACCTACCATTGCAGTTATCCTATACTCGGAGTTATCGTGATAGACATATACAATCTCATATACGCTTCCAGGGGAATAGGCTATGTCTATGGTATACTCCACAGGCGAATATGCTGTTTCATTCCCGTCCAAGTCTATCAAAATCTTGAAAGCGGATGGAACAACGGCACCCAGACCTAGCAAGATACTTCCATTCGAAAAGTCGAATGGCATACTGTTACCTGCCAAATCTGTAATGGACAAATCAACTTTGTTCCAATCCACGCCTAGGTAATTAGGCATGACAATGAAGTCAAGGTAATATCCATCGTACCCATTATAGCCATTTATATAATACAAGTCTACATTCGCATCCACTGACTCTAATAGAACTCCCGCGGAATATCCATTGTTTATAGATGATGAGAACATCAAATCCATATTGAACGTGGAGTCACCATTGCCATAGAAGTCAACAAACGACCAGTCAGTACCATCGGACACAAAGAACGTCACATAGCCTACCACAACGCCATCTGCACATATCTCTATGGCATATGTGCCGTTTATGAATGGCCAGTCCTGTATCTCATTGTCAAATGAAAAATGCCATTCCCTTAATCCATCGTAGCTAGGCAAAATTTCCGAATAAATCATATAGTTGCCAAAGTAGAGATTACCTGACATCTGGGATGATCCGTATCCATTTTGGGAATACACAACATACACTGTCCTATCCTCTGTAACAACTATATCTCCCCTTCCGAGGCTTTCAATAGCCAGATTCACATCATCTGCGTCTACGTCATAACCTGCACCCTTTATTACCATGTGCTGAGGGAATGTCGGGCTAATCGTCGTAGAGAGCACAATAACATCATCAGAATACAACTCCAGAGTGTAATCTCCGCTCGTCAGATCCCATGAACCCACCTGTCCGCCGTTTGCAAATGAGAAGTACCACACCCTTACTCCATTATCAGAGATCAAAGTCTCACCAAACAATTGCAAATATGATTCCGTATTATCATAGTATAGTTTTCCATACATTTCAGTGGAAGAGTACCCATTTTGTCTGTAGAGTAGATACATCGTATTGGATGCTACATCAGAAATATAGGTAATTCCATGGGAATCAAGAGCATTAAGCACATCAGAGCTATCCTCGTAATACCCCACATCAACCATCTCCATGAGCTTTGAATCGTCCACTATATCAATTGAGGTGCTAAGCATTAAGTCGCCTGTGTTGTCATCGTAAAGACGTATCTCATATGTTCCCGCCAATGGCGTCCAGAGGTTTGCTGTGCCAAAATCATCAAACGAGAAGTACCATATCATTACTCCATCTGGGGAGACGAATAAATCAGCATATATCGGAATCTCCATACCGTTGCTGTTGACATAGTATGCCTCGCCGCGCATGTCGATGCTTACATAGCCATTCTGAGCATATGCCACATACATAGTCTCATTCAAGATGCCACTTATGTAATCTATGCCAATCGCTGAAAATGCGTCATATACATCGGCAGAATCCGCGAAATATCCAGAATCAATCTCTTCTATGAACACGGATCCAGTTGCAACTGTCACAATCGACTCCAGCATCAGGGTATCGCTATCATCATCAATTAGTCGAAGATAGTATGTTCCATCCAGAGGGAACCATGAAGCAGCCTCGCCATTATCGTCGAATGAGAAGAACCATACTCCAACTCCATCTTGTGAGACAAAGGACTCGCCATATACGAATACTTCATCGCCACTGCTGTTAAGGTAATATGCCTCACCGCGCATGTTCATGCTTGCATATCCATTCTGAACATAGACCAAATGCATTGTCTCGTCCTTGAAGCTATCAATGTATTCAATGCCAAGCGATGTGAAGTCGGATTGCGTTCCAACTCCATATTCATTGTATCCTGCACCCTTCTCTTCAATGAATTGGGTAGATATGCTGTCTATTGTAACAATAGTTGTGGCTGCAACTGTACCATCAATCAGAATTCGGATTAGATAGTCCCCATTGATTGGGGTCCAGTCTTCAGCCTCTTCCCCTACATCGAAGGAAAAATACCACGCTTTACGCATATTGTCCTCATTACCAAGAGGCTCTGTAAATATGGATACGAGCTTATCATCGCTTCCATTTATAAAGTACACCTCACCGGTTATCGTTTTAGCTGTTAGCATCGATTGACTGTACACCACGTACATTGTCTCATCAGCTACATCTGAAGGAGATGGCAATGCTACTCCTACAGCAGTTAGTGCGCTCTCTGCATCGCTTTTATCATTCTCATATCCCGATATAAGGATGCGTGGGTTCTCAACTATCGTCCAATAGAATGTAAGATTTTGTCTAAAAGTAGAGATTGGACTCCCACTTGGAGTGTACCTAATCTCTCCCAGCATAACCTCATATCTTCCAACATCAACAGCACTAATAATTCCACTCAACCCAGTAGATGAATTAAGAACTCCATTATCAATTTGAATGTTGTATCCATTCACAGTCTTCATCTTACCATCAAATGTGAACATCGTACCAGTTATATTGATAATTGTATAACTGTTCGATCCCTGGCTTACCAATCCTCCGTTTATGGTGAGGATAACCCCTCCATTCTCAACTATTCCTACTGCACAATCCAATACGGATTCATCAAGAATAATTGTGGATGATATGTGATTAACTTTTAGCGTTCCAGTTGAAGCCAATTCAACTTTGAATGGAATAGCCAAATTTTTACTTTGAATGAGAACCTCATTCTGCTGTTCAATTACAAGTTTTCCAGAAACGATAACATCATCTGCAAGGGTCAAGGTGATTTTTGAAATCCCCCCCCCCCCG
>JGI996J12353_1000319_pt1 | contig 12666 bp, 12 predicted proteins | sample IntmicLarv5ML5BL_FD_12353 | JGI IMG/M metagenome (IMG submission 12353) | reverse complement strand
ATCTGCTTGCCCACTATGAACAAAGCTGCTATCTCCTCTAGCGTCAGCATCTATGCCATCTTTAACATCAGTTTCGCCAACAAAGCCTCTCGTTGTACTGCCTTGCTCATTGCTTGCAATCCCCTCTGCAACAGCTTTTTCGCCAAACCCTCTTTCCGAATCACTTATCATTTTATTCGTTGAACTCGCCTGCGCGCCTATAATAGCCCCTATTGCTTCTTCCGCTCTAAATCCTTCTGGACTGTTTGCTTCGTTGTTTTCATATGCGGTTCCCGCCGAACCTGAACCCGCATTTTCATTAAAGAAAGCGGATTTATATGGGCATGTCTCGCACTCACCCAACTTTTTGTCCTCAGTTGCAAGCTCCTCTCCTCTCTTTTGTGCCTCAACCTCGCTTTGGTATGCAGGCGCATAATTTTCTCTATCACTTTGTGTGCTAGCTGTATTTTCATCTATGAACTCAGCACGCTCGCCTCGTCCCTGTACCTCAAGCTCGCTGTCTACAACACTCTCTATGTCTGATATAACTTCTGCGCTGGAATAGTCGTCAAAAGCGTCCTCAAAGTTTTCCACACCAGCCTCAGATTTACCATGTGCAATTATGTTCAGTTTTCCGCCTGACACAAAACCTACCGCTACCAGTATTGGTTTAGTCAGGTCAACTGCTGTGCCTGTACTAAATTTGAATCGTTCTAAATCGACTATGCCCTTCTGCTCTAGTTTGACATCTCCTACTCTAACTAACAGCATTGGCTCTGCATTTAACGATGCAACATTAAAGAGTTTCATTTCACAATCGCAGCCAAAACCAGCGCGCTTAAGCATCAGCAGTCCTTTTATGTCACAGTTGTTTGTTTTGTTATATGCCTTGCCTGCTCCGTTTAAAATTATTGTTTTCTTTATCATTTTTACCGCCCCCGAATTATAACTTCTACTAAGCATTATATATTCTTAAGTTTAGCATTATGTGCACTTAAAGGGATAAGGCAAAATTTGTTCTTTTGATGTAATGTAAGTCGATAATTAGCGTATTAGTACGAGAAAGCTCCCCCGCGCAAATGCTATTTAGTTGTGACGACAAACAAAATACTGCTTCTCTTTTCAAGAAACTTAAACTTTGTCGTTTGTTAATAAATCTGAAAACGGCTTAAAAACATCTCAACCTTGAAATAAAAATCTTGAAAATAAAAAACAGCAGAGCATCTGCCGTTTTCTATTGTTTTGTCACTTTGCGACTCGCCCAAATTAGCTGTGCGTGCTTTCTGTTAGCTAGCTTAGACCATTTAATAAACATGTCATTTATAGATTGCTTAACTAAATCACCTATAAGCAAATCTTCAGCACGCCGTTTGCTTTTATCAATTGGTATTACAAGCGTTCCATCTGGCCTTATAATGAAGTAAGCATTGCTTCTTTTCTTTCTGTTTGCAAAACTAATGGGGAAATTAGTCTTGCCAAAATCCTGCAAGCACAGCTTTTTTAACTTCTTAAATTGACTTGTTCTGAAGCTTAGTGCATTATAGTTCTCGGCACCACGACTCTTTGGAATAAATTCATATAACTCCCAAAAATCAATAGGATAATCCTTCAACAATTCATACATTTTTTTGATAGTGTCTGCATTCAAATTTTGGCTTGTTAGCGTCGTGCCAATCTTAATAGCAAAATTACTGTTGTTGGCTTTATAGTGTTCCAATATCTTTATAACTCTTTCAAATTCGTCCGCGCGCCTTCCATGAGCCTGATTAGAGTCTTTATCGTACCCATCCAAAGACAATGACAACTTAGTTATCTTATCTTCCAATTTATCTTTGTTTTCTAAAAAGTTTATGCCCGTTGTTGAAATATGCACAGCAATGCCTTTGTCATATAACCTATCTATTATACTTGTTATTCGATCAATATTTAAAAGCGGCTCCCCACCAGACAAGCAAACTGTCTTACAGCCTGAATCCACTATTTTGTTGATAATAATATCTTCATCAGCTTTTGACATATGCTTAACCTTGTCTGCAGCATAACAATAGGTGCATGCATTCACACAACCATATGTAACATGCCAGTCTATAACAAAGTCGCTCATGCTAAACCAAGAAAGCATTATCTCGTTTTCTATATACCACGGAGGGGTGCTTGTGTGAAAGAATTTAGCATTGCCTGTGCAATAAAACTTTGTGCCCCTCTGTATCGCTACAATGTCACCTGCTTCAAAGTTTGTAATTACGCCATCCATATATATTTCGCCGCTACCCTGATACACTAGAAAAGCTTCATCACTATTTTTATTAATGATGTAACCAATTGAAGGATGCCTGCCATTTAATTCAAGGTTGGCATAGCCACATTCGGCGCTAAAATGCGGATATTCATAAGCAATTAAATCTTTTCTTGCTCTGATTTTAGCGCTTTTTTGCTTCATAACCTGTTTCATATACAATATAATACCATATAATACAGACTTCAAGCAAACAAAAGACCAGCATTACAAAAAGACATGTCCTCTGGCTTAATTAAGAGGCATAAATAAATCCCCTATCTTTCGTGGACAGGGGCAATTTTATAGAACCGTATAAAAACAACCGAAACAACACATAAAAGTAGCATGCATCTTCATTCGTCTGTCATATTAATTAAAAGCAATAAACCAAATTTAACCAAACTAAAATCAATACGAACTTTCAAGCTTACCCCCTATAACTTAGGGCCAGCCTCCTTGATTACATCATCTACATTGCTAAACTGCGAGAAGTTTTTAATAAACTGTTGCTTAACCATAACAACGTTCTTTTCGTAGTCTTTCTTGCTCTTCCATGCCTTAATAGGGTTTAGGATAACAGGGTCCACTCCCTCACAGGCTGTTGGAATAGAAAGTCCCCAATAATCTTCCGATACAAACTCTTGCTTAGCAAGCTTTCCCGTAGTAGCAGCGTCTACTAAGGCACGTGTCGCCTTAAGCGGAATACGCGTACCGCCTGCACCATACACTCCCCCAGTCCAGCCAGTGTTTACCAGCCACACATTACAGTCGTGTTGTTGCATCTTGGCGCCCAGCATCTGCCCATAAATAACAGTCCTAAGCGGCATGAAAGGAGCTCCAAAACAGCTCGAGAAGGTAAGCTCGGGCGCAGCAATCTTGTTTTCAGTGCCCCCCATCTTAGAAGTAAAGCCCGAGAGGAAGTAATACATTGCCTGCTCTTTGGTAAGCTTAGAGATAGGCGGAAACAGCCCCATGCTGTCGGCGGTTAGAAAGAATATGTTTTTAGGGTGCTCAGCTACACCTGATAGCTCAACATTTTTCAGGTTAGAAATCGGATACGCAGTACGTGTGTTTTCAGTAACTTTTTTGCTCTTATAATCAGGCTCATCAGTAACCACGTTAAATGGCACGTTCTCTATCATCGCACCCTTTTTAATTGCGTTGTATATCTCAGGTTCTTTATCCTTATCCAGTCCATAAATCTTTGCATAACAGCCGTTCTCAATGTTAAATACACCATAGTCGTTCCAGCCATGCTGGTCATCGCCAACAACATTACGCTTAGCAGAGTTGCTGAGCGTTGTTTTGCCTGTCCCGCTTAAGCCAAAGAACAATGCCGAGTTTTTTCCGCCAGGCTCAGAGTTTGCAGAACAGTGCATACAAAGCACGTTTTCGTGCGGCATTATAAAGTTGAATACACTAAACACCGCCTTTTTAATTTCGCAAGAATAGCCCGTGCCTACCACCATAATCATACGCTCTTCAAAGTTGATTACTATCGCGGCCTCAGAATTGATGCCATATTTGGCAGGCTTTAACTTAAGGTTTGGTGTCGAAAGTATAGTAAAACTAGGCTCAAATTTTTTCTGCTCTTTAGAACTTGCAGGCCTGAACATTCTGTCAACAAACATTGCCTGACTTGCGGTGTCTGATATAACCCTTATGTTCATGTCATTACGCTCGTCACGCCCAGCTATACCATCAAAAATATAGACATCGCGCTCGGCTAGATAGCCCTTAACCTCTGCCAGCATCTTGTCAAATATGTCACGTTGCATGGGCTGGTTATATTCGCCCCATTCCACCTCATAACGCGTGCATGGTTCATATACAATGTAACGGTCGTTTGGCGAACGACTTGTGCGCTTCCCTGTAAAAACCCCTATCGCTCCGCTTTTGGTCATATACGAATTCTCGTTCTCTAAAATACGCTTAGTAAGCACCTTTATATCAAGATTGTGAAATACCCTTTTTTTAAATATGTTTAAATCTATTTGCATATCTTTTCTCCTATTTTTTTTGTTAATTCAATAAATTGTAGTGTTGATAGCGTCTCCCCCCTTGTCATTGTGTTCAGTCCGCACGCCAGCAGAGCATCTTCTGCCTGCTCACGTGTAAGATTAAACACAGCGCACAAGNTGTTTGCCAGAGTCTTTCTCCGCATTGCAAACGCTGACTTAATCACCTTGTCCATAAGTTCATAGTCAGCGATACCATGCTTTTTGGGTTTTGGTATAAACTTTATTATTGCCGAATCGACATTGGGTTGGGGATGAAACACTGTACGTGGGACTGTGCGCTTGTACTCGATATCACCACGACAGTCTAGCGTCACTGTAATTCCACCATAGTCTTTTGTGCCTGACCTGGCGCTTAACCGCAAGGCAAGCTCTTTTTGTACCATAACTGTTATGTCGGCTATACTAAAGTTGCCCTCTACAAACTTAAACAAAATAGGTGTTGTAATGTAGTATGGTAGATTTGCCACAATTTTAAACGGCTGGTCAAAATACCTTTTAATTTGTTCGTCTGATAATTTTAAAATGTCCGCTTGAACAACCTCGACATTAGTACCCATGAATTTCTCTTCAAGCAACGGAATAAGACTTCTATCTAGCTCAACCGCAACAACTCGTTTAGCGGTTTTGCTAAGCAGTTCTGTAAGAGTTCCTGCCCCTGCGCCTATCTCTAGCACAACGTCATTTTCAGCAACTCCAGCATCTGCCACTATAGCACGTAGCAGATTTTTATCGGTAATAAAATTCTGTCCAAGCGAGTGCTTAAAGCTAAAACCCTCAGGCAGCTTCAGTTTGTTGTTTGAACTTTGGTCGTTTGACTTTCTATCTACCGGTTGCTTGCCTTCAGATAAATTGGGCGTATGGCTTGGTCTTTGTCGGTTCGTTTTTCTATCTGCTTTTTGTTTCCCTTGAGTTGAGGATGGCTTGTCGCTCATAACCGCCCCTCCATTTTGAAAAAGAACTTCAGGGTATTTTCTACTGTGACACGCTCTACCTCAGCTAAGCTTATACCCTTAACTTCAGCTATCCTTTGTGCCACGAGGTTTACATGCCTTGGATAACATGTGTGTCCCCTGTCGGGCAATGGCGCCATGTAAGGGCAATCGGTCTCGGTCATGATGCGCTCTAGCGGAATAAATTTTAACGCTTCAAGCAAGCTATCGTTGTTTTTATAAGTAATGTTGCCCGTAAACGAAACCATCAGCCCAAGTTCCAATGCTTGCTTAGCTTCAGCGACCCCTCCCGAAAAGCAATGCACTACACCCTTTGTTATTAAGTAGCTATACTCGCTTACTATCTTAAAAAAGTCATCGAAAGCATCACGCACATGAAATATTGTAGGCAAGCCAGCTTTTTTAGCCATTTCCAACTGTTTAATAAATACATGCTTTTGTGTGTTGACAGGCGCAGTATTGCGGTAGTAATCCAGCCCTATCTCGCCTATTGCAACTACTTTGGGGTTGCCTACCACACTCTCTATAAAGCCAGTCTCTTCCAGCCCAAACTGTGACGAGTCGTTTGGGTGTATCCCCACGGCTGCAAAAACCGGCTCAAATTCGCCGGAAAGCTCAACTGCACGCTGGCTAGAGGCCAAATCAAAACTAGGCACAACAATTGCCTCTATGTTATCACGCTTAAGTGCATTTACAACTTCTTTAGCGATAAATTTAAATTCTGCACAGTTTAGGTGTGCATGCGTATCAATTAGCAAAAGTTCTCTATTCCCCCTTATAAATTCACTATATCCTGCTCTAATTCTATGTACAAACAATTAGCAACGATATATAAGTCTCTTTAGACTATATTATAGCTTAAAGCCCTATGCTAAGTAAAGTTTTCATAAGTAATAATCTGCAATCATATTAATTAAGATGAGTAAAATCTGGCTTTTTTTAATGATATTAGGCATAGGAGTGCTAACCTTCACTAACCCCGAGGATGTGCTGACCGCTATGATGACAAGTGGAACCAATGCCGTTACCCTAACCATCAGCTTGCTTGGCGTGTATGCGCTGTGGCTTGGCATACTTGGCATTGTTGAACAAACAGGCTTAAGCGCACTTCTTGCTAGCCTGCTAAGCCCAATAATAGACTTCTTATTCGGTAAGCCCGATAAAGAAACCAAGGATTATCTAGCACTAAACCTTTCGGCAAACATATTAGGGCTAGGAAATGCCTGCACGCCAATGGGCATAAAAGCTATGCAAGGGCTGGATAGACAAAACGCTACAAACAAAGCAACTGTTCCAATGATAATGCTGATGGTGGTCAACGCTACAAGCATACAACTACTGCCCACAACCGTTATGGGCATGCGTGTGGCACATGGCTCCACCTCTGCAAGCGATATAATATTACCCACGCTAATCACAACTATTGTAAGCACGGTTATCGGTATTGCGTTGGTAAAGCTTTGTGCCAAACTGTTTAAAAACAAATTCCACAAAGAAGAAAACCTTGAGCGCGAAAAATATAAAAGATTAGCCGAAACGACTATACAAGGAAAACAAGCGTCGCTAAAACAAAAATCAACATCAACCCATCGAGAACAACAATTAAACAGGCTCAGGTGGTTTTCTAAAAAAGAAAAAGCCGTACCACAAGCAATAGCAAGCAAGAGGCACGCCCTATGAGTGTAAGCATGTTTATTACGCCTGTATTGGTGCTGTCCCTGCTTATCTATGCGGGAATTAAAAAAATAGACGCCTACGGCGCGTTTGTGAATGGAGCTAAAGGCGCAATAGATTTGGCAATCTCTATTCTACCGTTTTTGGTAGCCATCTTTATGGCAGTCGAGCTCTTTAGGGTAAGTGGATTATCAGTGTGGCTTAGCGACCTTTTAGCACCTGTAATGAATCTAGTCGGCATGCCAAAGGAACTAACCGAGCTCGTGCTCTTGCGTCCATTTACTGGTAGCGGCAGTCTGGCACTACTCGATAACATCTATGCCACACATGGCGCAGATAGCTACATTGCACGCGCAGGCAGCGTTATTATAGGTAGCTCTGAGACAGTGTTCTATGTGGCAACGGTATACTTTGCCCAAACCAAAGTAAAACGCCTACTCTATGCTGTGCCGGTAGCCCTAGTTGCCTGCCTCGCTAGCGCAATAGTTGCTTGCCTAATCTGCAGAGTGATGTAGTTATGTTTTTTGCAAGAAAAAACTGGCTTAAGTTGACCTCTATAATTGCTATCTTTTCATTTGTTTGTTATTTGTAGGATATGTCGTATAGCGTGATGCTTCGTGCTTTAAACTCAAAAGCGCATTTGACCTATTCACATTTTGAGCAAAGCGTTCAGAGTTATCTCTACATGGCGGAGTTCTTTCATCTATCATTATGTCCGCATTAATATAGGCTTGCTCAAGCACAACCAGTTGTTTTTCTCTATATTTAGCATCCTTACGGCGAGAAAGCCACCCATCTGAACCAGATTGCGTTGCTGTCAAACGAGATTCTTCCAGCTCCACAATTTGCAAGATTGCCTTTTTTGACTGCAATGTAGCTATTCTATTCATGTCGGCCATGTCACCCTTAACTAACGTTGAATCTACTTTGTTTTCCAACTCTTCAATTGATTTACACAAAGTGGGCAAATCTCGTATCTCTCGCTTATAGTCCTCGCTAAACTTAGCGTAATTTAATATAGGTTTGCTCATACATCATTCTCCTCTGTCTTTTAGAAAAGATAACATTTTTGTGGCTTCTTGTCAATATATAACCACAATTATCTTACAAGACTAAGAAACATGGGAACTAGATTTATTGTTTAAGACAATAAAAAAACAAGTCCCGAAAACTTGCTTATTTATCAACATACTTATGTTTGTCTGCTGACCATGGCGGATTACCTGAAATAAACATTTCGCAATTGCACGCCTCTGTCCAAAAGTATTTTTCCATTGGGCCTATCATAATGACATCGCCCTTTGTAAAAGATATTGTACCCCCCCCCCGTCGAAATTTCTCCACTTCCTGCAATTATAAAAACAACTTCGGTAGATTCTTCGTTATACTCAAAACCGCTTACAGGATTCCTTCCTGTGACCCTTGCATAGCATGCATCTATATTAAGCGCATAAAAAGGGTATTCATGCGTCAAGCAAGCATCTCTTTCGAATTTTTGCGCCTCATTTAATGCAATCTTCTTCAATTAAAATCTCCTCTGTTCTTTATTATGTAATTTGTGATTATAGATTATATAGATTTATTTTTGAGAAAAGCGCATACTTATCAACTTTTCTTAACACATTCAAAGCTACCTGCTAATTAAAGAACATTCCCTCTTTTATATATAGCATTAACCTCACTTGAAATACTACCATCGCTATTGTTTAATATCAGAGGTGACAAAACACTTGCTTCAGGCTTCGCACCTTTCACCGCTTTTATCAGCATTAACCTAGCATTAATATCAGGCTTAGGGTGTACAAAACGCAAGACTTTGGGCTCTAGTTTGTTTGCTTTTAGGTTTTCCAATACTTCAGCAAGCCTATCGGCACGATGAATCAAAAAGAACTCGCCATTAGGCTTTATCAGTTCTGAAGCAGCAACGCAAAGTTCTTTCAGAGTAATTTCGCGTTCTTGCCTTGCTATTGCTATCTGCTGGTTAGATATTTCATTAAGGGGCAAATCATAAGGCGGATTGCACACAATTTTATCAAACCGCGCCTTTCCTAAACTGTTTACTGCATCTTGCACTTTACCACACAATAAACTCACCCTGTCGGAGAGATTGTTTAAGGTTATGTTCATAGCATTTGCTTGTGCCAGCTCTTCCTGAAGCTCTAAGCATGTAACTCTACCATGACTATATACCCCCGCCAGCACCAGACCAATTATACCGCATCCGCTGCACATATCCAGCGTCTCACCCTTATTCTCGCCTTTAGCAAAATCGGCTAGAATAATAGAGTCATTATTATAACAATACCCCGCCTCGGGTTGCATAATAATAAGTCCGCCTACTCCAGAATTGTCTTCTCTAAATTGCATCTACTCATCATCCTTAATACTACTAACATTGTTTTTCACGTTAAACTTCACATCCGCCAGCGGATATGGCTTTATATCAAAACCGTCAGCACGCGTAATCTTAACCGTTACTTCCTTGCCAAGCAGGTTGTTATATAGCACTACCCCTTCGCCGTCCGTCGTTTTAACAGTACTGTTTATGCGTGGCATCATATTGTTGAGTTCGCGATAGTGATCGTTTTCATATTCAAGACAACATAACAATTTCCCGCAAACCCCGCTGATTTTAGTCGGATTTAGCGAGAGATTTTGAGTCTTTGCCATTTTAATAGACACAGCCTTATAGTCTGGTAGCCAGCGAGCGCAACACACCTGTTGCCCGCACATGCCAAGACAACCATTGCATTGCTTTACTTCGTCGCGCGATCCAATCTGCCTTAACTCTATGCGCGCATGAAAGTGTGAAGCTAGGCTTTTCACAAGCTCCCTAAAATCGACTCTATCGTCTGCAGTAAAGCTAAAAGTAAGCTTGCCGCAATCAAACGAATAGCTCGCACTAACAAGCTTCATATCAAGCCCCAACTTCTCTATACGCTTCTGCGCATCAGTTAACGCAGCCTTTTCTTTGTCCGCTTTACTCTCTTGCGCTTTCTTATCCGCATCAGTAGCAAGCCTAATCACGCTTTTAAGCTCACCCGTTAGCTCGCTTGCCTTAATTTCATGATTGCCCGTTTCTACAAAGCCATATTCTAGCCCATGTGCTGTTTCCACAATAACGTGATCGCCCACGCGCAACTCTAAGTCACCTGTGCCAAAAGAATATGCCTTCCCTCCCGTGGTAAACTTAACGGATACTATTGTTATTTGCATTAAATCTGACCTCCAATATTTTAAGTATGAAATAATCTATGGTAGCCAAAAAATTTGCGTTTCGCAAAACGCGCTCGTTTACTTCGCCAACCAGTTTAATCAGTTTGCTTAAGCCCATCTTGCCAAAGTTCTTCACTATTAGTGAATACTCTTCTTCATGGCCCATCACCTTAGCTTCCTGTCCGCATGCCATCTGTAAGCCAAAGCCCCCTACTATACCAAACAGTCTTATAAAACTCTTCATGTCCGACTTCTCTTTTTGAACAAGCTCAGTAAACCTAAGACAGTTACTGCTGTGAGTCATTTTGATGAGCAGGTTAAACACTAAATCAAGCCGACGTTCAAAGTTCTTGTCAGTCACGTTCTTTTGTGCATCCGCAAGACTCCCGCCGCTATAACTTGCCGCAATCTTCGTATCATTGTTTGCAAACTTTTTTTGCAGGAAATGCTCAAGTTCGACGATACCAAAATTATGGATGTTGAACTTGTTTGTCCTTGACTTTATTGTGGCTAGCACCCCTGCTTCGTTGGTTGAGGTTAAAATAAAAACAACATCTCGCGCTGGCTCTTCAAGACTTTTTAGAAGCTTGTTTTGACTCTGAGCATTGGGGCTTGAGCCAAGGTTTAGTATATATATCTTTTTTCCACCCTCATATGCTAGTGTATGCATTGTGTCGGTCACTTCCATCGCGTCGTCTACCAAAAATCCGCGCTCGGTTTTAGGATATACTAGCACATCGGCATGTGTATTATTTTCTACCTTTAAGCAGTTAGAGCACTGCTCGCAAATCCCGCTTCCTTTGCCCTCGCACATCAAACTCTTTGCAATAAATTTAGCAAACATGCTAAGCGCCTCAGAGTCGGAGCCCAAAAGCAAAACGGCGTGTGGAAAATTGTCGGGCTTGGTTAATGCCTTCGCAATTTTGCTATATGCTTTGTTTGTTTTCAGTAAATCATACTCAACCTGCATAGGTGTAGTTTATCACAAATGGCCATATAAAAGCAACTAACCGCCCTATGCAAGAAAAACTCGATAGCTAGTCTTATAATACATAAATATCAACAAATAGAGTAACTAAACCTATTAATAAGAAAAATAAAATGTATTGATTTTATGGTATATAAATAGAAATGGTTGGCTCTCTGTCAATAAAGATCACTTAAAGCCCAAAAGCAGAGAAATCAACCAACTGCTTGGGCAAAGAAAAAACCGCTTAAAATTTATAAAGCGGTTTTTAGTTAATATATTCTAAAAGCACAAAAAATCAAATTATGCGCGTATTTTAAGCACTTTCATACTTATTACTCCAGCACTGGATTTATAACTTACTGTATCGCCTACTTTGCTGCCTATAAGCGCTTTGCCCGCCGGGCTTTCATTGCTTAATAAGCCATTTATAGGGTCGCTCTCGGTAGATCCTACAATCTTATATTCAACTTCCTCGTTAAAGCTTTTATCCAACACTTTAACAGAACACCCCAGTCCAACTTTGCTGGTATCGATGTTCTTTTTGTTTATAATTTTAGCCAAACGTATCTTTTCTTCCAATTCGAAAATCTCTGCCTCTACTTGCCCCTGCTCATCTTTAGCAGCAACATACTCAGCGTTTTCGCTCAAATCGCCGTAATCACGGGCAATACCTATTTTTTCGGCTACTTCGGGGCGCTTTTCGCTCTTTAAGTAAGCCAGTCTTTCTTTTAGTTGCTTTAGTCCTGCCTCTGTTACATATACTTCTTGTTTCATTTTTAGCCTCCTTTGGTGCTAGTCGCACATTTAAAAAATAAAAGCCCTTGTGCGAAAGGTTGATGTATTATATAGTTTTGCTTTTATTTTTGTCAAGTATTTATCTTAATTATCTTTAATGTATTCACTGTTATTTTTATTATGCGCGTTTTACTTATTTTTGCGCTTTTTGTTTTCAAGCCCGTACCTTATCCGCAATCAATTTAATTTTAGTCAAATTATTTATTCCTGCGTACAATCTGTCTTTTTAACCTTGCTTTTCTTCGCTCTAAAAAATCTGTGCAATGGTCCCGATTTAACCTTGACCAAACCAAATGGGCAGAGCTCCTGACAACAATAACAACGTATGCACTGATTGTATTTAAACTTGACTTTGTTTGGTTGTTTTCCTTTTTTGTACTGTGTCATTTCAATTGCTTTTGCCGGACAGTGCTCGGCGCATTTTTTGCAGCCCTTGCACTTGCTACGGCTTACTACCGGACGCTGTGTAGTACCCCAGTGCAGCAAGCGCAATACCCAACGTGGCACATTAGGTACAAGCGGCTGAAACTCGGAAATAGCTACTTGTTTATAGTTAACTATTTTCTCAAAATCGGCTTCTCTGCTGCCCACTACATCAGTGCTCAAATCTTCGCCCAGATAACCGCGCTCAATGCCAACTTTTATGGTGGGGTTAGTTAGCATATCATTAAAGGCAATAAGCTGTAGCCCAACAATGTCGCACGCAAGCGGATTCTTGCCGGCAATTATTGCGCCAATATGCCTTGGCGTGCCCGCTGTCGGGCCAGGACCCTCCATGCCTAC
>JGI996J12353_1000318_pt1 | contig 12672 bp, 15 predicted proteins | sample IntmicLarv5ML5BL_FD_12353 | JGI IMG/M metagenome (IMG submission 12353) | reverse complement strand
CAAAAGCACTTGAAGATGAAAGCCACACAAAGCGAGCCGATGAGCAAGATGAGGATGACCCGGAAGGAATTGAAGAATGAAGCCGCGCAACGAAATTGAAAAAATAGTCGCTGAGTGGTCTAAAAAATATGGCGGCAATGCTAAATCTATCATTGAGGATTTGAGGGAGCGAATCAGAGCCGGTGAATCAGTTGAAAAAGCCGTTAAAAACTCTCTGAAAGGAATGCCGAAAACCCTTCAAGCGATGATGGCCGAAGCTATAGCCGCAGGAGCATTTACTGCAAGCGGTGCAAAATTGAGCAGCAGTGCCTTGAATCGCCTCAATGCCATTTCGTGGTCGTCTGATGGTTTTAACCTATCTCAACGGCTTCACAAGCTAGATTCTGAGATGTATTCAGCGATTGTATCGGTTTTGTCTGATTCGATAAAGCGAGGAACAACTGTAACTGCTTTGGCTCGCAAGCTGCTTGACGGATACGGAAATGCCAAAGATTATACCGGGATTGGAGAAATTCCGGACTATCTCAACAAACTACTCGGGGCAACTCGTAGAATGCAGATATATTCTTCGCCCAAAGATATAAAAGAGTACATGGCCAGTATTCGAAGAACTAGGCGCATGGTCGAGAGCATGAGAAGCCAAACTGCTTTGAGGTCAGCATATGAACAACTGCTTTTGGGAGCGGAGCGGCTAAATCAAAAGGCACTCAATAAGGCGATTGAGATTGCAATAGCTGAGAAATCACGTTATCTGGCAGAGCGTATAGCCAGAACCGAAACCGCCAGAGCGTGGAGTGATGGTTTTTATGCTCGATACATGGACGATCCAGATGTAATTGCTTTTCAATGGCGGCTTTCGTCTGCTCATCGGATAATTGATATTTGTGATTTTTACGCCAATGCTGATTTGTTCGGACTTGGAGCAGGAATTTATCCAAAAGATAAAATGCCGCCTCATCCAGCTCATCCACATTGCACTTGTTTGATTGAACCTGTGTTCTTGGGGCAGATTGATACCAACAATTACACCGAGAAGATGGACGAAAAGGCAGTAACAGAGTATTTCGGAAATTTAAGCTCTTCTGATTTGGCTTCACTGCTTGGAAAAAACGGAGTTCAAGCATGGTCAAATACTGGAAATTGGAGCAATTATTTGAGGGGCTGGAATGGCCTAGAACGACCCGAAAGCCGATTGAAGAAAGTGAGGTAAATTATGACATCTTTTGCAAAGGAAAAGCAAGAACGGTTAAAGGCGAAACTAGCTGAAATTATTGCTGCTGAAATCGAAAACTGCACACCAGTTAGCAAATCAATTCAGGAAATTACCAAAGAATACAAAGACAATGCAATTACTTCTGCATTGTTTGAGGCACATGCCAAAGAGGAGAACAAAAGACTGGTTCATGTTTTTTCAAAAGCCATTTTTGAGGCACTAAATGAAGAAGCAGAGCCGGTAAAGAGTGTAGATGCAGTTTTTATTTTTTACGGAAGCCCTTAAGAATGCAACGGATAGAAGCCGTTCAGATAATGCCTAGATGGCAAAAAACAAGGAGGCAAATATGGATTTCACAAAATTTTATGCAGCTATAGCAGGTCTAGAAAACGGAGCGGAGCTCCAAGCATTTATTCAGGGCGAATTAAGCGAACTTCGAACTGAATGTGCAAATCGCAGGGTAAAAAACAGCGACTTAGTCACCGCTCTTGCAATACTGGGGATTCAAGATGGCGATGATGTCAAAGGGAAGCTCACTCAGGTTAAGGGCTCGCTTGATGCGATTGCCGAAAAAGGCGGCGACCCAAAAGATGTAGGTGGTCAAATTTCGGCTTTAACTCAAAGCGTGGCTGATCTAACCAAAAAATTAGATGATGCAGAAAAGCGTGCAGCTACGGAAAAAGAGCAACGAATTGAGGAAGTTAAGCGAAACAAAGTTCAAGAAGCTCTGACCAAAGGAAACGTGATTAATCCGGCTATTGCAGCTCTAGTTCTGCCAAGTGTGAAAACTCGTGAAGATGGAAGCTTTGCAGTTGTTCACGAAGGGCAAGAATTGAGCTTTGATGAGGGTATCACTAAGTGGTTGGCTGCTAATTCGTGGGCGATTTCAAATACTCAAACTCCCGGAAGCGGTGGCAGCGGAAATACTGGTAGCGGAGAAGTCAATCCTTGGAAAAAAGATAGCTTTAATTTGACGAAACAAGGGGAAATTTACACAAAAGACCCGGAGCTGGCTAAAAGAATGATGGCCGAAGCACAAGGGAAATAAAAAGAAAATTGGAGGAATAAAAAATGCCAACTAAAACAAAAATCAGCGATGTTATCGTTCCAGAGGTGTTCGCACCATATTTTATTCAAGAGAGCATGGAGAAATCCGCAATTTATCAATCTGGAATTATCTCTAACGACCCGAAACTTGATGTACTAGCGACTGCCGGCGGTCGTCTAATCAATATGCCTTTTTGGGATGACTTGACCGGAGCGGATGAGGTTTTGAGTGATACCGGAGCTTTGACGCCGAAGAAAATTGTTGCTAACCAAGATGTAGCGGCTTTGTTCATGCGTGGTTCTGCATGGTCAGCGAATGACCTTGCGAAAGCTCTTTCCGGAGATGACCCAATGGGGGCAATCGGCTCTTTGGTGGCTAATTATTGGAGTCGCAGATATCAAAAATTACTTCTTTCAATTTTGAAGGGCATTTTCGGCACAACCGAGCTTAGTGCGACTAATTCGCTGGATATTTCTAGTTTGGCTGGCGATAGAGCCATGATTTCAGCTTCAGCAATTATTGATGGAACTCAAAAATTGGGAGATGCAAAGGATTCTGTAACTGCCATGATCGTTCACTCTGCAACAGAAGCGCACTTGGCTAAGCAGGATTTGATTGAAACTATCCGAGATTCGGAAGGGAAAATCTTATATAAAACCTACATGGATAAGCGTTTAATTGTTGATGATGGTTGTCCGGTAGTTGGCGGAGTTTATAGCTCATATTTCTTCGGACAAGGCGCATTTGGCTTGGGTAACGGTAATGCTCCTGTTCCGGTAGAAACCGACCGAGATTCTCTCGGTGGTGATGATTACCTCATTACTCGACACCACTTCGTATTGCACCCACGAGGAATCAAATTTACAGATGCAAGCGTGGCTGAATCTAGCCCAACCAATGATGAGGCGGCAGATTCTACTAACTGGAAACCAGTTTATGAGCCCAAGGCAATTCGTATGCTTGAACTCAAACATAAATTAAGCGTGTGAGGAGTGATTTAAATGGGTTTAGCTGGATTTAATAGAGCCAGAAGAGAGAGGGAAGCTGCTGTAAAAGCGGCTTCTCAATCCCAACCAAAAGAGAAGGAATCAAAACCTTTTGATTTTGCAACTGCTAAGGCTAAGGAACTGCGGGAATATGCGTTGACACTCACTCCGGCTATTGATTTGAGTTCGTTTGGCAAAAATACGAGCGGGGATAAATTGAGGGAAGCGATTCAGGCAGAAATTGACCGCCGTGTGCAAGAAAACCAAGTCGATAATCCGGATGACAAGAAAGAGCAGCTCGGAAAGGGCGCTGATGTCGCTCTGATTGATGGCGAACAATCGCCAAGTCAGGAAGAAAACCCACAAAATTCGACAGAAGGCCAAGTTGATTCTGATGAGAATAGAGATTGATGTTTCTAAGATTGAGGAACTGGCGAAGCGATACGGCATAGCTGCCAAAGATTTGAGAGCCGGCAATCGTCTGGCGATGCGTGAGTCACTGGGAACGATTCAAAGGATTGCAAGAGCGGAGCACCGATTTAAAACTCGGACAGGGATGGCTGAGAAAGAAATTGAAGTCGATGACGAAATCAAAGAAACCGCAAACTTTATTGAAGGGGCAGTTTATTTAAAAGAGGAACTAGCCCCTTATTCTAGGTGGCTGCACGAAGGTTCAAGACGTCACTGGGTAGAGCCAAAGGACAAGAAAGCACTTCGCTGGGCTGTACCCGGTGGCTTTGGCTTTTCTAAAGGTCATTTCGTAAGCGGCATTGAAGCAGATCCCTTTTTGCACAATGCCGGAGGAAAAGTAGACGTATTAGAAATTTTTTCACGCCATGAGCGCGAAGCATTTAAGAGAGCGGGGATTGATGTTGATGGCTGATGAAAAGAAAAACTACCTTGATCCGGAAAGACTGAATGATTCATTGCTTCAAGAATATGTGACGGAAGAAATATTAAATGAAGTAGACCGTTTTATTGAGTCGATGGCGAACACTTTCAATCTTGCACCGGAAAAAATCAAAACCCCGCTCACTTTTCGCATGGAAAGATTAGCTACCTTGTATGCCTATCTGTTGGCTTGTGAAGAAAACGCCTTTACCGGAAATAATTCTACTTCCGGTCGTTTGAGTGCAAATGGCGATGATTCTTTTTCGTTGAAGCGAAAAATATTTAAATCAGAGTTCGACCAACTATATGAGCGAATTACCGACAAGGACATTACTGGAGAAGGGCCACCGGGAGCAGTAAATATTGTGATTGGCTTAGGGAGGGCTTAAATATGCCAATGTGGTACAGGCTGGTTAACAGCCTTTTTTTATTTTTGAGTGAAAAATTCCCTGATTTAGAATGCCATCCTGCACCGCAGTCCAAACCTCCGAAGGAAGGCTTTGCCATTTCTTTTGATTCAGAAGATGACCGAAAAATATATGAGAATGGTCTGGCGGGTTCGCCGGGAGGAACGACTTTACTTTTTCTGGACTGCTGGGCAACGCCGAATGTAAAAATGCCTGAAATCGAGCGACAAGCAAAAATAGCGGAGCTTCAGGCAAAAGCTGAAAGTGCGGTTAGTGAATGGGCGAGCAGTTTGCCTTGCGGCGACTTAGAAGGTTCTTTCTTTGTCACTATTCCACGCACTGTTAGTGATGCAGGGGCTTTTCGGCCTCAAGTGGCTTTGAGGCTATTTCTGAAAATTGATTGGAATACACATTGAAAAGGAGTGAAATAAATGGGAAAACAAGCGGTTGGTTATAAGTCTAGGACTACCCTTGATTTCGAGGATACATATGGAGCAATGCCAAGCCCGCAAAACGGCTATACAGTTCCATTCAATTCGTCAGATGTTGGGCAAAGCCAGAATCTGATTGAAGCAAATACAATCACAGGAACGAGAAGCCCTGTACAACCCGCTTTAGGAAGAATCAGCGTGGAAGGGAATAATGAAATTCCGGTTGATTTTAATGCCTTTGGGGTCTGGCTCAAAGCCGGATTGGGGCAACCAGTTACCACCGATAATGGAGATGGAACCTATACTCACGAATTTAAGATTGGGGATAGTCAGCCCTCTTTTGTAATGGCTCGTGAATTTCCAGATTTAGGGAAAACCTTTGTTTTTAGAGGTTGTAAATTAGGCTCTCTTTCTTTGCCGTTCGGCGGCGACAATGAATTGGTTGCAACTGCTGCCATCATTGGAAAAGACCGCATATACGGAAACGGCGAATATGACCCAGATGCCAAAGTGATGAAACTGAATCGAGTAAACAATTACATGGCTTCCGTTTATGAAAATGGAACTAAAAATTGTGATGTTCGAGGCGGCGAATTGACTATTGATTTTGGATTAGATGGCGACCAATACACCTTATGTAATGGTAACAGCCGAGGCGATATTCCAGAAGGTTTAGTCAATATCAGCGGAAGTGCGGAATTTATTTTTAATTCAATGAGCATGCTCACTGTCGCAGATGAAGCCATGATTCGGAGCTTGGATATCCAGTTCGGCCATGGCAAAAACTTATTGAAGTTTCATTTCCCAGAAATCCAATGGGATGTGACCGACCCATCTGTTACCGGACCAGCCGGAATCGTCTATAAAATGAACTGGCGAGCCTTTTGGCGGGATTCGGCAGCAGAGTCGGCAATGATTGTCACGCTAACAAATGAAGTGGAGGAATATTGATATGCCAAAAGCGAGCAGAAATTCAGTAAAAAAATACCAAGAGAACCAAAAAGCAGAGGAACAAGAAAAATCTTTGCGAGAACGATTGGAGGCAGCAGGGCTTCCAATGCCTCGTTCCCTTAATCGGGGGCAAGTTAAGAAAGTTCGCGAAGAAGATTTAGATCCAATTATGGGCGGCACAGGCAATTCTGACAAAATGGTAAATCTCATGGATTGGATTTTGGACAATGTCTATGCGGAGCAAATCACAGATGAAACGGATTACGCTCTTGCTCTGGAGCTTGCCGTAGCAACCTATGAGCTCACTTATGGCGGATTAGCTGGAAGAAAAAACTAATAGAGGTCTGGTCTTGGCAGACAAGCTCAAAGCCAGACTATTGTTTTAATATTTGCCGGCCGCATTTTTTGAGCCAAAGCGAAGCTACCCCTTGTGAGGGATGTGAGAATCAGAAGCCGGAGCTTCTCCAAGAAAACGAAATTGCATTAGAGCTGCTTATACACACAGCGACCCAATGGCGGGTTGGCATGAATGGTGCTTATGGATATGATCTTTTAGCCATATATAGTACGGCTGAAATACTGGGAATTGAAATGACTCCTGCACTTTTAGACAAGATTCAAGATGTTGAGCAACTCATGTTGAAGAAGTTTGAAAAAGAGAGGGGGAATGAACGTTGAAAAGCAGAATTGAAGTTGTTTTAAATGCCAAAGATTCAATGTCCGGCGTTGTAGACAAAATTTCTCAGAAACTCTCTGATGTGGCTGAAAACGTTCGTTCCTCATTTTCTAACATAACTAGCTCGACAGATAATGCGACAAAAGGAACTGAACAGCTCGAAAAATCACAACTTTCTCTTGAAAAGGCACAGTTATCGCTTGAAAAGGCGCAACTTTCCCTCGGAAGGGCGACATCAGAGGCAGCGGTGGCAACTCGACAACTTGCTGATGCTGAGGCGGCACTCGAAGCAGGGATTGACCCAGCGTTGTTGGAGCGGGAGAAAGAATTAATTGAGAAAAAAAGCCGGGCCCGAGAGAATTTGGCGAGTGCTACCCAAGCACTACAGGCGGAAGAAGCCAATTTAGCATGGGTAAACCAACAATTAGTTAGCGAAGGTAAGCGAGAAATCGAAACATCAAAGCAACTTGAAACCGCGCGAAAAAAGGTTGAAACGACCACGAATCAATTATCTACAAGCGAAAGCAGATTGGAAAATCTGCGTGGCAAAATGGGTTCAAAAGCGGTTAAGTTGGAAAATGATGTCGAAAAGGCAAGAAAAAAAGTTGAAGTAGCAACACAAAAGATAACTAAGTCAGAAGGGAATCTTGAAAAAGTCAGAGCAAAGCAGAAAGCGATGGCTCAGCAGACGGCAGCGGCAGAAGAACGATTAAATCGAGTGCGGAAATCTGCTTCTGCTTCCGGAGAGGGTCTTTTTGGCAAAATTGCTAATTCCGCAACTGGTCAAATCACTGGATTGGTTACTGGATTTTTCACTTTAAAAGCGGGCATTTCGGCGGCTTGGGATGCACTTATCAATTACAATTCCGAGCTAGAAAATACCAAGATGGCTTTTGAAACCATGTTTGATGGCAACAAAGAAGCTGCTGAGGATTTCGTCAAAGATATGCAGGACTTTGCAGCGAAAACTCCATTTGAGTTCCCTGAATTAGCAGAAGGTGCTCAAAAATTGATTGCAATGGGATTCGCCGCAGAAGATACCTTTATGATGATGACCCGATTGGGTGATGCGACTGCCGGTTTAAATATGGGGAAAGCCGGAATTGATAGACTCTCACTCGCTTTGGGGCAAATGAAAACCAAAGGAAAAGTGGCTGGCGAGGAAATGCGTCAGCTGGTCGAAGCTGGTATTCCTGCATGGGAATTTTTGGCGAAGAAAAGCGGAAAAACTATTCAACAGATGCAAGAAGAAGTCAGCAAAGGCACTGTTTCAGCAGAAGATGCGATTCAAACCATTCTGGATGGCATGGATGGCAAGTTTGGCGGACTGATGGAAAAGCAATCCAAAGGTTGGAGCGGAATGTTCAGCAACCTTGCGGATAATTTAGGTCAGATATTTGGTTCACTTGGGGATGGTTTATTTCAGAGCTTAAAGTCTGGCCTGGGAGTTGTCGCCGACTTTGTCGAGGATTTCAATAGCACTTTAAAAAGTGATGGACTGGCATCTGCTCTCGAAGATATTATTCCACCTCAGATTATGGATAAAATCTACAATCTGATGGGTGCTTTTGGCGACCTCTTTGATACTCTCGGCGAGGGTTTTGATACCTTGATGGCTAATCCGTGGACGGAAATTATAGGCGATGCCATGATGTGGCTCGTAGGCTTTGCGATTGACAGGATAACAAATCTTGTTGATGCGGTTTCATTCATTTCAAAAGTGTTTTTCTCTGTCCGAGATGCGGTTGGTCATGCTTTGGCCGGAATGGCAGGATTTGTAGAAAAGCATTTCGGCTGGCTCATTAATAAAATTAAGTGGCTTGTAAATACAATTTCTCAAACTGTACCTTCATGGATTAAGAAACACGTTTTCGGAATCGATGAAGAAACGAGAAGTTCGGGCGTTCGGGATTCGGTATCTAAAATCGGCAAGCAAGCAGCCAGTCAAAAGCGATACGAAGGACTTACTGGGAAAAAGTTAGGCGAGGGTGACCCGACCACTTCCCCAAGCAAAGGCGGTGGCGGTGGAGCAAACAAGGCCGAAAAAGCCATCTATGACATCAATAATAAAATCCGAGATTTAATTGAAAAAATGGACGATAAGATTTTTGATGAATTAGCCCCTGCTTATGAAAACAGCTTCCGGAAATTGAATTCAGAAGTTGAAAAATGGATGACTGACCTGCAAGAGCAGATGAAAGCCAACAATGTGACTGTCGACTTGTCCGAATTGGAATCCAAAGCCAGAGAATACAAAGAAACTCTAATTGAACCAATTACAAGGGCGTGGAAGAATGCTTGGACGGACATCAAGTTTGACACCGAAAAGGTATGGGCTGAAATGCTCGGTAACAAGAAACGAGTTTCTGAAATTGAATTTGAAATTGCTTTAGAATCCATAGAACGAGAAAAGCGGGAACGATTTAAGGCGATTGCTCAGTCCAAAGATGATGCTGAGGCTAAAGTTGCGGTTGAAAGATGGGCTGATGCACGAATTGCAAAGCTGCAAAAGGAAAAGCGAGAGCGAGATCAAGAAGCCTATTTGTCCGAAATCGAAACCCAGATTGCTCTTAATGAAACTCTTTATGACTTGGAAGGAAAATCAATTCGTGAAATTGCAAAGCTGAATAGAATCCTGCTCGAAGATAAAATCCGCTATTTGGATGAAGAGCTCAGGCAAGAAGGTTTGACTAATGCTGAGATTTTACGGATAAGGCAGCAAAGAATCGAGGCTCAAAAGGCTCTTGAAACGGTCGGCGGAACGAGCGCATCTTTCAAAGCTGGATTAAATGAGCAAGTCAAAGAGTGGGGCGATTGGGGCAAGCAAGTTCAAGATGTAGGCAGAGAAACTGCAAGCGCAATGAACTCTATGTTCAGCGATATGTTTTTTGATGCTATGACCGGACAAATTAAGAGCTTGAGTGATTATTTCTCAAACTTCCTGAAATCATTAGCGAAATCCATTTCGCAAGCGTTATCTAATGCAATGACTTCTAAGTTGTTGGGTTCGCTATTTGGTGGTTTACCAGGACGAGCTACCGGCGGCCCTGTAAATAACCAGCCTTATATTGTGGGCGAGAATGGCCCTGAAATCTTCGTTCCTCAATCGCATGGCCGAATCGTCAACAATGATTCGTTGCGAAATATGAGCGGTGCTACTGGCGGCTCTGGAGATATCCAAGTAAATATTATCAACCAATCAGGGCAAGAAGTAGGGGTAGCAAAAACAGAAACGAAGTTTGATGGAGCAAAGACTATTATTACTCTTGTCATGGAAGCCTTATCCAAAAATACAAATGGTTCAAGAGATATTCTGAGAGGAATGATGGCAACATGATAATATTTCCAACAAATTTAAAAGCCCCGGCTTATCCGTTGCCTCATTCCTATGAGGAAAATCTAATCAAAAGCCCGGCAGAAAACGGCTATCAGATTGTCCGAGTAAAATTCACTCGCCAGCGTAAAAGTTGGCCGTCCATCCAATGGAAGGTGATGGATGAAGAAGAATGGGAAATCTTAGAGGAGTTTTATCGTGATACTACTGTTTTTGGCTCACTTCCTTTCGAATGGGAACACCCGACCGAAGGGACTATATATCTTGTTCGCTTTATAGGATCGCCAAAGCCAATTTTGATACAAGCGAAAAAATGGCAAGTAGAGATTGGATTGGAGGAGGTTTAAGTGATTCCACTATCACAAGTAGTCATTGCTGAGAAAAACAAACTTGCCTCCGATTCCGCTTATATTGTGCTTTTTGAAATTGCTCTTGTTGGCTTGGAAGAAATAATCAGGGTTTGCCTAAATACAGAATCAATTTTTTGGAACGACTTCGAATGGATTCCTTTTCCGGTAGAGTTGGATGATATTGATGAGGGCAGCAAAGGCGAAGTGCCGAGCTTGAATCTAAAAATCAGCAATGTCGATAGAGTGATTCAGGGGTATATGGAAAAAGGTAGAGGTGGAGTTGGCGGAACAGTCGTTATTCGGGTAGTGAATTCCAAACACTTAGACGTATCAGATTTACTCTTTGAGGAAGAATTTACCATAACCAAAGCGACTGTCGACCAAATGTGGGCGACTTTTACGCTTGGGGCATCTTATCCAATGACAGCCCGCCGTCCGCTTTGGCGGCATTTGAGCAATCATTGCCCTCATGAATATGGTGGCCCTGTTTGTGGAGTATCGCCGGGGGTAGTGGCTCAATATCCGACTTGCAACAAATCACTTGTTGATTGCCGGATTAGAGCCAATTCACCAAGATTTGGCGGCGAACCGGCAATTCCGGGAGGAATGTATGTTTAGTGTAAAAGATTTAATTGGGATTCCTTTTAAAGATGGCGGCCGAGATATTAAGAGTGGTTTTGACTGCTATGGTCTTGCTGTGGCGGTTTACAAGAAAGCAGGAATTGAGATCCCGGAATACTATGCACCGGCTTTTGATGATATAGCAGTGAACAATCAAATAGAAAAAGTAAAAAGCGTGGAGTGGGAACAGATTGACCGCAATGAGTTGACTGTTCCCACTTTAGTTTTATTTAGCTTTAATTCGCACCTTTGTAATCATGTAGGGGTTTATATTGGCAACGGCCTGTTTATTCATTGTCGGAATCCTATAGGAGTAAATATCGACCGAATTGACAGTCCTGCTTGGCGGCATCGAATCAGAGCATTTTATAGATTGAAAGGAGAAGGGAATAATGAGTAACAAGATTCAATTATTGTCCTGCAATGACCCTTTCAATCGCTCAAAAAGAATTCTACAGCAAATAGAGCATTGTAGCATTATGACTGTAGAGGGATACTTGAAAAATTCGCCTATTTACGATTCGGAAGAATTATTTATAGTACATATCGATGGCAGAAGAATTGAAAAAGTAGAATATGAAACCATGGTAGTGCCGAAAGGCTCATATATTTCAATAATGCCGGCAATTCACAGCGGCGGGGGCGGCGGTGGGAAGAGCGTTGTTTCCTTACTTGCTGGCCTTGCTTTGGCTTATGTGTCTTTTGGAGTTGGTGGTCTGGCTTCTGGTAAGGCATGGGGAGCGGCGGCAGCTTCTTGGACTACTGCCGGAACGATTGCGGCAGCGGCGACTATGTTTGTTGGCGGTATGCTGATTAATCGCCTGACTCCTGCACCCAAAATAGATAAGATGTCGGATCAACAGCAAACACAGACCTATTCTTGGGGGAAACTGCAACCTCTGCAAGGACAAGGCAATTCTGTAGGCATTACCTATGGGAGTGTCAGGGCTGCACCTCAAATCTTGGCTCAATACGTCAGCGTGCAAGGAGATAAGCAGTTTCTAAATATTTTGTTGTGTGCCGGAGAAGGCCCTTTGGATTTGGTTGAGGATATAAAAATCAACGAAAATCCGATTGCGAATTTTAAAGATGTAGAAGTTGAAATTCGGCTCGGCACGAATGACCAAAGCCCGATTTCATACTTTGGCGATACTTACGCAGATTTAAGCCTGGGTTATAATCTTGATTCTGTCGGAACATGGCGAACTCAAAGATTAAATACCAATACGACCCAGGGGCTTGAAATCCAAATTGAAATGCCAGCGGGTCTATGCCATATCAACGATAGCGGAAAGAACCAAAATGGCTGGGTACGAATCGATGCTGAGTATAAATTGGCTGAAGAAGTTGAGTGGCAGCCTTGGTTATCTAATCTCCAAATTACCGATAACAAAACAACACCGCTCCGGCGAGTGTTCCGGAAAGATAACCTACCAATCGGGCAATACGAAGTCCGGGTACAATGTTCGGCCAAATCCGGTACTAGCGTGACTAAAGACGTGAATTCAATTTCATGGTCGCAAGTTTCAAGCGTGATGTATGACGATTTCCAAAGGCCGAACAAGGCTTTGGTAGGTATTCGGGCTTTGGCTACTGACCAACTTTCTGGCGGAATGCCAAGTATTACCTACGAGCAAAAGAGGATGACAGTATGGGTTTACAACCCTGATTCGGGAGAATATGAGCAGAAAGCAGCTGACAATCCCGCCTGGGCTTGTTATGACTTGATTCATTATTGCCGCAGGATTTTAAATATCCATACTC
>JGI996J12353_1000317_pt1 | contig 12693 bp, 12 predicted proteins | sample IntmicLarv5ML5BL_FD_12353 | JGI IMG/M metagenome (IMG submission 12353) | reverse complement strand
TTGCGTTTTCTTCCGACAACGGCGGCTGCACAATGGAACTGTCGGGGAATTGATTTACCAAATCGCCAGGTGAAAACGGTGCCGTAACTCCTGTAGAGAACATAAACACCAGAACAATTACGGCAGCGAAAATTGTGCAAAATGTGTAAGCCAATCTTCTTTTGTCCAACAAATCAACGGAAGAAACGCCGCCAACATCGGAAATAACCTCTTGTTTCAATTCCGCTGCAACGATATTTTCAGATTCGGAATTATCGCATGCAGTTTTCAAACGGTCTTTGAGTTCCGGATAAGTGCGCTCGACCAAATCTTTTGAGTTGAGGCGCTTCGGCGGTGTTTTGTTGAAAAGTTTGTAAATTCTCGTTTGATTTCTGCTGAAAATTTCCAAAATCAAAACGGATAAGATACAGACGATGAAAAACAAAAAAATGATTTCATACGGAACGGAAACAATCGGAATGTTCGGCGACAAACCGACATACGGTTCCGTGAACGGAATGAGTTTAAAAATATCACCCATATTGAAAAAAATGGCAATCAAAAGAACAACAAGCGTTACAGCCAAAAAGTCCAATAAACCGTAAAGTGTACGATAGCGGCGAACGGTTGCGCTTATGCTGCGTGTGAATGCTTCAAGATCCAAAATATATCACATCTGTTAAATTCGTTTTTACGTTTTTATGTTAACGTTTTTAAGTTAAATATGTTTTTACAAATTAGCTGTTATGAATATAAATATATTTTAGATAAAAACTTATTTGACAAAACTTAAAAAAAATAGAAATTGTTTACCGGCGTTTGAGTTGCGATTTTGCGACTTGGAATTTCAAGAATCTCTGACCGAAATTAAAGCAATAATCATTTAAATGTAATGCGGTTTATTTGGCTGTAATTATTGATTTTAAAACTTTTGAGTTCAAAAAAGGAAAAAGAAAAGGGAAAATATGAAAGAAATTGTTGTTTTGAGATTGGGTCACCGTCCGGAAAGAGATAAACGCATTACAACACATGTCGGTCTCACCGCCCGCGCGCTTGGTGCAAGCGGTATGCTTTTGGCATCGGACGACAAGAAAATCACAGACAACATCGAAGAAATGACCGGCCGCTGGGGCGGCGATTTTTTCGTTCAAAATAATGTCAATGCTTTCGGCGAAATTAAAAATTGGAAAGCCGCCGGCGGAAAAGTTTGTCATCTTTCCATGTACGGCATAAATCTTCCCGATGCTGTTCCTGAATTAAAAGCCGAGCAGAAATTGATGATTGTTGTCGGCGCCGAAAAAGTTCCCGGCGAAATTTATGAATTGGCTGACTGGAATGTCGCTGTCGGAAATCAGCCGCATTCGGAAGTCGCCGCGCTTGCAATTACAATGGACAGAATCGCGGAAATCGATCCGCTGACAGCTTCTTTTGAAAACGCGGAATTGACAGTCGTGCCGATGAAAAAGGGAAAAAAAGTGATTCATGATAATGAATTGAAAAATATTCATGAAAATGAAAAGAATGAATAAAGAAATTCATTCATTTCTTTTTTTCATTCATTTCTTTTTTTCATTCATTTTTTTGTTTCCACGTTCGCTTTTCTATTGTTTATGCTTTGCTGCAACCGTTTTTTCAAGATTCAATAAATCCCCAAGCGACCGCAATTGAGAATTTTGCGAGCGAAGCGAGTAAAATTTGAAATTGCGGATTTCCACCGTAAAAAACAGAAAAACAGTAGAGGATTCGAGCTATTATTTTATTTTTAATTTTATTTCTCTTTACTTAAAGTAAATTTAATTTTTTTTATTTAATTCTCAGTCGAATCTCAATTCTCATTTCACTCGCTTCGCTCGTAAAACTCGAATTGAGGTGGTTGCTTCGTTTTTATTTTATAATTTTATTTCAGTCTCGCTTTCATTTTTAGATTTAGATTATCTTTAATTCGCCTTTAAGGAATTTTTAAATATCTCCCCTGCCTTTTCTCATCAACGCGGGAGCGGCAGGGCGGCTGCGGGAATTCAATTTCCTGAGGAAAGTCTCCCCACCCTCTTTCAAATTTGCGGATGTTTGTGAAGAACATTTGGCGAGAGTCAAGGCTATGGCACAGAAACGATACCGGGCCGTGTCAGCGATGATGTGAAAAACTGAGACGCACGGCGCACGGATGCAACGGTAAAACCCCGCAGGTGCAAGTTGTTTCGGGATCACGTATTTGATTTGAAAGTTACGCCCGAGATAAAAGACGCAAAGCCGAATGCCGTCGTACATTTCAATTAATTCAATTTTATTGATGAATCAAAGATAAGAATGTTCTTTGAGAGTACAAAAACAGAAGGGAGCTTACTCGCCGGACCCGCGTTTTATTTAAAACTTTTAAAATTCTTTTTCAGTTTTTTTAACTTTTTTCAAAAAAGAGAGGAGTTGTCAGAAAAATTAAGCCGAATGGCTGCAACCGTTGATGACAACACCGAGATGACGATTCAAATCAGGAAGCTCCAGCCGAGCAATATCCCACAATGTTTCCGGATTTAAACCGAAAGTCGGGTGAACGATTTGCTCTTTTAATGTTCCGAGAAATTCCCAATCTACTTTTAAGTAACAGCTTTTGTAATCGTCAGGAAGCGCCACAACTGTATTTTGAACTTGCGTCATCAAACTCATGAGATGATTATGAAGAGATTCATTTTTGATAAAAGTCGTATAAGTTGCCGCCGGCGTTAATCTTTCAATAATATCCAAATAAGAAATGACTTGACGGACAAACATATCGTATTTTTCTTTATCTTCCAAACTTCCGAGATAAGAGCAGCATTCGCAGTCATCGTCCGCTCCGCCGAGCCGACCGTCGTCGTAATGAGAAATTGTATCGCGAAGTTCCATAATAAAACACCGTTAAGAAATATCATTAGAATTTAAATAAAAAATATTGTAAAAAACTGCAAGCAGTTGAAATTATTGTTGAAAATTATTGTAAAATATCGTTATGCCATAGGTAACAGATTTGACGGATTCGTATTCAATCGTTTTGAATCAAACGCAATTAATTGCTTCTCAAATTCTTCCATATCAATATTTGTATTGAAGCAGCCGCTTGATAAAAGCGGAATGCCGTAAGTCGTCAATTTCTTTTTCTTGAGTTCGCGCATCCCTTTATTGATTTCATAGTAACAGCCGATTGCCAAAACGCCGTCGGCTCCTTTTGCTTCAGGATGCCTCAGAATATGCTTAACGAAAGAAGAGCCTGTAATGATATAAAGATTATAGCCGTGTGCTTCCGAAATTTGTTTGATTTTTGCAAAAGAGCATTTGCCGCAGGAAGTGCATTGAATTCCGGTGCGCGTCGTGTGTGCGCGGCATTCGGGATGACGCATGCAATGCGGCGCGAGAATAATTCGCTTTTGCGTTTTTTGGAATTTGGCGCGCTGAGCGTTGTTTTTCAAAATCGACATTCTTTCGTGAAGTTTATCCGGTCCTTTGTAAACGAAAATATAGAGCGCCAAAAGCGGCTTATAGAAAAAATCAAGCGTATGCGAGGCTAAATAAGCGAAAAATGAATTGTTGCGAAGACGCGTGCGGCTGATGTAAAAAGCCGCAAAAATGAAAAATATAGAAAGGACGGATGTCAAAACCAAAAATTTACCGATTTCATCATACATTTTCTTTCACCTCTTCATTATCGGTTCCAATCTCAACAAAAGGAGAAACAAGCTCCATTTTTTCAACGACTTCCGAAACATTCACTCTTGTTTCAAAACATCCGTCATTCAACAAATAAACGCCTTGAGAAGGAATGATAGATGTTTTTTGCATGGATTCGCTTAATTCCACAGGGCAGGCGACACCGATGCAGGATGTCGGGCGATATTCTTTAAAGATTTTTTTGACAAAACTGCTTCCGGGAATGACAAAAACTTTGAAATCACGCGGCTCGGCTTCTTTTAAAATTTCGCCGATGTCGCAGCGACCGCATTTTATACAAACAAAACCGTAAAGCGGGTCGCAGCGAGCAATGCAATTGCTGCTTCTCAAACATTGAGGCAGAAGAACAACTTTCCTTTGGTCTTGTTTTTTAAATTTTTCAAGAGAAATGGCATTTTGAATTTCGACTAAAATGATATCGACTAAAAATTCGTGGATTGAGAAAATGCTGAAAACCCATTTTGTCGGCGCGTAAAACAGATAAAGCGTAAACAAAACAAAATGCGGAAAAATAATTTTTTTCTTTTTGATACTGTAAAGACCGAGCGCCAAAGCCAGCATATTGAAAAAAATCAGAAAAACAATCAGCCAAATGACTGCTTTTCCAATAAGAACGTAATTAATTGACATGAGAATCGACCGGTAAACACTGTAATTTGAATTTAATAACTTTCAATATTTGGCTATTTCGCTTTAATAATAATTAGGTTTGAAAAGAAATTCATTCAATATATTTGATTCCCTGCCGAAAAATAAAGAATGATGAAAAACACAGTATCTTTTTTATACTGAGAACGAATTTTAAAAATAAATAAAAACGAACCGGGTGTAAAAATGAATTTAAATGTCTTTCAACCGAAAAAAACAAAAATCATTCGAAATATTATAAAAATAGATGAGGAGAAATGCAACGGCTGCGGCAAATGCGTGTCGCCGTGCGCAGAGGGCGCAATTGTAATGATTGACAACAAAGCCAAAGTCATTTCAGAAGAAATGTGTGACGGACTCGGCGCGTGTTTGTCAATATGTCCGACCGGCGCGCTGACGATCGAAAAAAGAGAAGCGGTTCCATTTAATGAAGAAGCGGTCAAAATGAATCAAGAAAGTGAAAAATCAAACATGGATTCGGAAAAAGATTTCGAAAACGGGTGTTTCATTTGCGGCATGACCGATGAAGACACATATTTGATGACAGTCCGCCGAAGCGGAAAAGACAAAATGATTTGTACGAAATGTTTGCCGAATTTAATTCACAAATGAAAAACAGAAATTAAAATAAAAAAATTAAAAACGAGAAAATGAAAAAAACAAGAAAATCGGGAATTAACTTTCCCGATTTTGAGATAAACGAACTTCGATGAGTTCGCCTTCTCTGAATCCTGTTCTTATTTTTTCGACCAATTCGGAATCGGAGCGAAGTTTTATTTCGCCGCCGCGCCCGACAGTTGCGGAAAAGAACGGTTTTCCAGACATATAAACATCGACATCGCGTGTTGAAAGTTCGGGAACTTTTAAAATAAAGTGCTTTTTTGTTTTCTCAAATATCGGAATGACATATTCGGATTGGAAAGAATTATCGTCATCGGAATCATATTTCAGATACGAGTCGCCTTTGTAATTATTTTCGTAATCCTCTATTTCGTAAAACTCGGAATCTTCGTCATCGAATCTTTTACTGTTTTTATTGCTTCGATTGCCTTTGTTTTTTTGGAAATACGATGTCGGCATTTCGCGAACATCAATTCGAAGTCCGGAATAAGATTCGATTCGGTTGATGGTTTCGCCGCCTCTGCCGATAATCTTTTTGCGATCGGAATTTTTGACTTTAACAACCGCGCTGTTATCTGAAATCATTTCAACTTCGAATGCGCCGGAAATGTAGCGTTCAATTTCTTCTTCCAATTGAGCTTCCGAGTCTGCCCAAAACGGTTTTCTCTCTGTCGGCGAACCTTTGCCGCCGGCTTCGGGGCTGACAGGCATGACAACAACTTGCTCGCCGTAAGTGTAAATCTCGAAGTCGGTTTTGCTTGAAACGATGTCGCTGACAGTAATTACGGGGCGCGCCAAATCCGCTTCCATCATTCCGTGCGGCACTTTTACAGTAAATTCCAATGTATATATTTTTGAAATTTGTCCTTTGTCAATGAAAATAACAGTGTCAACCACTTGCGGAATAATGCCTAATTCGATTCTGCCGATTAAACGCTGAACAGCATCAATCGCCCGTGTTGCGTGAACAACACCGATCATTCCGACACCGGCAAGTCTCATATCGGCAAACAGCAGGAAATCCTGTGTTTTTCGAACTTCATCATAAATTGTGTAATCGGGACGGACAAGCAAAAGCAAATCCGCCGTGTTTTCCATTTTGCCTTCCAACGGCGCATACTGCGTAATCTCTGTCGGCACTTGAAGGTCTCGCGGCGATTCCATTGTTTTGACGACGTTGCCGTTTTCCAATAAAAATTTCGCGACGGCTGCTGAAAATGTAGATTTTCCGGCACCAGGAGACCCGGCGATTAAAACGCCGCGCTGCTGTAAAATTCGGTCTTTGAGTTCATCTGTTGCCTGATATTTATCAAAATCAACATTGGCAATCGGTCGAACAATTGTGATTTCAAAATCGTCTGAGAAAGGTGTTTCGGTAATGGCAATTCTCATGTCGCGGATTTGAAGAATGAGCGCGCCGTTGAATTCCATTTCAATGAAGGAATCTGAATCTTTTTTCGTGAAATGAAGGAATTCGGATTTGATGTTTTCCAACTCGGTTGCCGTGCAAATTTGGTCGCGAATCGGAATGTATTTCATTTCACCGACTGAGCCGCGCTTTGCCATCGGAAAAACATTTGTTTTAAGATGAACGGACATGGTTTGGGAATCAAAAAATGAAAGAACGGAAAGCTCTGAAATATCGGCTTCTGCCTTTTGAACAATCGGCGGAATATAATCAACCGTTAATCCGCGTGCGATTCCTGCAAGAGCTTGAACTTTGTCGGATGTGACAAAAACGCCGCCGGATTCGATTGCGGTTTGGCGGATGAGCGCATCAACGGCACCGAACTGGGCGTTTCTGATTTGATCAATTGTCGGGCGATTGCCTTCGAATTTTAATTGGATATCTCCGGATTCGTCCATTCGGCGAAGAATGAGAAGTTCGTCAAATCCTGTAATTCCTGTTTCTTTTTTGCCGTCGGCTTGATTTTCGAGTTCGGCGAGAACGGCTTCCGGAATGATAACAACAAGAACGTCATTGGAAATGAGAGAATACCGACCGGCGTTGATTGATTTGGAAAGAGCGCCGTCAATAACGGCACTTGTATCGGCAACAATGATATCGGCAGGTAATCGGCGCGACGAATCGTAAGAAAAATCGAATTCATTCGAAACCACTTCAGTGGAACGGAATGTTTGAGTAGAAGATTTGGAAGGAGATGATTTTTGAGAATTCATAAAGGGAAAAGGATTCGGATATATAATAACTGTTTGAACGAAAAAAAGTGATGGTAAAAATGTCAATAGACATCTTTTTCATCGAAAACCTTTTCGCTGACGGTATTTCCGTCAATTGTTTGATAGAAACAGGAACGATATCCGGTGTGACATGCGCCGCCTGTTTGGCGAACAAAAAGCAAAAGCGCATCGGCATCGCAATCGAAGCGAATTTCTTCAACGTGTTGGAAATGTCCGGATGTTTCTCCTTTTTTCCATAATGATTGGCGGCTGCGGCTCCAATAATGAGCGATTTTGGTGTCAATTGTTAATTTTAAGGCTTCTTCGTTCATGTAAGCAAACATGAGAATGTCTTTTGTTTCCGAATCTTGAATGATTGCCGGAATTAATCCGTTTTCGAATTTGAAATTTGAAAAATTAATTGAAGAAGAGGAAAGAGTTGAAAAATCATTTCCGCTCTCTTTTTTTGAAGAATTCATATGTCAAATGCCGCTTGATGAATATATATAAGTTTCGTTTTTGAAAAAAACAGAACATGCTTATGAAAAGATGTGTTTTTTGGTTTTGTGAAATAATATGACTTCAAATTTCACAACAGGAATTCCCGAAATCGACCGAATTACAGGGAGCAAAGTAAAAAACGGTTCGTTCATCCTGATTTCAGGAAACGATGATGAAGGAATGTCAGCTTTTTTGGCAGAAATTGAGAAATCAAACGGGAGGCCTGCCGAAAAAGAAAAGCAAAACCGGAAAAGCTTTGAATTGATAAAATTTGATTCAAAAAATCAAATAAATTTAGATGAGATTCTCAGTTTTTCCGAAAAAAACCGGATTTTCATCATCGAAGACCTCAGTGAATTTTATTCAGGTGAAAATTCAGATGAAGGAGCAGGTGAAAAGCAATCGATACAGCCAAACGACATTCAAAACGAAGAAATCAAATTAATTCGCCTTATTCGAAAAATCAAAACGATTGAAAAACAAAAAGATGAAAAAACAAAAACGAGAGAAATAAAATCGGAAGAATCGTTTGAAGAAAACAGCCGAATTTATATCGGCTGCCTTTATGAAAATATTTTGACAGCTTCAACAGAAAACAGAATAAAGCATTTAGCCGATTCTCATTTCCAATTCAGAATGATTGAAAGCGGAAATGCGTTTGAAAGAATGATTTTGATTCATAAAAATAAAGACGGCTTTGCCGGCGGAAAAATATTGAAATATGTAATAGAGAGAGGAAAAATTCAAATTGAAAACAAAAAAAGAATTTATTGAATAGAAAATTGGAATTACGATTGGTCTGAAATCATTAAACTAAAAAGAATTATATGAAAGAGAATTCTTTTTACTTTTCTGTTTAATGAATTCAGGGGTTTTGAAAAGTGGATAATTTATTTAAAATTCAGACAGGAAATTTAACAATTTCAAATCCGATTGTTTTGTCTGCAATGGCAGGAATAACAGACGGAAAATTTGCAAAAAGCAACGCTGAAAGCGCAGGACTTGTTGTTCTCGGCGCATTCAATTTAGATGAAGAATCGCAAGCTGCCGGAGAAGAAACGATTTCTCGCGGGCGAACGGAATTCACGGCAAACGAAGCCGATGAAGATGTTTTTGCACGAATTGAAAAAGAAATTGATTTTGTTCAAAAGGAAATGCCGAAAACAATTGTCGCGGTCAGTGTTCGAAGTTCGACGCTTGAACCGTTGTTAAAAGCGGCAGCCCTTTTGAAAAGCAAAAACTCAATTTTGGAATTGGATGTTCATTGCCGTCAGCCGGAATTTACCGAGCGCGGAATGGGTCAAGCTCTTTTGAAAGAAACGGAAAAATTAGCCGAAACGATTCGAAAAATAAAAGAAACCGGCGTTATTTTGTCTGTAAAATTCAGAACGAATATTGTAAATCCGGCAGTTGCCGCTGAATTTTTTGATGCTGCCGGCGCGGATATTATTCACGCCGACGCCATGATTGAAAAGAAAGGCGCCGACTATGAAGCCATTGCCGAAATCAGAAATGCGACTCGAAAAATAATTATCGCCAATAATTCCGTTGATGAATTTGAAGCCGCGCTTGAATTCTTTACATGCGGCGCAGATTTGGTATCGGTTGCAAGAGCATCAACAGATTCAAAATTCATACCGCATTTGGTTGAAAAAATATCGGAATATCAAAAGGAAAACGGATGGTATAACGCGCCGAAACATGTTTGCAAACACGGCGACAATCGCGGCTTAACTTTCTGCTGTCCGCCCGTAAAATATTGCGGTCTGCTGAAAAAAATTGAAGAAGTCGGGTTTACGCCGGATGAATTTATTCAATTAAAGCAGGAATCTGTAAAAGGAACGCCGCTTGCCGACGGAAAAGAAACCTGTTTCGGCAGTCTTGTTTGGTGCTGCAAAGGATCCAAACCTTGTTATTACCGCGACGGAACGCTCGCTCAACTTGGAATTCCTAAAACAGAATACATGAAAATGAAAAAAGATTTGTCTGAAAAAATATTAAACGCAATTGAGAAGAAAAAGTCAGTTTCTTCAAATTAAAAATACAAATTAAATTGCAGAAAAACAAAAACAGGCAAAACTATGAAAATTTCGCGCACTGAAGAAATTGCGGCTTTTGCGTCATTGTCCATGACATTGGAAGCGACTTCTTATCCCAAACCCGGAAATGTTCATCGGATGAAGGATTTTGAAGAAACTTCCTTGGAACATTTTTTGGCATCCGCAATTTCAGCGCACTCTGTTTTTGAAAAAGCCGTATCATCATCACCATCATCATCGTCATCAATCGGCTCTCTGTTTCACGAAGCTGTTTTCAAAAGCAATTCGATTCAAAGCGGCGGAAACACGCATTTCGGAACTTTCATTCTTTTAATTCCGTTAGCAAAAGCTGCCGGAATAATTCAAAACCGAGAAAGCAAAGAAATTATTGAAAAAGCTTTTGAAATTTGCAAACAAACGACGCCGAAAGACGCAGCGGATTTTTATGACGCATTTAATTTGCTGTCGGTTTCTGTTGAAAAAAAAGAAATGCCCGACAACGATTTTGAATTTGATTTAACAAATCCCGATGCCGTTGAAGCAATTCAAAGAACCGGCACAACTCTTTTTGATTTAATGGAAAGAGGCGCGAAGCGTGATATGATTGCGGCAGAATGGATTAACGGATTTGAAAAATCGTATTTGTTTTCAAAAAAACTTCAAAAAAACAAAGAATGGTTTGAAAAGAATCCGAAAAAATGTTTTAAAAGTCAAATCAACAGCGCGATTACGCTGACATTTTTAGAATTTATGGCAATGTTTCCGGATACATTCATTTCAACGAAATTTGACGCGAAAACCGCTGAAAAAGTCCGAAAAAAAGCCGACCGATTTTTAAAACAAAAATCAAATAAGAATTTGAAAAAGATGATTCCGAAAATCAAAAAACTGGATAAAAAATTGCAGAAAAGCAAAATAAATCCGGGATCGCTGGCAGACATCGCCGCGGCGGGAATATTTATTGCATTCTTGGAAGGAATGAAAATTTAATTTTCAAAATTCAAATCCACATACAAGTGTAAACATAGTTTCATGATTGAAATCATGAAACTCAACCGACTTTTTTTAAATACTAAAAAAATAAAGAAATGTATAATTAAAAGTCAAAAGCAGAATCAAACGATGTATTTGATGAATTCTTTTGCCATCACGCTTTCGCAATAAATACATCTCAAAACCAATGTTTTTTCTTTTTTATTTTCGGCAACGGAAAACTTGGTTTCAATCGGCTCGCTGCTGTTTGTAATACAATTCGGATTGATACATTTCACAATTCCGCAAACAAATTCCGGCGTTTTGATATCTCTTTTTTGAATGACTTCAAAATTTCGAATGATATTCACGGTAGCTTCGGGCGATAACAAAGAAATGGCATTCACTTCTTTTTCCGTCAATTCTCGACCTTCAATTTTGACGACATCCTTATCGCCGCGAGAGCCGCCGGCATTCATTACAACGCTGACCGTATTGGTAAAACTATCACTGCCGCCGAGAATATTTAAAACATTCAGCGCTTGCCCCGGCACAATATGATCAATCACCGTGCCGTTTTCAATTGCTTTAATTCTCAAATCATTTTTGTCGCCGAGTTTATCAGATCTTTTATTTTTCGGAATCGTCATAAATCCGCCTCCTCAATTCCCAAAACTTTGCATAAAATCGCCATTCTGACCGGAACGCCGTAGAACGCTTGTTTAAAATAAGCCGCATGCGGCGTATCATCAACATCAAATGAAATTTCATTGACACGCGGCAGCGGGTGCATTATTTTCATTGTCGGCTTTGCCGATTGAATCAATTCTTTTGTGATGCGCATACTGTTTGAAATTCGATTAAATTCCGCCGGATCGGGGAAACGCTCCCTTTGAATCCGCGTCATATACAGCACATCAATATCTTCAATCACATCTTCCATATTTGTCGTGATAGTGACATCGATATTTCTTTTCTTCAAATCATCAACAATCCTCTCGGGAAGCTTCAATTCGGGCGGAGAGACAAGATTGATTTTGGCATTGTAGCGAGAAAGAGCATAACAAAGAGAATGAACTGTTCTGCCGTATTTCAAATCGCCGGCAAGAGCGATGTTTAAATTTTCAAAGCTGCTTTCGCGCTTGATTGTATAAAGATCTAAAAGAGTTTGCGTCGGATGATGTCCGGCACCGTCGCCGCCATTAATTATCGGCGATGCGGAATATTCAGAGGCCATTAATGCCGCCCCCTCACGCGGATGACGTAAAACAGCAGCATCAGCGTATTGAGTCACCACACGGATTGTATCGGACAGAGATTCGCCTTTTGTAATCGAGCTGGCTTCAACCGATCCCATGTTTAAAACCTGACCGCCGAGACGAAGCATTGCTGCTTCAAAAGACATTCGCGTGCGCGTGCTTGGTTCAAAAAACAAAAGCGCAAGGACTTTTCCATCCATTATTTTGGACTGTTTTTCCCCGCGGGCGATTGGTTCTAACTTTTCAGCCATCTCTAATATTTCGTCAAACATTTCCTTTGTATATTCCCGTGTTGAAATAATATGGTGCATCGGCCGCATAGTAACTCCTGTTTCGTTTGTTCAAATGACGGTTGAAACGCTGAACCTTGATATATACTTTTAGAACGAGAGGATGAAATATAAATCTACTGAATTTCTACTGAATTAATACTTAATATTTGTCAGATTCTTTTTATTTTTACAAACTTGCAAAAAATTTAATAAAACTTCAATCTTTAAAGCCATAAGAAGGGAATTTCAATGGTTCATATCCAAGTTGCTTTAGATGTTATCGAATCCGAACGCGCTGTTCAAATTGCAAAAGAAGCCGTAGCAGGCGGTGCGGATTGGATTGAAGCCGGAACGCCGCTGATTAAAAGCGCCGGAATGGACATTATCCGAAAGCTGCGCGAAACTTTTCCCGATAAAATAATTATTGCCGACATGAAAACAATGGATGTCGGCGCGGCAGAAGTAGAAATGGCTGCCAAATCCGGCGCAAATATTGTTACAATTCTTGCGGCTGCCGATGAT
>JGI996J12353_1000316_pt1 | contig 12727 bp, 11 predicted proteins | sample IntmicLarv5ML5BL_FD_12353 | JGI IMG/M metagenome (IMG submission 12353) | reverse complement strand
CAGCGCTTGGGCTAAACAAGCCGGTATTCATAGAAAATAGCATAACATTGAATTTATCATCCGGATTCAGATTTACAATAAGATTACGCAATAACTTCTTCGAAATTTCAAGTGGAAATCCTCTCATTGAACCAGAAACATCTACAATAAAAACATATTCGCGAGGGGGAATATCTTCTTTTAATACTTTCTTCGGAGGCTGAATCATCATCAAGAAAAAGTTTTCATCGCCAGACTCATATAACATGATTCCGGACTCAATTTTATTTCCCTGTAAAGAGTAATTCAAAATAACATCTTTATTTCCTCCTTTGGTTTCTGTCGGGTCTAATTTTACAATTGATTTGTTCAAATTCGGATTAGCAATAATCATTTTATGAGTATTACAAACGACATTTTGAATAGGGATTCCCGAATTAACATTCACTTCAAAATCAAATTTATAAGAAGGGGCTTCTCCTGATTTCGTATAAGGTGTAGCAACAAAATCATCATCTACTTCGGAATTTTTGTTGTTCTTATTGGAATAACGAGGTCCAACAACTGTCGGATAAACAAATGAATACTTTCCTTTTTCTGGAATCATTAGTTCGGTGTACTTCAATTCAACGATAATAGTATCGCCAGCAACAATATTTGACACATTCATTGTGAAAACATTGGGCCTGCTCTGTTCCAGCAAAGAGGCTCTTTTCCCTTCGGATTTAGCTTCTTCATAATCCTTTCGAGCTTTCTCTTTTTCTTCGATTTTGGCCGTAAGAATACGAGTTCCAATTGTCATCTGCATTCCGTAAACCGCTGCCTTTGTTGACAATGGAAAGGTATAAATAGCTTCAAGGGTGTTTTCCCCAGAATTTACATACACTTGTTTTACGGTAACATCCGCAATTACACCTACGATATCCGCTTTTACGGAAGTTTCTTTTAAAGGTAGATTATCTACTTCTGGATTTTCACTAATCACTACAAAATAAGGAGAAAGTGTTTTGTCTTCTTCTGGCTGTTGTGCCATCATCGAATTCAGGCAAAACATAAGAAACATAAGAATATAAGAAATCGTTTTCATACTGCTTTAATCAATAATTATATAATAGATTAGACAAAAAACAAGCCAAATACAATAATATTAAGCCCCCTAAAAGAACAGGTGTAATTCATCCCCAATGATTTTTCACGCCCTAAATAATTTCCATTTTTTCTTTGTCAATAAAGATTTTTCTTTATTTTTGCACAAATTAATTAAAAGTGTGCCATGAAAAACGAAAATTTTATAAAGCTTTACGAAGAAAGTTTCAAAAGTAATTTTAATTACCCTGCATTTACAGACTATGGAACAAATATTTCTTTTACTTATGGTGAAACAGCCAAAGAAATTGAAAAATTACATATTCTTTTTGAAGAATGTAAAATCAGGAGAGGCGATAAAATTGCATTAATAGGAAAAAACACAGCCCGATGGTGCATCGCCTATATGGCCAGTGTTACCTACGGCGCAGTTATCGTTCCAATATTACAAGACTTCAGCCCAAATGACGTTCATCACATTGTGAATCATTCCGAATCTGTTTTGCTTTTTTCTTCTGATGTAACTTGGGAATCATTAGAAGAAGAAAAACTACCGGACTTAAGAGGTGTTATCTCGTTAACAAACTTTGGATTATTATATCAAAAAGATGGAGAAATACTAAATACTCTGGCTGCAAATCTCGAAAATAAATTTCAAGAAAAATACCCAACCGGATTTGGTCCTGAAAATATCCGCTACACAGAACTATCCAATGACAAAGTTTTAGTATTAAATTACACTTCAGGAACTACCGGATTTAGCAAAGGTGTTATGATTACAGGAAGTAATTTATCCGGAAATATGACTTTTGCGCATGAAAACTTCCGCCTAAAACAAAAAGATAAAATGTTATCTTTTTTACCTTTAGCCCACACTTACGGTTCTGCCTTTGAATTTTTATATGCTTTATCTGAAGGATGCGACATTACATTATTAGGAAAAACGCCTTCTCCAAAGATTTTATTAAAAGCATTTGAAGAAATCAAACCGGCTTTGATTCTTTCTGTTCCTCTTATTTTAGAAAAAATCTACAAAAAAATGATTTTGCCGACTTTGGCGAAAAGGTCAATGAGATTAGCACTAAGCGTTCCATTTTTAGATACTCGAATATATGCTCAAATCCGAAAAAAATTAGTAGACGCTTTCGGCGGACGTTTTTCTCAAATTGTCATCGGAGGAGCTCCATTGAATGCCGAAGTGGAAGATTTTCTGCTAAAAATCAAATTTCCAGTCACGGTAGGCTACGGAATGACCGAATGCGCTCCTTTGATTAGCTTTGCTCTTTGCGCCACTTACGTCCCTCATTCTTGTGGAAAAATATTGGATTGCATGGAAGTACGGATTGACTCTGAAAACCCTTACAACATTGCCGGAGAAATTCAAGTAAGAGGACAGAATGTGATGAAAGGATATTATAAAAATGAAGAAGCAACCAAAAGCATATTCACGGAAGACGGCTGGCTGAAAACCGGAGATTTAGGCACAATTGATGAAAACAATAATATATTCATACGCGGACGCTCTAAAAGTATGATTTTGAGTGCTAGCGGACAAAATATCTATCCGGAAGAAATTGAAGCAAAGTTAAATAATCTCCCTTTTGTAATGGAAAGCCTTGTCGTGGAACGAAATGGCAAACTCGTTGCTCTTGTTTATCCCGATTACGACGCCATAGATTCGACTGGTATGTCGGAAGAAGATTTAAGAAAAATATTGAATCAAAATAAAGAAGTATTAAATAATATGGTTGCTTCATACGAAAAGGTCGCTGAAATACAGCTTTACCCAAATGAGTTTGAAAAAACACCTAAAAAAAGTATCAAAAGGTATTTGTATAAATAAGCAAACTGTTAATAACTTTTCCTTTTTATCCTTATTTTCTCTAATAATTATTTTTACTTTTGTGCTTCTAAAAACATAACGAACATGATTCAAACAGTAATAAAAAGGGACGGACGAGTAGTCGGTTTCAATGAAGAGAAAATCACGGCTGCGATTCGCAAAGCCATGTTACACACGGAAAAAGGTGAAGATTCTTCATTAATCAAACGCATCGTTGATTACATCTCTTGTCGAGGAAATGAACAAATGACTGTTGAACAAATCCAAGACATGGTTGAAATCGAGTTGATGAAAAGTCCCCGCAAGGAAGTTGCGAAAAAATACATCGCATACCGAGACCAACGCAGTATCGCAAGAAAGGCTAAGACGAGAGATATGTTTCTTGAAATTATAGAAACAAAATCAAACGATATCACTCGGGAAAATGCAAACATGAATGCGGATACTCCTGCGGGAATGATGATGAAATTTGCAAGCGAAACAACCAAACCGTTTGTAGATGACTATTTGTTAACATCACAAGTTAAAGACGCTGTCCGTTTGAACTATTTGCATATTCATGATAAAGATTACTATCCAACTAAAAGTTTGACTTGCGTCCAACATCCTTTAGATAAAATATTACAGTATGGATTTAATGCTGGTCATGGCGAATCTCGTCCTGCAAAAAGAATAGAAACCGCGAGTATGCTTGGCTGTATTTCTTTAGAAACGGCTCAAAATGAAATGCACGGAGGACAATCAATTCCGGCATTTGATTTCTATCTAGCTCCCTTTGTCAGAAGAAGTTTCATTGAAGAAATAAAGGTTCTAGAGCAGGTAAATGATGAAAATTACGAAAGTTTATACAATACTCCAATAGAAGATTACATTCCGGTTGAATTAAAAGGCTTAACAGGAAAAGAAAGAATCGTACAACACGCTATTAATCGGACAGTCAGCAGAGTACACCAAGCCATGGAAGCATTCATCCACAATATGAACACAATCCATTCACGCGGAGGAAATCAAGTTGTTTTTAGTTCTGTGAATTATGGAACAGATACTTCAGCTGAAGGCAGATGCGTTATTCGCGAATTACTTCACAGCACCGATCAAGGTGTCGGAGGTGGCGTTACAGCTATTTTTCCGATACAAATATGGAAGAAAAAACGTGGCGTAAGCTATCTTCCTTCTGATCGAAATTACGATCTTTATCAATTAGCCTGTAAAGTAAGTGCCCACCGATTTTTCCCTAACTTTCTCAATTTAGATGCAACTTATAATCAGCATGAATTATGGAAAGAAAATGATCCGCAAAGATTCAACTATGAAGTAGCCACAATGGGCTGCCGAACTCGGGTTTTTGAAAATCGTTTTGGAGAAAAAACGTCTATTGGTAGAGGAAATTTATCTTTTTCTACCCTAAACTTAGTTCGAATGGGCATCGAATGTATGGATATTGAAAATTCAAAAGAAAGAATTGAAACTTTTTATAATAAGTTGGATGAAATGTTGGATTTGGCAGCATTGCAACTGCATCTTCGATTTGAATTTCAGAAAACAGCATCAGCAAAACAATTCCCTCTTTTAATGTCTGTATTATGGGAAGGCTCTGAAAACCTTCAACCCAACGAAAGCATTGAAAGAGTAATTAATCAAGGTACTTTAGGAATTGGCTTCATCGGATTGGCGGAAGCACTTGTCGCATTAATCGGCAAACATCACGGAGAAGACGAAAACGCACAAAAATTAGGTTTAGAAATTGTAACCTATATGCGAGACAAAGTGAATTCCTTTTCAGAAAAATACCAACACAATTATAGCGTCTTAGCAACTCCAGCCGAAGGAATTGCCGGTCGTTTTACCCGTCGAGACAAAAAAGTTTTCGGAACTCTACCGGGAATAACTGATCGAGAATATTATACAAATTCTAATCACGTGCCTGTATATTATTCTTGCAGCGCTCATCACAAAGCAAAAATAGAAGCTCCTTACCATGATTTGACTCGAGGAGGGCATATTTTTTATGTTGAAATTGATGGCGATGCAACACATAATCCCGAATCAATCATGACAGTCGTTGATATGATGGACAAATATAACATCGGCTACAGTTCCGTTAATCATAATCGGAATCGCTGTCTAAGTTGCGGTTATGAAAACGCAGCAACTCAGTTGAGCGAATGCCCTAAATGTGGAAGTATACAAATTGATCGTTTACAGCGAATAACCGGTTATCTCGTAGGAACTACCGATCGTTGGAATAAAGCTAAATTAGCCGAATTAAATGACCGAGTTATCCACAAATAAAATTTCCATATTAGATATTGTAGAAGACACCACCGTAGATGGCCCCGGATTTCGGACAGCCATCTATGCGGCTGGGTGCGCACATCATTGTCATGGATGCCATAATCCTGAATCTTGGCAAATAAAAAAAGGAAAACTCTATTCAATAAATCAACTTCTTGAAAAAATCAAAAAATACGAATTTGCCAATGTAACTTTTAGCGGAGGAGACCCTCTATTACAAGTAATTGCATTTACAGAATTGGCACGGCGCATTCATATCGAAACAAAAAAAAACATTTGGTGTTATACCGGATACCACTACGAAGACATCATTATATCTCCTGAATTATCCCAAATACTACCTTACATTGATGTTCTCGTTGATGGACCTTATATAGAAGCGCTTCAAGATGAATCACTTCTCTTTATTGGAAGCAGCAACCAACGCCTTATTGATGTACCTCAATCACTAAGTGCAAAGCAAATTATTTTATGGTCGTCAAGTTATGGAAACAAAAAATGAATTAAATCTTAAAAAAGTCAAAAAAACCACTAAATATGTTGCATAACATATAAAAAATATATGTACATTTGTACCGAAATTTCCATGAGGGAAATTTCAAATACATTTTTAAACCGTTTTTTAATTATTACAAAAATGAAAAAGTTAGTATTATTTGCTGCAGTTATCGCTGTTGTTGCATTTAGCTCTTGTAAAAAAGCTGCTACAGAAGAAACTCAAACTATCGAATCTGAAGTTATTGAATTCGTAGAAGATGCGCCTGCAGTAGAAGAAACTGAAGTTTTGGAAGAAGGAGAAACTGCTGAAGAAGCTCCTGCAACTGAAGAAACTCCAGCTGAGTAATTACACTCAAAGCTAAGAAATTTTGGAGCTACCTCTTTTTAATTGAGGTAGCTTTTGTTTTTTTCAAAGAATAGTCGTATCTTTGCAGGCCGATTATTATTTGATAGATGTAAGTATTTGATTCTAACCTTTTTATTCCAATGTGTCCAATAGTCGAAAAGGAATGAAGAATCAATGATTAATTATTAACAAACAAAAAATTAAAAGCAGTGGATACTTTAAGTTATAAGACCATTTCTGCAAACAATGCAACTGTTAACAAAGAATGGGTAGTTGTAGATGCAAACGGACAACATTTAGGCCGTATTGCTTCTAAAGTAGCGAAACTACTAAGAGGCAAGTACAAAACAAGTTACACTCCTCACGTGGATTGTGGTGACAATGTAATCATTATTAATGCTGACAAAGTTGCTTTAACCGGAAATAAATGGACTGATCGTAAATATCTTTCCTATACAGGTTACCCTGGCGGACAAAGATCAATGACTCCTGCAGTTATGCTACAAAAAGGAAGTGATCGCTTGTTCAAAAAAGTAGTAAAAGGAATGCTTCCTAAAAATCGTTTAGGTGCTAAACTTCTTACTAACTTATATGTGTATGATGGTACTGAGCACAAACACGAAGCTCAACAACCTAAATCAATCGATATTAACTCACTTAAATAATAATAATGGAAGTAGTAAATGCATTAGGAAGACGTAAAGCTGCCGTAGCACGTATTTACGTTAAAGAAGGATCAGGTAAAATCTTGATCAACAAGCGTGAGCTAGGAGTCTATTTCCCTTCTTCAATCTTGCAATATGTTGTAAAACAACCACTAAACAAATTAGGCGTTGCTGAACAATACGACATCAATATAAACTTGCGTGGTGGAGGTTACAAAGGGCAATCAGAAGCTGCACGTTTAGGTATCGCCCGCGCATTAGTGAAAATTAATCCGGAAGATAAATCAGCATTAAGATCTGAAGGCTTTATGACTCGCGATCCTCGTGAAGTGGAAAGAAAAAAACCGGGTCGTCCAAAAGCAAGAAAGAGATTCCAATTCTCGAAACGTTAATCCAATTAACATTTCTCAATTAATAGTCAAATGCTTTTTGAAGAATGACTATTCATTGAAACAAAGTTTAGTATCTAAATCAGTAGGACTTATTCAGCAAGTCGATTGTAGAATAACTACCTGATGGTTGCTTAAACAAAAGAATGTAAACAAATTAAAAACAAAAAAATGTCAAGAACATCATTTGATCAATTATTAGAAGCGGGTTCACACTTCGGACACTTAAAAAGAAAGTGGAATCCAGCAATGGCTCCTTACATCTTCATGGAACGTAATGGTATCCATATTATCGACTTACATAAAACAGTTGTAAAAATAGATGAAGCTGCTGCAGCACTGAAACAAATCGCCAAATCCGGCCGTAAAGTGTTGTTTGTCGCTACAAAAAAACAAGCTAAACAAGTGGTTGCCGACAAATCTACTTCCGTTGGTATGCCTTATGTTACAGAACGTTGGCCGGGAGGAATGTTAACAAACTTCCCAACTATCCGTAAAGCCGTTAAAAAGATGACTACTATCGACAAAATGGCTAAAGATGGTACTTTCGACCAATTATCTAAAAGAGAAAAATTACAAATCACACGTCAACGTGCGAAATTAGAAAAAAACTTAGGTTCTATTGCTGATTTGAATCGTCTCCCTTCTGCTCTTTTCGTTATAGATGTAATGAAAGAACATATCGCAGTTGCAGAAGCAAACCGTTTAGGTATTCCAGTATTTGCTATCGTTGATACAAACTCAAATCCAAACAATATTGATTTTGTAATCCCTGCAAATGATGATGCAACTAAATCTATAGAAGTGATTCTAGATGCTCTTTGCGCTGCTATCATTGAAGGATTGGAAGAGAGAAAAGTAGAAAAAATCGATTCTGCTCCAGATGAAGAACAAGCTCCTGCTCGTAGAGAAAGAAAAGCGAAAGTGCTAAAAAAAGAAATTATTGCTAAAGACGACGAAGAAGCGTTAAACGCAAATGTTGCGAGCAAAGTAGAAAAAGGAGAAGGCGAATAAATTAACAATTAAGAAAAAAGATATAATTATGGCAGTTACAATGGCAGATATCCAACACCTACGCAAAATGACAGGTGCAGGAATGATGGACTGTAAAAGTGCACTAAATGAAGCAAATGGTGATTATGACAAAGCGATAGAAATCATCCGTAAAAAAGGACAAGCTGTTGCAGCAAAACGTGAAGACCGCGATGCGGCTGAAGGTTGTGTTCTTGCGGCTACAAAAGGTGATTTCGCTGCAATAATCGCAGTAAAATGTGAAACTGATTTCGTTGCGAAAGGTGAAGAATTCATTGGTATGGTTCAAAAAATCCTTGATGCGGCTTTAGAAAATCAACCTAAAACAGTAGAAGAACTAAACGAACTTTCAGTTGAAGGACGTAAAGTTCAAGAGTTAATCACTGACAGAATTGGCGTTACTGGTGAAAAAATGGAATTAGGAGCCTATGAGTTTCTATCAGCAGCTGCAACTGTAGCTTATATTCACCCGGGTAATAAATTAGCTACAATTGCGGGTTTCAATATTGCAAATATTGACAATCAAGTAGCTAGAGACGTTGCTATGCAAATCGCAGCAATGAATCCAGTAAGCGTTAATAAAGAATCTGTTCCTGCTGAAATCATTGAAAGAGAAAAGAAAATTGCTCGTGAAAAAGCAATGGAACAAGGTAAACCGGAAGCTATTTTAGATAAAATTGCAGAAGGTGCTTTGACTAAATATTTCAAAGATTACACTTTGCTTGCGCAAGATTTTGTGAAAGATTCAAAAATTACAATTGCTGATTATTTGAAAAAACAAAATGCAGAATTAACAGTTACCGAATTCAAACGCGTAAACTTAAATGTAGAGTAAAAATTATTTTACATCAATATATGAAAGAGACTTCTGATTTAGGAGTCTCTTTTTTTGTGTCAATCGAATAAAAAAATTGTTTTGTAAAACCGCAAAAATCTCTCAAATGTGATTATATTTGTGCAACCCTTTTTTAATTAAATGATATTATGAGAACGAGAAATTCAGAACGACCATCAAAAGAGAACGTTCGCAATCGTACGGCTATCTTAAGCAACTCTCTTTTTGTTATTGGCACATGTATTATGCTGACGGCATTGGTTTATATGATTACTAACTTGGAGAAAGCAGATTCAATTTTAACAACGTGGATAATATTTCTGGTAACGGGTCTGTTGTTGGTGGTGCTGGGAGTAGTAATTAGACCTGCAACTAAAAACTCCGAAAGAAAAACTCGCAGTTTCACAAGAAGAAGAACATTTGTACATTAAAAAGAGGAATGAAGAATTTTGTAAAAATCGCATTCATTTGTCTGTTTGTGTGTTTAAAAATAAATATATCGGCACAAACAAACTCTTTTCGTTTTGGAGTTCAGGCTGGACTGAACTTGTCAACCGCATTAGTTAATGATGCAGCTAAAATTGAACTCAAACCCGGTTATCAGCTTGGAGCTACCGTTGAGTATCCACTCTCCCAAAATTTTCAGATTCAATCGGGATTACTTTTTTCAGCCAAAGGTTCAATAATAGAAAGCTTAAAAAGTGGAAGTTTTGATGGAGGAGAGCCTAATTTTACTCACACATTTAACCAATTTTATTTGGAATTACCCTTGTATGTTACATATAAAATCAAAATTGCAAAAGATTTGAATGTCGTTTGGGGAATTGGTCCTTATTTAGGTTATGGTATAGGCGGAAAAACAAAACACAAGCTGAATGATGGAATTTGGGGCAATGGAGCAACTGAAAGAGAATGGAATACCTTTGGAGACGGCATTTTTGACAAAAATCGTGATTGGCTCCGAGGAGAATCTTTGAATCGATTTGACTTGGGTGCTGGCATTAAAGTTGACTTAGAATATCAGAAATATGTTTTGGGCATTGGTTTCACATCAAGCATAATTGATATTATGAAAAAGCAAGAATATTCAGATTTACATTATAGAAATTTAAATATTAATATTTCCATGGGATACAAATTCTAATCCCCTACCCCAACATTGGAAATATAAAAATACGTTCTAAAAAAAATACTAATTTATTCTAAAATAAAATTTACCATGAAGTCTATTTTCCTATTACTTAGTCTGTTTATATTAACTATTTCTTGTAGAAACGAAGAAAATGTGATTATTTACGAAGCTCCCGAAGGTGAAGTCTTAAATGAAACATACAAAGTCACAGCCGACGGAAAAGAAGTTCCTGTTTACAACGCAAAAATAGGAGCGGAAGAAAGAGAAGATAGACACAGGGGAATGGACGACCACCCAAGCTCACATAAATACTATGATATTGCCGGATTTGCCTATTTCGACCTAAAACAAGGACCTGTAAAAATTACAGTCACTAATGGAGAAGAAGTCAAAGAAGCAAAAATATTGCCCAGCTCATTTGGAATAATCCCGAAAATAGACGGAAAAAACGTAAGTTTTGAAATTAGCCAACCGCAGCATCTCACGATTGAAATCAACGGAGAACATATTCGCTCGTTACATTTGCTCGTTAATCCGGAAGAAACAGAAAAACCAGACCCGAACGACCCAAATGTCATTTATTTCGGACCCGGCATTCACAATATTGCTGAAAGTATTGAAGTCGAAGATAACCAAACTCTTTACATCGCAGGAGGTGCAATCGTCCGTTGTTTCAACGAAAATACGACTGATGAAATTGATTCTATAGAACGAAACGAAAAACCAAGTTTCATCTTGAAAGGGAAAAACATAAAAGTTCTAGGTCGTGGAATAATTGACCATGAGAATGTTCACCGGATGAAACCCAGAAATATTTTCTTCGTTACAGGAGAAGACATTTTTATGAATGGAATTATTTTGCGCAATTCCAGTCTATGGACTGTCAGTTTGCGAGGAACCGACAGAGTTACCATTGACAATATTAAGTTGATGGGACATCGTGCCAATTCAGATGGAATTGACATTTGCGATAGCTGGGATGTTTTGGTTGAAAACTGCTTCATCCGAACCCTTGATGATTTAATTGTGGTAAAAACATTTGAAAGAGAAAACGGTTCGGGAAATATTTTGGCACAAAAATGCGTCTTGTGGAATGAAGTCGCACACGCTTTAAGTATTGGAGCCGAACTCAAATACGATGTTTCCAATGTCACATTTAGAGATTGCGACATTATAGGCGACCATTGCCGCGAATGGTCTCTACGTGTTTATCAGTGTGATAAAGGAACTGTCAAAAATGTATTGTTCGAAAACATTCGCATAGAAGAAGCGGTATGCTTTATCTCGTTATGGATAAATGAAGACGTTTGGTCTACAGATTCAGAACGGGGACATATTCAAGACATCGTATTTAAAGACATTGTCGTAAGCGACTCAAAACCATTAAAAAAGAAAATCGAATTTCTAGGATTTGATGAAAGACATGCAATAAAAAACATAACTTTAGATAACGTAATCATTCAAGGGGAAAAAGTTTCCTTGGAAGATATCATAATGAACGATTTCGTTTATAACATTACTGTAAAATAACGACCGATATTCGATTTCGAAAAAAGCACCAATGGAACGCAGATAAAGCGGATTGAGCGGATAAACGCGGATTTTATTTTTTATTATCCGCGTTTATCCGCTTTATCTGCGTTCTATTTGCGCCACGCACAAGAAAACAGCAAATACATTCCAAAACACAAAATAAATAAGCATTTTGCAATCAACAGAAAAATAATTCAAACAAAATGACAGAAATATTTGCATAATAAAATCACAATGTCTACATTTGCATCATGATTAAGTTTACAAAGATGCAAGGAGCAGGAAACGATTACGTATATGTTAATTGTTTTAAAGAAATAATAGAACATCCCGAACTATTAGCAATAAAGATTAGCGACCGCCATAAAAGCATCGGTTCGGATGGCTTAGTTTTAATTATGCCTTCCAAAACATGCGATTTTCGGATGAGAATGTTCAATTCGGATGGTTCGGAATCTCCAATGTGCGGAAACGCATCCCGCTGTGTTGGAAAATATGTTTACGATAATGGCTTAACAACAAAAACGCAAATTTCTCTGGAAACAGGAGCGGGTGTGAAATATTTACAGTTATTTACAGACAACGGAAAAGTAAAAAGTGTTTGTGTAGATATGGGAGAACCGCGATTAAAATCATCAGAAATTCCGGTTGATTTGCCGGAAGAACAAGTACTTAACTATACAGTCGATTTTGTTCCCGAGCAATACGCCATAACATGCGTTTCGATGGGAAATCCACATACCGTAATTTTCACAAAAGATATAGATAGCTTGCCATTAGAAAAAGAAGGCAAAAAGATTGAATGTTTTAGGTTATTCCCTGAACGTACGAATGTCGAATTTGTAGAAATAATTTCTCCAAACGAGGCAAACGTACGAGTTTGGGAAAGAGGTACAGGAGAAACGCAAGCATGTGGAACAGGAGCTTGCGCCGTATTGGTTGCCGGAGTTCTAACTGGACAATTAGAACGAAAAGCAACAATTAAATTACCCGGAGGTGATTTAAAAATAGAGTGGAGCGAAAAAGACAACCACATCTATATGACAGGAGATGCCGTAACGGTATTCAAGGGAGAAATTCATGAATCAATTCTT
>JGI996J12353_1000315_pt1 | contig 12756 bp, 9 predicted proteins | sample IntmicLarv5ML5BL_FD_12353 | JGI IMG/M metagenome (IMG submission 12353) | reverse complement strand
CTTGCCGGAAGAATGGCCGATTCAATAGGTCTTTCCAAAGAGGATTCATTGACTGTAAGAGCGGCAGGTCTGCTCCATGATGTATGCCACACTCCTTTCTCCCATACGACCGAAGAGATAGTAGAGTATCATACCGGAATGGACCACATGGATGTGGCAGAGAAGTTGATCAAGGGCGAGATACGAACATGCCGTGAAAGGGATGACGATCTTTTCGGATCTCTCGAGCCGATATCGAAGATTCTGGAAAATAATGGGATATCATCGGACAAGGTATGTGATCTTATAAAGTACCCCGAATCGAAGGAAGAGGGGCTGGAAGCGTTTGACAACGAGACAAGAACATCATATTTCAGATCCAAAGATTACACTCATCAGATAATCCATGGGCCGGTCGATGCAGATCAGATGGATTATCTAATGAGGGATGCACACTACACGGGAGTCACCCATGGTGCGATCGATATCGAACGATTATTGAATACGATGAAAGTGCACAACGAAAGGATAATGATAGAGAAGAGCGGAACAACGGCCGCTGAAGGTCTGATGGTGGCTCGTTCATTGATGTTCTCTTCGGTGTATTTCCATCGAACGGTCAGAATAATCAAGATGATGCAGATGAAAGCGATAGAGGAATCATCGCTGGATGTTCGTGATATTTACTTATGGAATGATTCCGAATTAATGGACTATCTGATATCCGACGGAGGAAAGGCATCGGAAATAGCCAGATGTGTTCAGAATCGAATACTGTACAAAAAAGCAGTGACAAAATTCAGCGAAGATACATCCGAAGAATTGTCGCAAAGATTGTCGGAGTACACCGATTACAAAAGCAGGAAGGAATTGGAACGAGAGATCGCAGACAAGGCAGGAGTACATCTATCCGAGGTGATAGTCGAGATCCCTCCAACCTCTATCCTGCTATCGAAAATGAACATCGGAAAAACAGATGTAACCATACTCGATCCCGAGGGTAAGGTACGTTCTTTATCGCGTTCATCCTCGATCGCAAAGGCACTGCAGTCGAGAGACCCCTACGGATGGACGTTGTTGGTAGCATCTCCTGTAAAGGTCTCGGATGCGGTGATGAAAGCGACAACGAAGGTACTCGATCTTTGATCAACCTTTGACCACGCCGAGTGGGGTCAGTTTCGCTACCTTTTCTGTAAGTCCCGCAGCACAGACCACTCGGATGACCTCATCAACGTCTTTGTAGGCATTCGGAGCTTCTTCTAATAGTCCTTCTTCGGAACCGCTCCTGAGATAGATATTGCTGTCTGTCATCGCTTTTCTGACATCATTTGCGTTTAGGTTATCGATTGCAGCCTTACGGGACATCTTCCTTCCGGCACCATGACAGGTGGATCCGAACGTTTGTTCCATGGCACCCTTCCTTCCGACCAATACATATGTGCCAGCTTTCATATCTCCCGGAATAATGACAGGCTGACCTACATCCCTGTATTTCATTGAGATCTCCGGCCTCCCGGGTGCGAATGCGCGAGTGGATCCCTTCCTGTGGACAAGAACATCCTCATTATGTTTCTCTACCGAGTGACGTTCTTTTTTCGCTATGTTGTGTGCAACATCATAAACAACATCCATTCCCATGGATTCCGCCGAATCGTTCAAAATATTCTCAAAGGACTCGCGTACCCAGTGGGTGATCATCTGACGGTTTGCCCATGCATAGTTGGCGCCGCAACACATCGCTTTGTAGTAATCGTCACCCAATTTTGAGTTAAGGGGAGCACATGCAAGTTGCCTGTCAGGCAGATCTATTTTGTTGTTCCGGATGTATCTCTCCATTTCTTGGAGGTAGTCGGTGGCGATCTGATGGCCGCACCCTCTGGATCCGCAGTGTACTGTTATCGTAACCGTACCTTCTTTCAGACCGAATGCTTTCGCAGTTCGTTCGTCGAATACTCTTTCCACAAGATCCAATTCCAAGAAATGATTTCCTGAACCGAGGGAACCCAACTGAGGAAGTCCCCTTTTTCTGGATTTGTCACTGACCGTTGATGGATCTGCATCCATCATCTGTCCGTATTCCTCGGTCGCTTCAAGATCCTTATCCCAACCGTATCCGTTCTCCACAGCCCATTTTGAACCATTGACCAATATCTCTTCGATCTCTTTCATTCCGATGCGTGTGAGACCTTTGGACCCAAGTCCTGATGGAATGTTCTTATAAAGTTCGTCAATTAGTTTGCTAACATCACCGATATCATCTGGCGTGAGGTCGGTCTTAATCAGACGGACGCCGCAATTGATATCAAAACCAATTCCTCCAGGGGAGATCGATCCGGAGTTGGAATCAACAGCTGCAACGCCTCCTATTGGGAACCCATATCCCCAGTGGATATCAGGCATTGCCATGGAACTTCCGACGATCCCGGGAAGACATGCGACATTCGCCACCTGTTGGGGAGCATTATCGGAGCGAATACTTTGTATCATTTCTTTGCTGGCATATATGATCGCATTGGTATTCATACCTGGGAACTCATCCTGAGGTATTTCCCATCTGTTATCATCGATTTTATTAAGATTTCCGTTCCATGCCATAAAATCATACTCCGTATGGATGTCAGAAGTTAAATGTAGGGGCCGGGACCGAGATTTGAACACGAGTCAAGGGATCCACAATCCCCTAGGATAACCAAGCTACCCTACCCCGGCCATACAATAACCCGCTGAATATATCGTTGGTAATAAAACTTTTCATACCGAGGTCTAATAAGAACGCCGATTATTATTGGTTTAACGAAATAATCCTCAAAAAGAAGATTGATACGCAGATGCTTTTTCAATTTAACGGCTGTTCTTTTTGTTCTGTTGCAAGTAGTACACACATGTTAAATAGGAAAAATACTATGTTTTTCACAGGCGGAGAGATTAACGGTCCCCGAAGGGACCGGATCCGTAACGTGGATCAAACGCGTTCATATTACGGAATCTCAATCGTGATCTCAATGATCACGTTTGAAAACGTAATACGAACAACAAGGCTTGCTTGTTGGCCGTTAGTGATTTTCTCACCTCCTACCAAGGCAGTCCCCGTCATGCCGGTTGTTTCGTGAACCGACATGTCGGGGCTCACTGCCAAACGGCAATATCATCACTGTTTATTTCCTGTATTAATAGTAGATATTACAGTTAGTGTTAAGTTGACGAAGTTTGAATTGTATCATTGGCATGACGAGGCTGCAATATCACAATTTTTCAATATGTTCACAAGCCCCTCGTACAGATCTGTATTCTCTAAGGTTTTTTGCATTGAACTATGCTGTGATCGCCATCAACAGCACGGTGACATGTGCATACTCTTTCATTTTTAAGTGTCATTAATCATCAAACAGAAAAATATGTTGGAAATTCATCTTTTACATGAAGTCGTATATATGTTCGAAAATAGTCTGATTATGCTAAGTGTTGCAATTTCAACAGTCTAATGTCGGATTTAAAGCATAAACATTATTAATCGAAGGATTCAATCAGAGACCTATGGCAAAGAGAGATCTGATTTCGGTACTTGATATGAAGGATGAATGGCCGGATCTGGTAGATTTGGCATTGAAGCTGAAGAAAGAACGCGGCAATCACAATGCTCCACTGGCAGGTAAAACGCTGGCCATGATGTTCGAAAAACCCAGCACAAGAACCAGGATCTCTTTCGATGTTGCGATAACCGAATTAGGCGGACACGCATTGTACATTGATGTTTCCAAGATGCAGATGGGTCACGGGGAGACCGTGGAGGATACCGCAAAAGTAATGAGCCGTTTCGTTCACGGGATAATGTACCGCGCATTCGACTACAAGATGATGGATAAGATCGGAGAAGAATCCATTGTTCCGGTGATAAGCGGATTGGATAACCTCGAGCATCCATGCCAGGCACTGGCGGATATGGTCACGATAAAGGAGAAGAAAGGATCGTTCCGCGGAAAGAAACTCGTGTATCTCGGCGATGGTAACAACGTTTGTAATTCGCTCCTGTATGCAAGTGCCATAGTGGGATTAGACATGGTCGCATGTTGCCCCGCAACAAGAATGCCGAATGCCGAGATAATGCTCGGTGCGGCACGTATAGCGGATGCCAACGGCAGCAAGATAATAGCATCGCACGATCCGATGGAAGCATGTGTTGACGCAGATATTCTGTACACGGACACATGGATCTCGATGGGTGATGATACTCCTGCAGAGAAAGCTCTCAAGTTGTTCAAAGCTTATCAGATAAATTCCGATCTGCTTGCGATAGCGAAGAAGGATTGTATCGTAATGCATTGTCTTCCCGCTCACAGAGGGGAAGAGATAACTGCAGAGGTTATGGACGGAACGCAGAGCGTTGTGTTCGATCAGGCAGAAAACCGTCTGCATGCTCAGAAAGCTGTGCTTTACACACTGCTCAAATGACCTGAGAGGATACAAGGTCTTCCACAATATCCAGAAAATCCTCTTCCTTTCCCTTGGGTATGGTGGCACCCGCCGCAACCTTGTGGCCGCCGCCGTACCCTCCGATCATTTCCGACGCTGTCTTCATTACCAACGATAGATCCAATCCTCTGTCGGTAAGCGCCCTTGTGGCTCTTGCGGACACTTTGATCCCGTCATCTGCCTCCGCGAACGCGAATATCGGCAGTTCCGATCTTACTTCTCCGGAATTCAGAAGCATTCCCGCTACGATCCCCACGACGGTCTCTCTGATCTCTGAACCGGCATCAAAGTATTGGACGAATCTCCGTTCTCTCAAAAGGTGGTTCTCTTTTATGTAATTTAACGCACTGGATATGTTCTTTCTGTGGTCCGCGCGGTTCTTGTCGGCATCTTCCAGTGCACTCATATCTCCCATACAAAGTCTCAGTCCGGTATCGGCATCATCGTATCTTCCGCATGAATTCAGTATTGTGGCGAATTCTTTCGAATCCTTCAGGCCGTTGTACGATCCGAACTTCGGTAGAGAATAGACCTCCCCGTAGATCCTGGAAGCAACACCCTCATCGCCGGCGACCATTGACAGCAGGCGATCCGCAACAGCTTTTTTCTCATTCGGATCAAGATCATTCCATTTTCTCGGCTCTCCGTTCTTCTTCAGAGGTATGCTGAGATCGGAATAGAGTTTCTGACATCCGGCACTGTTGTCGGATATTCCCTGTATAGGATGTTCGTTGTTGTATTGGAGGAACTGAACTAGAGTTCGATTCTCTCTTCCGAAGAATCTGAGGTCTGTTTCGATCACCACATCTCCGGCCTCTTCAGCATCTTTCAGAATAAAACGGTTGTAACTGATGAGCTTCGACTCCCTCTGATCCTGAAGATCCCCTATTGCACCTATGATCGCAAGGAACGCAAGATCTTTATTGCCTGGGTCAATGGTCTTAGAAAGCAGATAGGTCATTCCCGCACCGCAGATCTCATACGATCCGGATGCCCCATACGTCTGCGGGTTAAGATGATCTATATCATGAAAATCATCAATGAAGGTTTGTTTCTTTCTCCACTTTATGTCGGGCATATGGTGATCCGTGACCACAATACCGGATCTTTTGAATTCCGAAAGATATGCACTGCCGAGGTCACAGATCCAGATGACATCGTCGGTACTGTTGTTGACCATCGTTATGGTCGCTTCGGTTATTTTCTTTTCAAATACGATACGATGATCGATACCCAATCGCTTCAGTGTGAAAGAAGCAATAGCTCCAGAGGTTATACCATCGGCGTCGATATGCGTCACAACTGTTACTTTCTTGGCCGCTTTGATCACCGATGCGGCTCTCTCCAAATCGCCGGCCATACGGCCATTCAGAATAGAGAGATCGCAAGTTTCCATCATCATATCGTATAACACCGACCAAGACAAAAACTATTGCATGACAGAGGATTAATACTCACGTTAAGATGTGGTGACCATGCAATCCTTCGAGATCCTTCCGGGAGTGAGGGTCACCAACGACAGGTGTCTCGTGTTCGACAAAGGACCGACGGTGGTTTTGGGAGATCTGCATCTGGGATATGAAAGTGCATTGGAAGAAGAGGGAATGTACATTCCACGTATGAACACGGATTCGATACGGGATGCTCTGAACAAGATACTTTTCAAATACGAACCGAAAAGGGTCGTTTTACTCGGGGATATAAAGCACGATTTCAAAAGATCGAAAAGGGAAGCAAGAATAGAGGTCCTCAGGATCATAGAATTGCTGAAGGAGGCTTCGGATGTCATTGTCGTAAAGGGTAACCACGATAATTTCCTGCAGAACATTCTTTCGGAAGTCGGAATCACGGCTATGGACTACATAGATATCGAGGGATTCAGGATGGAGCACGGACACGTCGATTCTGGAAAGAGGCCGGTAATAATCGGCCACGAACATCCTTCGGTCAGGATCCCGGGAACGGTCAGCGGAGGAATGAAGATCCACTGTTTTGTTCATGAGAGAGAAGGAGGCGTTATTGTTCTGCCTCCGTTCAGTCCGTTCTCGGCAGGCAATGATCTGGTGTTGGATGGAAAGTGTATCATGGCAGATGCATTAAAAAATTCCAATTATTCTGAGGCGGATATATACGGCGTGTCTGAAGTCGGTATAATGAGGTTGGGAAAGCTCAGAGAGGTCATGGATATAAGCATCTGATAAGAGTAGCTGCGTGAATTTTTCTCATCGCATATAAAGTGATATACTACCCAATTAAATAAGTGTATTCTATTCCGTTTTTCAGGAGATAATCACATGTCAATGACTCCAAGAGAAAGAGTAATCTCAGCAATGAAAATGGAAGAGCTCGACAGACCTCCGGTGGCAATTTTCACCCAGTCTGCAACAATTGGACAGATGGATAAGGTAGGGGCTGCATGGCCCGAAGCCCATAAATCTGCAGAACTTATGGCAAAACTCGCAGCCGCTCAGGCAGATGTTTTCGGATTCGAATGCGTCAGGGCATCGTTCTGTCTCACCGCAGAAGCAGAGAGACTCGGATGTAAGGTTCAGGTAGAGAAGAAGGACGCAGCACCCATGATAAAGGAGCACCCCTTCCACTTCGACCCTATGATGGGCGAGTATGACGGAACGGATGGACTCATGTCCCCCGAAGACTTCATAAAAGAAGGAAGGCCGGCAGCAGTCATAAAAGCGTGCGAATTGTTGAAGAAATCACACGGAGCAAACTACGCCGTCGTCGCAGGTAACACCGGACCTTTCACTCTCGCAGGTCACATGATCAACACTGAGAACATGGTTTTCGGAATGATGATGGCCCCGGAAGAGGTAGCTAAGTGGGTAGACGCGGTCAACCCGATTGTTGCAAAATATACCCAGGCACTTTCTGATGCAGGCGCAGACATCATCCAGATGTCCGAACCCTCCGCATCCACCGATATGCTCGCTCCCGACATGTTCGAAGACGCATCCGGTAAATACATAGTGAACTGTCTTGCAAATGTCAAGGACGCATTCTCCGTTCTCCACATCTGTGGTGACACATACCCCATCCTCGACGGAATGATCGGTACCGGAGTCACCGGACTTTCAGTTGAAGAGAAGGTCGATCCCTTCAAAGCCGCAGACAAAGTTGCCAAGAGGGCAGCACTCGTCGGTAACGTCGGATCCGTTAAACCTCTCTTCCAGGGAACCCCCGAGGAAGTCAAGGCAGGAGCGATCAACAGCGCAAAGGCAGGATTCAGTGTTATCTCGTCCGGTTGCGGTATCGCGTCTGCAACACCCGATGCGAACATGATCGCAATGGTTGAAGCGATAAAATCCTTCAAACGTTAAATTCAGTAAGAAACCTTTTCATCAAACTTTTTACCCATACTGGGTCATTTTTATGGAGGCCGACAGTATTTGTAACAGTTTCTATTGCATCAGGTAACAGTTTTATATTGAAATTACGATTAAGGAGAATGAATGCAATTTTGAGTAAAATAACTGATGCTACGGTATATGTGAACGGTGCGTTGATAACCAGATCGCAGAATTTCGATCTGAAAAAAGGGAAGAACGCCGTGAAATTTATCAATCTCCCGGTAGGGATACAGGGGCACAGCATCACAGTAGAAGCAAAGGAAGTGATGATCCTGTCTGTATCACATAGTGTTTCCTACGTTGAGGCAGGTTCCAAAGATGCAAAACGTATATCCGAGCTTGTAAAGAAGCTGGAAGATATTCAAAAAGAACAGCAAAAAGAGAGTATCATGATCCAGATGCTGGATACAGAAAGGCAGTTATTGATGAGCAACACTGCTATCAATCAAGGCAAGGAGTTCAGAGCATCCGATGTCAGAGAATCCATCGAGTTCTTCCATGACCGCATGCGTATGATATCTGAAGAAAGAATGGCATCGGAGGACAGGGTCAAGAAGCTGAATATGGAGCTTTCCAATATTCAATCTGAATTGGGAACCGATTACGCTTCCCGCCAAATGACCGAGGTTGTTGTAGAGGTATTCTCTGACAAAGACAAAGAATGCGAGATAAAACTCTCTTATTTCACACAAAGTGCGAGCTGGTCACCATATTACGATCTGCGTGCGGACAGTACAAAAGATCCGGTCAAGATACAGTCAAAGGCAATGGTATATCAGCACACCGGCGAGGACTGGACAGACGTCATGTTAACGTTGTCAACGGGAAACCCCTCGCTGTCCGGGACAATACCGGAACTCAGTCCATGGTATCTCAATTTCGATGTTCCTATGAGGATAAGCAATTTCCAGAGTAGAGAATTTAATGCTCCTGCTGCTGCTAAAATGAGTATAAGGGACATGAAGATGATGGATGAAGTGTGCTGTGATTCGGTAGAGTGTTGTGCTGCACCGGAGCAGGAAGCAGTGTTCCAGAATGAGAGTCTTACGAGCATAGAGTATGCGCTCCAGACTCCATATTCCATCGAAACATCGGGTAACGGCAGATCTGTGGAGATAGGGTCCTACGAACTTCCCGCGAAATTCGTCTACAAGAGTGTAAGAAAACTTGAAAAGGACGTGTTCCTCGTTGCGGAGATAAGCGAATGGGAAGGAATAAACCTGCTGGAAGGAAAAGCGAATGTGTTCTTCGAGGGAAAATATGTTGGAGAAGCATACATAGATCCGAGAAGGGCGGGTGAAGAGATGCTGGTCTCTCTCGGAAGGGATAAGAACGTCATCGTTACCCGTGTAAGGGGAAAGGACTTCGTATCGAAGTCCGCTTTCGGAAGCAATACGAAAGCAAGCAGAGAGTGGGTTCTCACCGCAAGAAACTTGAAGAAACAAAGCGTGACCCTGGTCTTGGAGGATCAGGTCCCTGTGTCGGTCAACAAGAGTATTGTTGTCGAGGCAGTGAACATATCCGGTGCAACGATGAACAAGGATACAGGGAAACTGGAATGGACCCTGGAGCTGGAACCTGCCGCATCGAAATCCCTGAATGTGAAATATGAAGTAACATATCCGAAGGACAAGATCGTGAAATTGGAATAAGACCCAGATTCTCTTAAACAGATCTTTCAAAGAGGTTGAAACATGCACACGGAATGTTCGTGTTCCGGGTGCAGTCTTTAAAAAAACCTTACATTTTTTCATTTTTGCTCTCAAGAGAGACCATCAGGATTTATTGCTGTATGTGATATCCGTTGTATGCAGTATGTGCCCGCAAAGACCATCATCCAACCCGTGAAGAACGGGAGTGCTTGGTTCGGCCACGATTATAACATGAATATCTACCGCGGGTGTTCTCATGGTTGTATATACTGTGACAGCAGAAGTGATTGTTATCAGATCGAGGATTTTAATGTCGTCAGGGCAAAGGAGAACGCACTGGGTATCATTGAGAACGATCTTCGAAAGAAGAGAAAAAAAGGGGTTGTGGGAACAGGAGCAATGTCTGATCCATACAATCCTTTTGAAGAGGAATTGCAGCTGACACGCAACGCGTTGTTCATATTGGACAAGTATCGATTCGGAGCATCGGTGACAACGAAGAGTGTTTTGATTACTCGTGACATCGATGTTTTTCAAAAGATAAGAGAACATTCGCCCATGGTCGTTAATATCACAATAACAACTTACGAGGATGAGTTGTGTAAAAGGGTAGAACCGAATGTTTCAGTCACGTCGGAACGTTTCGAAGCGATCCAAAAACTCTCTGATGCAGGTATATTCGTTGGAATACTGATGATGCCTTTACTTCCGTTTGTAAATGATACTGTGGATAATGTAAGATGCATAGTTGAAGAGGCACACGAATGCGGTGCGAAATTCATCTTTCCCGCGTTTGGCATGACCACACGTGCAGGCCAAAGAGAATGGTATCTCGAAGAAGCGGAAAAGACAGTCTCTGGTCTGAAGGACAAACACAGTATGCTGTACGGCGATTCTTACGTATGCACATCACCAAATCACAATGACCTTCAAAGAACCTTCATGAGAGAATGTGATCGGCTTGGCATAATATATGAGATGAATAAGATCATAGAAGCGTACAAGCGGGAGACCGACATTCCGCGAAAGCGGATCCAATCCACGCTTGCGAATTACTGAGAAACATTGTAATTTCCAAAGTATTATCCCCTCGCTTAATGTTTCACGTCCATGTCCGAACAATTGAGGGTGAATTCCGAATACGCTGAGAAGCTCGTAACGATCCTGGAACTTAGAGACGAACCAGTTGCCGTCAAATTGATAAAAGAAGGGGAGGCTTTTCCTCAGATACAGGCTTCTCAAGGGGAACACATCAGTCACTGTCAGGCGGTGTTCAGAGCCGTGAAGGGAGAATCATTTTGTTTGACAACGGAAATGGAGAATTGTCACGTGGGAACATCCGTTTTGGGAATGACAGGCACTCCGGACAAGGTCGCAACGGGCGAATTCCATGCAGGTATCGGGATACATGATTCCGTAGATGCTGCTGGAATGATGATATCTCAACGTATCGTTGTGCCTTATGAAACGATAGGGGAGGTCGTATGTCCGCTCAAGGACGCGGATTTCGTTCCCGACGTGGTGATAATCATGGATCTCCCCGAGAGGGTCTATTGGATAGTCGCGCTCATGTCCGCTGAGAACGGAGGACGTGCAACTTTCAGTACCGCACCGTTCCAGTGCGCATGTGAGGATATCACTGCGATCCCTATCGTTACGGGATCCCCGAATATCTCCTTAGGATGCTTCGGCTGTAGGAAGAGAACAGATATGTCCAAGGATGAAGTGGCATGCGGTATTCCTTACGTTCTGATGCCTAGTTACATGTCAAGATTGGAAAAATATAAGACGGGAGTCATGACGAAGGCCCGCCGAGACTGAAACACCTTAAAGTGTTATTTAGAAATAAAATTGTGATAACAAGTATGCACGTTAGATTAGTGGTTTGTTACTAAAAGTAATCTATAAATAATAGTGTACGAAGGGAAAATGACGGATTCGCGCTTTTCAGATTATTCGAGAGCTTAAAAAAGCGTCATTTTTGTCGTTTTTTCATCAATTTCCCTATGCCTTTATATCAAATCACGCGATAGTGTATTTTGCAAGGGGAACGCGAAAATCGTTGATTTTTGCAATATTTATTTGAATAAGGAGGTATAAAATGCCAAAATACAAGGACGTAATTGACCTGTATGACGACAACGGAAAACGCATAGCGAAAGACATTCCGTTGGAAGCCATCAGTCCGTTGCGCAACAATGCGATCAAGAAGATCGTGTCTCTGACAAAGAGAACTGTTGCGGTCAGTCTTGCTGGAATCGAGAAATCACTCAAGACCGGTAACATGGCTGGCGCACAGATCAAAGGAAAAGAGATAGATATCCAATTGGTCGCAAACGCAAAGAAAATCGCAGCTATAGTGAAAGAGAAAGTCCAGGTAGTTGACGGCGACGACACATCCGTTATCATAAAGGCGGATGGAAAGAGTCTCGTCGTTATCGTGCCTGAAGCAAGGGCGAACGCGGGTGTGGAATACACAACCGGTTTCACTGCAACTGCATCGGCAGTCACCGAGGCAATCATAGACGAATTCAAGATCCCGATGTACAAGGCCAACATGGTCAAGGGAGCAGTATGGGGAAGATACCCTCAGACTGTCGGATTCGACGGAGCCAACGTGAAATCTATACTCGAGATCCCTCAGAACAATGAGGGAGCAGGATATGCACTCAGGAACATCATGGCAAACCACGTCGTCGCGTTGGTCAACAAGAACGCGATGCAGGGTGTTGCACTTTCTGCCATCTTTGAGCAGTGCGGTGCATACGAAATGGGAGACGCGATAGGATCTTTCGAGAGAAGCCACCTTCTCGGTCTCGCATACCAGGGCCTCAACGCCAACAACATGTTGTATTCAATCGTAAAGAAAAACGGAAAGACTGGAACAGTCGGTACTGTTATTGAGTCTTTGATGGCAAGAGCGATCGACGACGGTGTTATATACGTCAAAGAGACGCTCCCCTCAGGATACAAAGTTTACTCCACAAAGGACCTTCCTATGTGGAACACATACGCAGCGGTCGGACAGGTCGCAGCAGTAATGGTGAACATCGGTGCCGCAAGAGCAGCACAGGGAGTTCCCGGAACTGTTCTGTACTACAACGATCTGCTTGAGCACGAAACTGGACTGCCCGGTGTGGATTATGGAAGATCCGCCGGTGTGGGTGTCGGTATGTCGTTCTTCTCTCACTCCATCTATGGAGGAGGAGGACCCGGTTTGTTCCACGGAAACCACGTGGTTACGAGACACTCAAAGGGAGTCTTGATCCCCGCCGTTACGGCAGCTAACT
>JGI996J12353_1000314_pt1 | contig 12819 bp, 4 predicted proteins | sample IntmicLarv5ML5BL_FD_12353 | JGI IMG/M metagenome (IMG submission 12353) | reverse complement strand
GCTTTTATGATGTTTTCATTCTTACTTAAATCTTCATATTCCCAACGGGAAACATAACTTTGGGCGTGGGGGACAGCCATGATTCGCGCGCCGTCCAAACCCTCCCAAAGTCCAATTAAAAAAGGTAACTTTTCTTCTCCATAAAAAGGATATTTTCGCCATTGCAATTTCTGCGTTGAAAAACCAATTATTCCGGAATGAGCTGCAATTGTCGGCAAAGTATATCCAAATCCAAAGCAATCAGGAAGGAAAATATCATTCGATTTCTTTCCAAATTCTTGTTTGAAAAACTCTTGTCCATATAACACATTCCGAAAGAATGATTCCGGAGAAGGCATATTTGTATCATTTGCATCCCAAGTGCTTCCGGTTAAATTCCATCGTCCTGCCTGAACATATTTTTTCAATTGTTCATACTCCGCAGGATAATATTCTTTTACCCAACTATATCGAACAGCACCTTCAAAGTTGAAAATGTAATCCGGATAGTTTTCAATCAACCAGAAATTCTGAGTCATCGTTTTATAGAGATAATCATCTATAGTCGTTTGAACAGTCCAAAGCCACTGGGTATCCAAATGCGTATTTGAAACCATGTATGCTTTATACTTCTTTTGTCCTGAAACAAAAGAAGTAAAGCATATAATTAGGAACAAGGACAACAATGTTCTTTTCATCTCAATCTTTCATTTAAGATTAATCGATTCTTTCAGCAGAAGGTGGAACATTTTCCAATTGGCTTCCCCAATTTCGGTTGGCCGTTTTACCCATTTTCAAAACCAATTTTCCTCCATCTTTTATATCGTCATGATGAAACCAAGGTTTATCCCACGTTTTTCCATTTAATGTAGCTGATTGAATGTATTTGTTTTCTGCAGAAGAATCCGAAGCTTCTATTTCAAAATATTTTCCGTTGCCTAAATTTATTTTCACATAGTTAAACACCGGACTTCCAATATTGTAGACGGGCATTCCCGGAGTAACCGGATAAAATCCCATTGCAGAAAAGGCAACAAATGCAGACAATCCTCCGCCGTCTTCATCTCCCGGAACTCCCATCAAATCATTTCGGAACCATTGTCTAAGCAATTCGCGAATCCGTTTTTGTGTCATCCACGGTTGACCGGCGTAATTATATAAATAAGGAATATGTAGAGAAGGCTCATTTGCCATAGAAAATTGACCAACATTTCCGGTATGGTCCGGCAACTGAGAATAAAATTCAGGTTTACCTCTTCCTAAAGGCTCTCTAAATGTTTGGTCTAAGTTTTCCGTGAATTTTTCCGGAGAACCCATTAATCGAACCAAATCAGCCGGATTATGTTGAACTTCCCAACGATAAATCCATCCGTTGTTTTCATCATAGTAATCTCTAGCTCCTTGTCCTCCCGAAAAGCGATAATCGAAAGGTTGAATAAAGTTTCCGTCAACATCTTTCGGGTGGAAAAATCCGGTTTCAGCATTGTATAAATTACGATAATTGTAAGACCTTTCCAGAAAATATTGATAATCTTCTTCCAGATTCAATTCTTTCGCAATTTGAGATAAACACCAATAATTGTAAGATGTTCCTGTGGTAACCGCAACCGCCTGTCTTTTTTCTCCTCGGCTGACTTCCTTAACCATTTCTTCTTCACCGGGTCTCAATGCCGGAAAATAACCATTTTCTTTGTAAAATTCATCCAAAACACCCGCTTTGTCTCTTACCCAAGGAATTAAAGTTGATTCCATAATCGCAGCTCGACAAGCAAAATAAGCGGCTTCTAAATCAAATCCGGTTAATCCTTTGCTATAAGCATCCCAAATAACCGCAACTCCATGATTGCAATTCATTCGATGACTGTCTCCGGTAACTTCCGGAAATGTCGGCATCCAACCTTCTTCCGATTGTTGTGCCATGCGAATATAAGAGGAAATCATGTGTTGTGCCATTTCCGAATCGGTTAAAATTCTCAACGGATGAACCGCGCGATAAGTATCCCAAATCCAATCATCTGTATAAAAAGGGATTCCGTTGTCATCCAATACATTTCCTCCGGAAAAAGCACTATAATATCTATTGTCTTCCGAAATATTTATCATCCGCTCGTATGTTCTGTACAATGAAGTATAGAAAACAGCTTTTTCGTCTTCGCTACCTCCTTTTACTTGTATTTTTCCCAAAGTTTCATTCCACAAATCTTTTCCTGCTTTCGCAACAAGTTGAGAATTATATGTATCAATTTCACGTCTAAGGTTTTTTTCTGCTTGTTTTTCATCAATAAAAGACACACCATATCTCAAATGTATTTTCTTTTGGTCTCCAAAATCCAATACTGCAGCTTGATTGTGTCCTTCAGCCGTTTTTCGAGAAGAATCCAATTTTCCATCGGAAAGAATCCCTGAAGATACCGGTTTTTCCAGCGTTTCAAAGAAAACATATACTCTCATTGTCTGATTTGCATTAATAACATTTCCTATATTTTGGTATCCGGTCACACCCTCAGGTGTAATTTTCACCTCGCCATCGCGAGTGTTTAAGACCAAAAGGTTATTTCCGTCTTTTTCGAAAGTAATTTCATAAATACCGGATTGATGAGAAGGTGCATAATTAACCCAAATTTGTTCTCTGTCCAAAAAGACATCATAACTATAAGGTGTTATTTTTTCCAAATCGTAAGAATAATCCACAATCGGCTCTAAAGATGTTTTCCCTGACTGCAATGGACTTATATTAAAAGCCGAGCGACCTCTGTGACTCGTTACGATAACCGGCAAACCGCGTATTAAATCAGTAGTATAATCGCTTCTTTCAGGATAAACACGAAGCATACTATTGGGCAAGTGAACAGTAGGATAAGTTGGGACTAACATGTGGCTGATATTTCCCATATAAGGGTTAACATAATCAACCGGCGTTTTTGAAGAGTTCTGCTGACCGCTGCATGCCGCAAATAGGACAATGAGGACAGAAAGGAAAAAATACTTTTTCATGATTATTAGATTAATTTTTATAATTCTTTTATTTTTAGTGCAAATAAAACGTTTATAGATTAACAAAAGAGTTAAAATTATCGTTAATGAAAATTATTTTTTTATTAATGGGTTTATTTCGTGTTTTATTAAGTGTTTTGTAAGATATTTGCAGCTTAATAAATTCTAACACTCAAAATTTTATTAATCATGAAAATCATTCGTTATTTTTTAACGGTTTTTTTAGTCTTTCAACTTTCTGTTGCTTTTGCACAAGAAAAAGATTTGTTTCGAAATGAGAACGCTCCGATTCACGACCGAATCATGGATTTATTATCGAAACTTACTGTAGAGGAAAAGATAGATCTCATACGAGCTACTTCTCCTGCAAATACTCGTTTAGGAATTGATAAGTATTATCACGGTAATGAAGCATTACATGGAGTTGTTCGTCCGGGAAATTTCACAGTTTTCCCACAAGCAATCGGAATGGCTAGTATGTGGAATCCCGAATTACATTACCAAATTGCGACAGCTATCTCTGATGAAGCGCGCGCGCGTTGGAATGAATTGGAACAAGGAAAAAAACAACTCAGTCAATTCAGCGATTTATTGACTTTTTGGTCTCCGACTGTTAATATGGCAAGGGATCCTCGTTGGGGAAGAACTCCAGAAACATACGGGGAAGACCCTTTTCTTGCTGGTGTTTTAGGAACTCAATTTGTGAAAGGTCTTCAAGGAAATCATCCTAGATATTTGAAAATTGTTTCTACGCCCAAACACTTTGCGGTTAACAATGAAGAGCATAATCGCTTTTATGCAGACCCGCATGTTTCTGAAAGACAATTGCGGGAATATTATTTCCCTTCTTTCGAGCGATGTGTGGTAGAAGGAAGAGCTGCTTCTATTATGACTGCTTACAACGCTCTTAATGGCGTTCCTGCGACTTGTAATCCTTGGTTAATAAAAAAGGTATTGCGAGAGGATTGGGGTTTTGACGGTTATGTTGTTTCCGATTGCGGTGGACCTTCTTTATTAGTTAGCGCACATAAATATGTAAAAACCAAAGAAGCGGCAGCAACTCTTTCGCTAAAAGCCGGATTGGATTTGGAATGTGGAGATGATGTTTACATGCAACCTTTGTTGAATGCTTACAATTGGAAAATGGTAACGGACGAGGATATTGATGCGGCAGCTTACAATGTATTGCGGGCACGTATGCGATTGGGTCTTTTTGATAATCCTGCGAATAATCCATATAATAAAATTGACCCGGCAATTGTTGGTGGAGAAAAACACAAAGAATTAGCACTTGAATCGGCTCGTCAAAGTATTGTTTTGTTGAAAAACAGCAAAAACACTTTGCCGATTGATATGAAAAAAGTGAAATCCATTGCGGTTGTTGGAATCAATGCTGCTAACTCCGAATTTGGCGATTACAGCGGTTATCCGGTTAATCAGCCGGTATCGGTATTGCAAGGAATAAAAGATAAAGTCGGAGATAAAGTGAAAATCATTCATGCGCCTTGGGTTTCAGCTTCTGACGGATATGAATTGATTTCTCCTGAATATTTTCCGGGAGGTTTGAAAGCGGAATATTTCGACAATAAAGATTTGCAAGGAACGCCTAAAGTGAGAACGGATGATTGGGTAAATTATGAACCGGCTAATCAAGCTCCGGACCCATTCCTTCCTAAAGCGCCGATTTCTATCCGCTGGACAGGTAAGATTCGTCCAAATGTTTCCGGCACTTACACTTTCGCGTTTACTTCGGATGACGGTTGTCGCCTTTTCATTGATGATAAACAAATCATTGATGCTTGGAACAGCGGTAGTGTAAGTACAGATACTGCGCGTATAGAATTGCAAGCAAATAGGGAATATAAATTCCGCGCGGAATATTACGACAATCGCGATTTTGCTATCGGTAAATTGTCTTGGAGAATTCCTTCGGTTGACAAAAAAAGTCGTTTGGATTTATACGGAAAAGCCGGTCAAGCCGTTAAAGAAAGTGATTTAGCGATTGCGGTTTTGGGTATCAACAAAACGATTGAAAGAGAAGGAAAAGACCGCGATGATATTCATTTGCCGAAAGACCAAGAAGAATTTATTCAAGAAATATACAAAGTGAATCCGAATACGATTGTTGTGTTGGTTGCCGGAAGTTCTTTAGCGATTAATTGGATGGATGAGAATATTCCTGCTATTGTAAATGCTTGGTATCCGGGTGAACAAGGTGGTACTGCTGTTGCGGAAGTATTATTCGGCGATTATAATCCTGCGGGACGTTTGCCTTTGACTTATTACAATAGTTTGGATGAGCTTCCTGATTTTGGCGATTACGATATAACAAAAGGACGTACCTATCAATATTTCACCGGCAAACCGCTTTATCCGTTTGGTTATGGTTTGAGCTACACAAATTTTCAATATAGGAATCTGAATGTAGTGGAATCGGGAGAGAATGTGAATGTGAGTTTTGATTTAAAGAATACCGGAAAAATGAATGGTGCTGAGGTTGCGCAAGTATATGTGAAACTTCCCGATTTAGGTATTGTTATGCCAATCAAAGAGTTGAAAGGTTTCCAACGGGTGATGGTAAACAAAGGTCAAACGCAAAAAGTAAATATCCAAATCAAAAAGGAAGAACTTCGTTACTGGGATGAAAACTCAGAAAAGTTTGTTGTTCCTCAAGGTAAATATATTTTCATGGTGGGTGCTTCTTCGGAAGATATTCGCTTGAATAAGGAGGTTGTTCTTAATTAAAAGAATCCCCTCGTCATTCATCTTCTCCATCTCTCTACCCCCAGTCGCAGTCCACACTCCCACCCCCAGTCGCAGTCCATCTCTCTACCCCCAGTCGCAGCTCCAGCAGCCCCCAGTCGCTTCGCTTCACTGGGGGTTAATCATATTCTGTCCTGCGGACAGTGTGTCAGTAATATATGTTCTGTACGCACTGTCCGCAGGACAGAATATGATTAACCCCCAATGAAGCGGAGCGATTGGGGGAGGAGCGATAGGACGACAGAGCGATAGCACGATAGAGAGACTGAACGATAGCACGATAGGACGAAAACCACAACTCGAAGAGTTGAATAAATCACAAAATTAAATTACCTTTGTGTTTATTAATTCCAAAACCCAATAATTATGTCTTACACCCAAGTTCTTTATCACATTGTTTTACGAACCAAACGAAGTGAACCAACTATTGCTCAAGAAAATGTCTCCTCTTTGTACAAATACATTTGGGGTATCATTAAGAATAAAAAAGGAAAATTATACCGAATAAACGGAATAGAAGATCATATTCATATTTTATCAGACCTTCATCCGAGTTTTGCTTTAGCCGATTTCGTAAAGAGCATCAAAGTGGCTACATCGCTTTGGATGAAACAGTCTTCGGATTTTCCGGAATTTAGAGGTTGGTCAGAAGGATATGCTGCATTTACCTATTCTTACAAAAACAAAGATGTATTAATCAATTATATAAAAAGACAGCAGGAACATCATCGAAATGAAAATACGCAGGATGAGTTAAAGCGAATTTGGATAGAAAATGGCATGAAACCGGATACGCGTTATTTTTTCTAAGCCCCAATCGCTCCGCTTCATTGGAGCTTAGTCAGATTCTGTTCTTCGGACAGCGCGCAGCACCTCAAAAACAGATTTTGCCCCATTCAAACTTTGTTTATCATAAAAAAACAACTATTTTTGTAATCTTATTAATTCTTAAAAACAGCTTATAGAATAATTTATTAGATAAATTCAAACATATTAGAAAAAAGCGTTAGTTTTTATTCTTGCTTCTGAAACTTCGACAATTTCAAAGGTATAACAAGAGTAAGTGCCGATGCTCACGTCCGTTTAACGGCGTGGGCTTACTTATTTGTTATACAAGGTAGTCGAAGACCTCAGAAGCGAATACAGTTAAAGTCCCACGCTTTTCTATTTTAAACAGTTGCCAACTTGGGGCGGAAGGCAATGATTATTTTATAAAATATGAAAAAAATTATTTTACTTATTGGAATGTGCTTGCTGCTGGCGGTGAGTAGTTGGGGACAAAGTGGAACAGCAGGAAATCTTACTTGGAGGATTTCTAGTGGTACACTAACCATTAGCGGAACGGGAGAAATGCCGAATTATTCTGCTTTTAATACTATTTATTCTAATTCTCCTTGGGCTAACTATCGTTCATCAATTCAATCGGTCATTATCTCTGATGGAGTAACCAGTATTGGAAATTATGCTTTTCTTTACATTAGTGATTTAACCTCAGTTACAATTCCAAATAGCATAACACATATTGGATTTTCTGCTTTTACCGGTTGTTATAAATTAAGAACTTTGAACTATAATGCTATTAGTTCATCTTTTACTTCTAGCCTTCCTGGATGGACTGCATTAAGGACTGTTATTATTGGAGAAGAAGTTGAAACTATTCCAGCCTATGCTTTTCGGAATTGTAGTTCTTTAACCTCAATCACCGTTCCCAATAGTGTAACAAGCATTGGGAGTAATGCTTTTTTTGGTTGTACAAGTTTAATAACATTGAATTATAATGCTATCAACTGCATAGTATCTCTTCCCGGATGGAGTGCGTTAACTACTGTTATTATTGGAGAAGAAGTTAAAACTATTCCAAGCTCTGCTTTTTCTAATTGTACGAGTTTAACCTCGGTTACGATAGGCAATAGTGTAACTGATATCGGAAATAATGCTTTTTCCCGTTGTAGTAGTTTAACCTCGATCACCATTCCAAATAGTGTAACTAATATTGGAAATAATGCTTTTGATGGTTGTGCGAGTTTAACAACATTGAATTATAATGCTATCAACTGCATGGTATCTCTTCCCGGATGGAGTGCGTTAACTACTGTTATTATTGGAGAAGAAGTTGAAACTATTCCAAACTATGCTTTTTCCGATTGTAGTAGTTTAACCTCAATTGTCATTCCTAATAGTGTAACTTATATTGGAAATTATGCTTTTCAGAATTGTAGTAATCTGACAAACATTACGGTTGACAGTGCCAATCCTAATTATTTTTCGCAAGATGGAATTTTGTTCAATAAAGAAAAAACAATATTGATTAAATTTCCACAAGCTAAATTAGATAGTGGATATATTATTCCCAATAGTATAACAAGTATTGGAAATCAGGCTTTTCGGGATTGTAGTGCTTTAGTTTCAATTACTATTCCAAATAGTGTAACAAGTATTGGATGGAGTGCCTTCTTTGGTTGTAGTGGCTTAACTTCAATTACCATTCCGAATACTGTAACAAGCATTGAAAGTTCCGCTTTTCAAGGTTGTAGTGGTTTAGCTTCGATTACCATTCCAAATACTGTAACAAGTATTGGAAATTCTGCGTTTTCAGGCTGTACAGGTTTAACTTCGATTACTATTCCCAACAGTGTAACTAGTATTGGATGGGAGACTTTTGCTGGTTGTAGTGCTTTAGTTTCAATTACTATTCCAAATACTGTAACAAGCATCGAAAATTCTACGTTTTCAGGTTGTAGTGATTTAACCTCAATTATTATTCCGAATACTGTGACAAGCATTGGAAGTTCTGCTTTTCAAGGTTGTAGTAGTTTAACATCAATTACCATTCCGAATAATGTAACCAACATTGAAAATTCTACCTTTCAAAATTGCAGTAGCCTAAGTTCTATTTCAATTCATAATAACATAACCAGTATTGGAAGCACTGCCTTTCAAGGCTGTAGTAGTTTAACATCAATTATAATTCCAAATAGCGTAACCAATATTGGAAGTTCAGCTTTTGCTAACTGTAGCAATTTAACATCCATAACATTGCCAATTAAAGCCTGTTCTTCTAATAATGTTTTTTCATCCTCTTCAATAAAAACCATGCGCATCACAGACGATGGAGAAATAAAAACGAATTTACTTAGCAATCTCGCATTAGACACATTAATTGTAGGCAATGCCAAACCACTAGGTAAGTTAAATCAAATATTATCGGTCTCCAATTTGAAATATTTTTCAATGACCAATAAAGAAACCACATCTTTACCCGCCAATCTACTTGAAGATTGCGAAAGTCTTACCGACCTTACCATTCCATTTATTGGCACAATACCTAGAGCTTCCGGTGGCGGCGCATTATTAGGAAGTATGTTTGGCACTACCGCCAATGACAATATGAGAGCCGTTACTCAATATTACGAAGAAGGACAATCAGCCACTTTCTATATGCCTCGAAATTTAGAAAAACTAACAATAACCGCAGCCCCTCGTCTCGAATTTGGAGCTTTGTATAATTGTTCTTCCTTAAAAGAATTAACCATTGGCAGTTCGGTAACCGGAGTTGCCGAAAAAGCCTTGTATGGTTGCAGCGGATTAGAACATATTTATGCGCAACGAGCTTTGCCACCTGCCGCGTACAGCAGCTCTTTTGAGGGTATTGGTCTCTTTTCCGCCACACTCCACGTTCCTGCTGACAGCAAGAAATTTTACGAAATAGCTACCGGTTGGAAAGATTTCTTTACCATTCAAGAAGAAGCTCCTATAAAAATAAATGCTATCCGCGTTCCTCTCAATGGCGGAATGATTATCGGTTTGGAAGAATACGAAAGAAATATGCCTGCATCTTTAGAAGCAATTGCCCATGCCGATTACACTTTCCAATGTTGGATGGAAGGCGAAGAGGTAATCAGCACTTCTTCGGTCTATAGCTTTATGGCAATGGAAAGCCGGAATATTTATGCGGTTTTTGTTCCGAAAGAAAATGCAGACGAAACGATTACTATTACTCCGCAACCCACATCGGCAGCTATTGTTTGGGATGTTGTGGATGATGCACAAAACTATGTATTAGTCATTTACAGCGATGAAGCGAAAACACAAGAACTGTATCGTGTCGAATTGGATGTAAACGGCAATCCGGTTATGCGTTCAAGCAGCTTAAATCATACGGTTCCTAATTTATCGCCCGAAACGGATTATTATTATACACTTACATCGTACAATGCAAATAATCAAGCAGTAACGATTTCGAGCGGCGATTTTTCTACGCCATTGGTGTCTTCGATAGCAACAATAGAAACGGTATTGGTTCGTGTATATCCCAATCCGGTAAAAGATATATTATATATCAACAGTAATGCTGTTGTAGAATCGGTAATGATTTATGATACTGTAGGTAAACTGATTATCAAACAGACAAATACCACAGGTGGAATTGATGTTTCAGGATTAAGAAATGGAACGTATATCATTAAAATACAAACAAATACAAATATTACTACTCAAAAAATAGTGAAGAAATAGTAATAAGGTCGAAGACCAGAAATAGCTTAATACAGGGTAAGCAAAGCGCAACCCTGTGTAATGAATGCGCTCTCCCAACCTAAATCCCAAAGGGATGTAATTCTTTTTTGAATTCCGTCCTTTCCGGACTTGGAATGGGGGCGTATTTTTTACGCGACACAGGGTTGCACTTTGCTTACCCTGTGCTTAGTTATTTCAGGTCTTCGACCTGCTCTGTCACTTTCTATTTTCTGCATATTGCTAACAATACTTACAACTTATTACTTAAAACTTATAACTATTTTAATCTTACTAATCGCAAAACTAACCCCTTTACTAATACCCAAATCCTATTTTTGACAAAAAAAAGAAAATTCATTTGATTTAAATCAAAAATTTTTAATCTTTGTCAGGAAAACTCTAATTACAAATAATATCATGAACAAACTATTTTTTCACCCCTGCATTTGGGTCCTTTTTTTTGTTTCTATCACACAATCATCTTTTGCACAAGGAGTTTTCTTTGATAGAGATTTTTCTCCGGCAGAAGGATTAGTAATTCCTCAAGAATATCCTTTTAGAGAAGAAATTTGTTTGAATGGACTTTGGGAATTGCAAACAATAGCCATTCCTGCTGATTGGAAAGCGGGAAATGGAATTGCTCCGGAACTTCCTTTTCCTCTTGAAAATCAATGGGAAGAAACAAAAATCAAAATCCCCTCTCCTATTAATGTCAACAATTGGGGAGACGGCGCTAAAGTGGGTGAAGGAACCAATTTACCTTACGCGCCCAGCAGCATTTATTATCCGAGTTATCCCGAACATTGGATACATACTCAAATGGGCTGGCTGAGAAAAGAAATATCCGTACCTTCCGAATGGCAGGAAAAACGAATCATTCTTCATTTTGAAGCAGTTGCAGGAGATTGCGCGGTGTATATCAACGGACAAAAAGTCGGACATAATTTTGATATGCATTTGCCGTTTGAAGTGGATATTACAGATTATATTTATCGAAATAAAAAGAATGAATTATTGTTAGGACTTCGTCATAACAGGCTATTTGACAAACGTCATCCGGATTATCCTTATTTTGGAGCAACATACGCACCGGGTTCCAATACAGATAATTTGATTGGAATCTGGCAAGATGTGTATCTTTTTGCGGTTCCTGAAATTCGGGTAACAGATGTGTTTGTAAAGCCTTGGGTCGACAGAGATGAACTCGAATTGGAAGTTAAAGTAATTAATCAATCCAAGAAAAAACGAAAAATTTCTCTTGCCGGAGACATCAAAGAATGGATTAACAAAATAGATAAGACAGATGTATTGTCTGCAGCGGAAATCAATTGGGAATTGGGAGAAAGTGCTTTAAATCTCGCATCTAATCCAATAGAACTCAAAGCCAATGAAGAAAAAACAATCATAATTAAAACAAAAGTTGGAGACAAATTAAAAAAATGGTCGCCCGATTCTCCCAATTTATACACTTTATTATTAAATGTAAACGAAAAGAAAACGACACACGACTGCAAAGCGACTCGTTTCGGATGGCGACAATTGACAATTTCCGGTAAAGATTTTCTTTTGAATGGAGAAAAGATTCAATGTTTTGGCGATATTCAACATCCATTTAGCGCATACATTTGTTCCAGACGATTTGCTTGGGCTTGGTATCAAATGATTAAAGATTTCGGCGGAAATACCGTGCGACCGCATGCGCAACCTTGGCCGCGTGTGTATTATGATTTAGCGGACGAAATGGGTTTGATGGTATTGGATGAAACAGGATTATTCGGAAGTTCCATTCGTTTGAATCTGGAAGAAGATATTACATGGGAACGTTCACAAGAGCATTTGAATCGGCTGATTCTAAGAGACAGAAATCATCCGTCTGTTATTGGTTGGAGCGCAGGAAACGAAATGTTTGCCATTGCTTTATTGAACAAACCGGAGAAAGCGGTTTCGGATGTGTGGGACGACAAATTGGTTGAGCTGACTTTAAGCGCAAAGTTGTTAGACCCAACGCGAGATTTTATTACTTTGGACGGAGACCGCGATATGGATAATCGTCTTCCGGTTTGGAGCAAGCATTTTGCGCATGGTTTACTTCTGAATGATTTACCAACCGATTTAGACAAACCGCTGATTATCGGAGAATCCGGAGCCACTTATTATGGCAGACCGATTCAATTATATCCATTTGTCGGAGATAAGGCTTTTGAATCTTATTACGGACGAAATGAGGCATTAGCGATTGATGTGTATCAAAATGCGGTATTCATGGCGAAACCTTATTTGGCTTACTTTTCTCCTTCCGAAGTCTGTTGGTTCGGAATCGAACACATGAATTTAGGCTATCACGATTATTCGCGACTTCCGAATTTGAAAGACGGAATTTTTCCGAGTAAAGCCTACGAAGAAGGAAAGCCCGGATATCAATACGAACGGATTCCGCCTTATGTAACGACATTTAATCCGGGTTTAGACCCAAAATTGCCGGTTTATAAACCGTTGCCGATGTTTGAAGCATTGCAAGCGGCATTATCTCAAAATGAGCCACAAGCCTCTCCTTGGGATACTTATACC
>JGI996J12353_1000313_pt1 | contig 12859 bp, 7 predicted proteins | sample IntmicLarv5ML5BL_FD_12353 | JGI IMG/M metagenome (IMG submission 12353) | reverse complement strand
CTATTATATAAGTTAAAGATTAAGAGGGGGGGGGAGTTAAAGTAAATATTATAAACATAGGGGGCTTAAATAATAACAAAGTTATATAAGTAGTGAGCTAAAGGTACTCCTTATTAAGAGATGAAAATAAATAAAATAGTTATTTTATTTTTTTATCTAAAATATTTGGATAGAGCAGATATGCAAAAATAATAGGCTAGATATTTATTTCAAACACACAAGCACAGCACATTTACTTATTTATATATTATAGAAAAGTAGGTGTGCCATTAAGAAATTTTAGGGTCATATTTTAAAATATTCAACAGCATACATATCTTTAGGTATTCTCTTCAATGGTTCTGGTATTTGTTTAGGATTGTAATCTTTCACTAAATATTCTCCTCCTGTATAGGTAGTGCCTACAAAACATTTAAAGAGAGATACACATTTACTTTGAGAGGGAAGACTACTTAAGTCCTTGAACAATTGGTCTTTTATTATAACCGAAATTAATTCATGTATTTCTTTCGAGGAATATTTTATACCTACTTTAAAAGCAGAGTGTATTTGCAGCTTAAAAGGATGCTTTTCGTCTAATGCTCTAAAATATAAAGCCGTATTTAATCCTCGATAGGACTTCTTATTATTAGGGGCAATTTCTTTCAATGCTTGCGTCAGATAAGAGCTTTTGTGATACTTAAAGTGTTCCTTAAACCGCTTAAAAAAGATAGATTTCTTTCCTGTTGACTGCCTTATTAACCTATCCAATTCAGAATCTTTTACAGCAGAAAAGGAGTCTATCTCTAATATACATTCTTGGATGTCATTATCAACCCTCACTTTTTCCGCTGCTTTTTCTTCGTCTATTGGTTCTTCCTCTTCTTCTTGTTTTGAAAAGAAAATGACATTATGTTCTTTTTTTAATTCTTCGTATAATCCCGTTTCCTTAGAATACAATAAGTAATAAGCATTCAATTTCTCATAAATAGCATCTATATTAAAATAGGATATTTCTATTTCTTCATCTATATTTTGTCTTGTAAGCACAGCATTACCTCCCATAGATTTTATATAGGCTCTCTCCATTATAGTAGTTCTTATCCGATTGAATAAGTCATCCAAATCTGCATCTCCTTCTTTAATTTTGTCTGCTGCTTTTAAAAGTTCAATTACTTTATTTGCCTTATTTATTAGATAGTTTTTATACGTTTTGTAATTGTATTTGATTGGATAATCAATTGTATTATAAATAATTGTATCACTTGATATGCCATTTTCTATTCTGCATCGTCCATGAATCTGAATTATTTTATTTAAAGGCAGTATGGAATAATTCTTTTTTGCATTTGATACAGAGATTAAATGATACCTCTCCGCAATATCTACTCCTGTAAAGAAAACACAAGTCATAAAGCTTATCCTGTGTGACAGTTTATCTTCGTTATCTATGAATGCTTTTAGAGATGCATCTACATTATCATTGTTTTCACTGCATAAAATGCCACATTCATCTTTTAGTCCTTCCGGCAATAAATGGATAGTAGTTAATATGTTTTCGATAGAGTTATAGGCAATCAATATTTTGTCTGATGAGTTATTAGATATTTCAACAATCTTTTTGGCTAAGGTTTTGTTTGGATTATTAGAATGGTTTAATTCAATATTCCTCTTTAAATACTGCTCTTTTTTAATGATTGTTATTGGTTCTTTTTGTAATTTAGGATGAGAAAACTCTTTAACAGTTGCTGAAACTAAGGCTCTTCTTTGAAGCTTAAATTTATAATAATAATCAATCACTTTGGAGAGTTCTGGTCTAAAATGATTGTCTGATTGAAGAGTATCTATTTCATCAACCATTAGAAAGTACTCTCTGTAAACATCTTCTTTATTTGCTGTTATGGATTCTATGACTTTTTTTAGACTGTTTGCTACTACTATTATCTTTTTGTATTTAATAGCGGTGTTATTAAGGTAATTTATTATTTCTTTTTCTGAGGTAACTTTACCATTTGCATGGCTCCCTACATATAAAAATTTATTAGAATCTTTTAGTGCTTTTCTTTCTGCTAAAACTCTGGTCGGAACAACTATTATAGAATTTCTATCACTAAACATCTCTAAATGTGTAGCTCCAATGCCTGTTACTTTCTTATCTATAAGTCCGTAAGGTAGTTTTTCTATTATGTCTCCTAAATGCTTTTCATCAGCAAGGAGATATATCACGGCTTCACTTCTTTTATTCTTTTCTGATTTTTTAGAAGTAAAGTCTATTCTTGGTGTTTTTGATTTATCTCGATAGTATTTGCTGGGGTTGATATCTGCCCCTCTGATAGAAGGAAAATAAACTCTACCGCTTTCATCTGTATCTATCTCAACCATTAATTCAGTATCTAAAGGGTCAAGTGCTTCAAGTTCCTCTTTATCTCTTATAAAGTCTTCCACATCATTCTTAAAACTCGCTATATCTTCTTCTGAAAACGTATATTCTATATTTAAATCGGCAGGGTTATCCTTGTATCTGCTTGAGTCCTCATCAAATAATTTATTTTCCATGATTACCTTTTTTAACAAAGGTAGCACATTTACTTTGTATATAATAATAAATAAGTAAATGTGCTGTGCTTAAATGTTAATTATTCAGAAAATCCGTATATAGATTTTTCTCTAATTATTTTAGAACATCTATTCCCATTGACAATACCATTTCAAACATCAAAATATTCATTCAATACAGTAGCCTTAGGTTTTTTTATAATATTCAGCAGTCTATAGATTTTTTGAACCTTTTCTTTTATAATTTTATCTTCTATAATTTTACCCATACCAATTTCTTTTAGTAATAATTTTTTTATTTTTTCAGCATGAGGAGAATCTGAAATTTTTATTAGTTCTGCTTTAATTCTACTTACATTATGATTTAGCTCTCTAACTTTATCAACTCCTAAATTGAAGAATGCTTTTGCTACTAAAGGTCTCTCTTCATTAATCAAATTTAGTTCTTTATTCAAGGGAGATATTCCTGATTTATTTGCTTGTAATTGTATATAATCTTCAAAAACTTCTTTAAAAGGGAGTTTTGTTTTTTTGTTTTTCAGTATAGCATCTGCACTCTTATAATAGTCGTATTTATTGCATCGATGCTCAATGCCATTCTTCCTAAGCTCTTCAATATATGCTATCCTATTGCTATATATACCTGTTGCTATCTTGAAGTTTACAATGTCTATGTTTAAAAGGTTCTTATCTAAATGCAATTTATCATCAATGACAGTAATATAATTTTCATTACAATAATTCTCAGAAAACCCTTTGATTACCCTCAATCTACTTTCTTCTGTAAGGAGGTTAACTTCCGTTATCAGTTTCTTTGATTTATCATAATCATTTAATACCATCTTCTCAAACTCTTCTATTGATATATCTGAATTATATCTTGTATAAGAAAATATATGAGTGATTTTTTTATATTTGGTATTTCTTATTCTTCCACATATTTGAATTAATAGTGTAGATATATCAAGTTGGGTATGCCTTTTGTTGCGATCACTAACAATATATGTTTTTCCTAAAGGGTCATATATATCACATCCTTCAAAGCAAGTTGAAGTGTAAAAGTTTATCCTTTTTATAGAGTCCAACGCCTTCTCTATCTTATAGTCTTCTCCTAACTTTTTTTGGTTGGGCTTTATTCCTCTGCCTGGATTGGAATTATTTGAACATACCACCTTGACCTGTTCTGGAGAAAGATTTGATTTTTTTATAACAGAAGCAATAAAATCTACACTATTTACAAATATATGTAAGTTTCCAATCAGCTTATCAGACATTGCTTTCTCTATCTCTTTACAGATAGAGTTTAAAGTGTTATTTGTAGGCTGGGAAGAAACTTGTATCTTCTTTACACAAGGTCATTTAATTTCAACAATTGGAAGATGCTTAAATTCTTTAAACATATATTTGTCTTCAATTGGAGTGGCAGTCATGTAGGTCACTTCCTTGAACTTTGGTGCTTCTTTTAAAATTTCTTTAATAGCTTCTTTTCTAAATACATAGGAATTAAATAAAACATGCCACTCATCAACTAACAAAAAGAAGTCCTGATATGGATTATATCCCAATTGTTCAAGGATAGTAATAACTCTTGGCAAGGAATCGTATGTAACCATTATCTTCTTCTTTTCATTGATTAGAATAGAGTGTTCTATTTCTTGTTGATTTACCCCTCCATACACACCAATAACCTTACCCTTATGCTGAAGTACTTTGTTTTCAATTAACCCTACAAAGGGGACTGCTGCTATTGTGTTCTTATCATTTCTTAAAGCCAATTCTGTTCCGCCACAACCTGTTATGCCTTTGTCAAATATACAGTTAGATGGTATTTCGTTGTTTAACTCTTTTATATCACTAAGCCACCTCGCGTCTCGAGGTGCTATTATTTCTGTTTTTTTCATATTATGAAAATTTAGTTATTACAACATTTTCTTTTTAATTTAATTCTTTTATAGGATTTATACATTTCAGAAACTAAAAATGTTGCTTAAAACATTTCCAAATATAACAAATCCTACATCTTTTCTTTACAAATCCAATATTGGAGGAGATTTATTTTTTTTCGCTGTCATAACTAAATTATTAATATTTGGCAAAACAATAAGAAACTCATTGACCTTAGCCAATAAGACAACTTAATAGATAAATTATAAAATAAATGATTGATTAAGGAAGAATTTCCTTGCTGATATAAAGTACAAAGATACGTAATTCATCTGTAAAATGCAAGTTTTTTATGTTAAAAAAGCGTAATAACTAAAAGATTTTCAGGAAGTTACGATTTGCGGCATCAAAAAAACAGACTAAGGATATAAGAAAAAACAAACAACTTGCACACTAAAATTTAATGTGTTTTTCAAGCAGGAAAAGGCTTCTTCTTATATTTCAAATAATAGGGTTATTAAGGATGCTATAGCATGCTAATCAGAAGTTAATTTGCCTCTCTTACTAAGGAGAACCTTAAAATAGTGATAGTTAAATATAAGCTCAAAATTAATTCTCATCATTTCTTTAATGTTAAGAATAAAAGATGTTCGTATTGAATTGATTAATAAGTGCTTATGGCGAATATGCCAAAGCTTCGATATAGTATGTAGAAGCTACACCAAATTAGAACGGATATGCTGATGCTTTAACTTTTCTTCTTTCCATTCCTCTACATCTAGTTTAGGTGGCATCTCTATAGCTCTTGACAACTCTTCAAGCATTATATCCTGTACATAATCTTTACTCTCGGCTGTTGTAGCAATGGAGTCATGTATGGTAAAAAGAGGTATTTGTTGTGGTCTTTCCTCCCATATTCTTCTACAGCATCTATGTAAAATAATTTCACTTTCTATTGATTGTAGTAGACAAGCAAAGGTTACATGATCTTCTGATTTTATCAATTCTATTAGTCCATATATATAAGGATGCAGCTCTGCAAATAATCTCTTTAATTCAGCTCCTTTTTGTCCGAAAAATTTATTTTTAGAAAAGAATACTATAAGCATCATAACTTTGGCATCATCTCTAATGTATTCATACATGACTCCATCAGATGCTTTAGATTTATAATCATTCAACTCTTCCACATTGGGCTGAGCAAGATATTCTCTAATTTCATCAAGAAGACTAGGGCTAAACTGATTTTGAATATTATTAGGCAATGAACCTATATTTAGAGGAATAGCTGAATCCGATTGCCAAAACAACGGATTAAATAAAAGACACATAAGATAAGGTTGACTGTTTTTAATATCAATAGATACCAGCGGTAAACCATTATAAGATAGAAAATTTCTATAGTCTTTCTGCATATTAGTAATTACTGAATGCAATCTATGGACATTAGAATCTATTTTAGCTTTATAATCATTGACCTTTACTGAATTAATATTATATAAAATAGCTCTATACTGAGTCAATGGATGCTTTCTACAGTAATTATTTTCAATCTTACTCCCTTTCTTTTTTTTATTAAAATCCCAAGAATTATATCCAGCTTGTATCTTTTCTTCTTTTAATAAGAGTGCGTATCTATTAGCTTTAGAATCAAACGCAAGTTTTTTTTGTTGATACCAATATGCCAAATAAGGATAACCCAATAAGGCATTTCTATCCATTATTTCTGTCTCTCTATTATAGGCATAATTAGGAACAGCTGCTACACTTTTATCTCCTTTTCTATTATAAAAATGCTCAATTAGTTCAGAATTATCATACTGCTCAGTAAATTTAAATCCATAAGATTTTTTTCCAATAACAAAGGAATTATCAGTTATAATAACTCCCTTTTTGATTAAATAATCAATATAGTCTCGATAGTCTTTAAAATAGTTTTGAATGAGAGTAGAATTGATAGAAACAAATCCATCCTCTGAAATAGAATCTTTATTTGATGCTGGAATAGAACTAATCAAACCAACAATATAAACGAGTCTTTCTATATCAAATTTCAAATTTTTCCTACTAAGTAAATGCCCCTTGTTTGATAATCTAAAATGGCTAAAATTCAAAACAGTATCTTGAGAAGAAAGGTCAATTAAATCTAAATTTTGGGGAATAAGAGCAAAATAACCTGAATACTTAAGTGCAATAAGTACATTGATTTTTTCAAAAATGCTATGTTTATTCTGAACCTTAGATTTAGAAAAAAAATTAGAAAAAATCTTCAATATCAATATCTTAATCATACATTAATAATTATAAAAGTCTACAAAGTACATCCTTATCATTATGTTCGGAAATTTTTCTACCTCTACAAATTTACTACTTTAAACTGTATATAAGACATACAGCCAAAACATAAATGTCTATAAGCTTTAATAAGGGATAAAATCTATTCTAACTATTACTTAAATACAAATCAAGAAAGGATTAAAAAACAATTAAAACCATAATGATTAGAGCCTGCTAATTATTGTATGAAAAAAATAAAACCTTATTAGCTTGTATAAAAATCTAAAAATTATTATAAATTTAATTGACGTAATAATTACAGCCTTCCTAATCTAATACATTATCGACTAAGGTTCAAATGGTATTAAGTTATTTCTATCATTATGTTAGGAAATTTTTCATCTCTTTACTTGCTTGGGGTAAAAATAAGAAAAAGAACTCAAATTTATCGAAGCTCTTCTTCTTATTTTAGTTATCCTAAGGTTTACAACAAATTAGCCATAGCTTCATCAATCTGACTGTTCTCAAAAGAATCTAAATATATCTGTGTTATCTTTTCAGAACTGTGTCCTAAAGATTCAGAGATAATAGATGTTGATACGCCAGAACGTTTCAGAACCGTTGCGAACGAGTGGCGCGCTACATAGGTTGTTAAATTAATCGGAATCTTTAATTCTTTGCCTATTTCTTTTAGATAACGATTTGTAACCTTTAGCATCTTAGTAAGTCTGTTTATCTTTTGTTGGTCTGTCTTATGAGTAGGGGATAAGATAGGAAATAAATACTTACTATTGGGATTATTATATTTATGAATAATCTCAAATGCTTTATCTTGCAATGGAATCTTTATTAATTTCTTTGTCTTCTTCCTTGTATAGATAATTCGATTATCCATAATGTTATCTTTTGTGAGGTAAGCAATATCTTTGAAATTGATGCCAGCACACAAATAGGAAAAATAAAACAAGTCAATAGCTAATTGTTCGTGTTTTCGTTTTGCTTTATAACTGATAATTGCTTTTACATCTTGTTTGGAAATTGCTCTTTTAGCAGTTTCTTCATGTAGCATTGAAACCTTATATACTTCAAACGGATATGCGTCTCGTTTAAGCATATTCTTTTCTAAGGCTAAATTGCATAATGTTCTCAAGGTGCGAAAACGAACGCCTAAAGAATTTACAGACAATCCTCTTTCTCTTAAATATCTCTCATATCTTCGCAACCAATCGACATCAATTTCAGAGAAATAAATATCAAGGTGCTTGTTGAAATCGGTTAAGGAGTTCTTTAACTCATTAAAACTTGTAGCATACTTGTATCGTCCTTCCTTCCTTAATTGTTTAATATGGGAGTCGAATAAATCGGCAACTGTACTTTTATTGTTTAATCCTTCGACTTTTTCAATAAGGTTTGTTGCTGTAAATTCTTTCTTCTCAACTTTGAGGTCTAGAATCTTCTCTGAATATTCGCTTATTTTGTCGCTAATAAGTTTTAGAATATGTTCTTTGTTAGGACAATTCTTCTTTGGTTTATTTCCTTCAAAATCCCAAAAAGCAGGATTTATAGATACGCCAATACCTTTATACTTCTTCTTTCCGTCTTTACAGACACGAATCATCAAAGGACTTTCGCCATTTGATAATTTTTTTGATTTGTAACACAAAATGTTAACCGTTGCATTCATTGCATTTTCTGGTTTAACTCTTGGTTTAACTTTGCCCTTCCAAATCCTCTAAAATCGCCTTAATTACACATAAAAAAAGCAGTTGCTTTTTTGTTGCAACTGCTTGATTATTAGTGCTCTCCCTCTTGGACTTGAACCAAGGACCCTCTGATTAACAGTCAGATGCTCTAACCAACTGAGCTAAGGAAGAATTTCAAATTAACATTAAGTTAATTTTACACATTTTTCTCAAATGCGTTGCAAAAGTAATGGTAATTTTCCAAATATACAATATCTTTGTGAAAAATTTTTAAGAAGAAAATGAAAATATTAGGAATGGGAAATGCCTTAATTGATGTTTTGGCAAAGTTAAAGAATGATGACTTATTGAATGACTTGGACTTACCGAAAGGTAGCATGAGTTTAATAGATGTAGAAAAAAGAAATTTAATTTTTGATAAAATAAAAAATATTGATGTAAAAATGACTACCGGAGGCTCTGCAGGAAATACTTGTTTGGCTGCGGCTCATTTAGGACTTTCGGTTGGTTTTGCCGGTAAAGTAGGGGAGGATAGCTATGGGGAATTTTATGTTGAAGAATTTGAAAAGGCAGGAGTGAAGCCTTATTTTATTCAGGTTCCAGACAGTCCGTCCGGAACGGCAATGGATTTAATAACTCCTGATGGAGAACGTACTTTTGGAACTTATTTGGGTGTTGCAGCAGAATTGAAGAAAGATGATTTGCATCAAATTGATTTTCAGGAATATACCCATTTTTACATTGAAGGTTATTTGGTTCAGAATCATGAACTTATTGAGGGCGCTCTTTCGTTGGCGAAAGCGTCCGGATTGAAAACGGCATTGGATTTGGCTAGCTTTAATGTGGTGGAAAATGAGCGTGAGTTTCTTCTGGAGTTAATTGATAAATACGTTGATGTTGTTTTCGCAAATGAGGATGAAGCAAAAGCATTAACCGGAAAAGAACCCAAAGAAGCGGTTCTTGAATTGAGTCGCAGTATTGAAATCGCTGTCGTAAAAACCGGAGGAGACGGTTCTTGGGTGATGCAGCAAGATGAATTAGTATATGTTCCGGTTGAAAAGATTGTTCCATTAGATACGACTGCCGCCGGTGATTATTACGCTGCCGGATTCTTTTACGGATTAAAAAACAATAAAAGCTTGAAACAATGTGCTGAATTGGGGTCATTGTTGGCTTTTGAAGTTATTCAAGTGGTCGGAACTAAATTGTCTTCGGAAACATGGGAGAAAATACAGACTAAATCGCAGGAGATATTAAGCAAATAAATGTCTTTCAAATTAAATTAACATGAAAAAGCAAATCAGTCGTTTTGTAAATCTATTATTCATTGTCCTGTTATTTAATCAAACATCTCAATTGCATGCCCAACTGACAGAAAAAGAGCGATTTGATATTTCTAAGAATTTGGATATTTATAATTCTCTTTTTAAAGAGTTGAATTTATATTATGTGGATACATTAGAAATAGAAAAAATACTGACAGACAACATTGCATATATGTTGGGGCAATTAGACCCATATACAAAGTACATTTCGGAAGAGGAAATGGGCGAGTTTCAGTTCGAAACCACAGGTGAATATGGTGGGATTGGTTCAATCATTTCGTCAAGGAATAATAAGGTATTTATTCTTGACCCTTACGAAGGAATGCCGGCTGCTTTAGCCGGATTAATTCCCGGAGATGAGATTTTAACTATTGACGGAGAAAATGTGGCCGGAATGCCGGTCTCTTCTGTGAGCGAGCGATTAAAGGGAGTTCCGAATACAAATGTGAAAATTAAATTTCAACGAATAGGCGAGAATAAAGCAAGAGAAATAACCATTCTCAGAAAGCGCATTCATGTGGAGCCGGTTACTTATTATGGAGTGGTGGCGGATAAAATTGGTTATATCGGTCTTTCCGGATTTACGGCTCAAAGTGCTCAAACGGTAAAAGAAGCATTGCTGGATTTGACTAATAATCATCAAATAGAATCTCTGATAATTGATGTTCGGGATAACGGCGGTGGAATTGTGGATGAGTGTTTGGATATGCTTAATTTTTTTCTTCCTAAAGGAGAATTGTTGCTTTCGATGAAAGGAAAAGTGAAACAAATGGAACGAACTTACCGGGCAACGCAATTGCCTATTCAGCCTGATTTGCCTTTGGTTGTATTGGTAAATGGAAATTCGGCTTCAGCTTCGGAAATTTTGGCTGGAACGGTTCAGGATTTGGATAGGGGAGTTACTATTGGAACTCGAACTTTTGGAAAAGGTTTGGTTCAAGCGACTCGTCAATTGCCTTACAATGGACAATTAAAGTTGACAACATCTAAATACTATATTCCGAGTGGACGTTGCATTCAAGCCATTGACTACGCTCATCGGGATGAAAATGGGCGTGTTTCTTATATTCCGGATAGTTTAACGACAACTTATTATACGAAAAATAATCGCCCGGTGCGAGACGGCGGAGGTATTCTTCCTGATTTTGTGATAGAGGATGAAAAATTACCAACGATTATTTATTATTTGGAAGCAAATTTTATGTTTTTTGATTTTGTTTCTCAATGGAGACAAAAAAATCCTGCGATTGCGTCTCCTTTTGAATTTATCTTAACCGATGATATTTATAATGAGTTCAAATTATTTGTTGAGTCTAAAGATTTTTCATACGACCGTCAGAGCGAAAAAGCAATGGAAGCTTTGAAGAGAATCATGGAATTTGAAGGTTATATGAGTGTGGCTTCGGAGGAGTTTCAAGCTTTGGAAAATAAACTTAAACCGGATTTGAATCGGGATTTGGAGTTATATAAATCTCAAATTTCAAAATATCTGGCAGCGCAAATAATGAAACAGTATTATTTTGAAAAAGGTCGATTGATTTATGATTTAAGAGAGGATACTGTTTTGAATAAAGCTTTGGAAATTCTTCAGGATAAAACATTATACAGTAATGCGCTAAGTGTTGTGGCGAATTAGGTCAAAACTTTCCAATAGAACGCGGATGACACGGTTGTCTATTCGTAATAATACAACAGCGCACCTACTTGTCTGAAGTAAGTGCGCTGTATTTAACGAAAAATTCGCCGTTTTATCTTTAAGCTTGTTTATAAAAACTTAAACTTTCGATATTGAATCCATTAATAAAATCTTTGATTTTGTTAACTTCAGCTTCTCCGTAATTGATATACACTTCTGCCGAATGAATGAATTCTTCATGATTGCGATTTGTATCCGATAACAACAAATAACCCAAAATAATATGACCCGCACATTCCACTAAGCGACGCGCTTGAAAATCAATATATTCATTGTCTTTTGTATCAGCAACTTTTGGAACCAATTGTTCGTAGATTTCAACCATTTTTCCTAATCGCGCTTTCAAGCCGTTCAATTCAGGTTTTAATTGTTCCGCTTGATATTCTTTCATCTGAGAAAGATAAGTGCCAGTTAAGACGTGACGAATGGCAGCAACAACTTGTAATTGAGTTGTACCTTCGTAAATGTTTGTAATACGAGCATCGCGATAGATACGCTCACAAGCATAATCTTTCATGAAACCGGAACCTCCGTGAATTTGAATACAATCGTATGTGTTTTGATTGGCATATTCCGTATTCATCGCTTTTCCTAACGGCGTAAAAGCATCTGATAATTTTTTGTATTTTTTCAGTTCTGCTTTTTCGTCAGCTTCCAATTTTCTTTCTTTCTCGATGTCTTCCAATATTTTATACATATCAACAAAACGCGCAGTTTCATAAAGAATCGAACGAGATGCGTCTAATTTTGCTTTAATATTAGAAACCATTTCATAAACAGCCGGAAATTCGATGATTGCTTTTCCAAATTGTTTTCTTTCTTTTGCATAAGCAAGACCTTCGCGATAAGCCGCTTCTGACAATCCGGTTGCTTGAGCCATAATTCCCAAACGAGCACCGTTCATCAAAGACATTACATATCGGATAAGACCTAATTTGCGTTGGCCGCAAAGTTGTGCCTTTGCATTTTTGTAAGTTAATTCGCAAGTAGGAGAACCTTTGATTCCCAGTTTATTTTCAATACGGCGAACATCCACTCCTCCATCTCTTTTGTCGTAGATAAACATTGACAATCCGCGCCCGTCTTTTGTTCCTTCTTCCGAACGAGCCAATACAAGATGAACATCTGCATCTCCATTTGTAATAAAACGTTTAACGCCGTTAAGTCTCCAGCAATCTTCTTTTTCATCGTAAGTTGCTTTTAACATAACCGCTTGCAAATCCGAACCTGCATCCGGTTCTGTTAAGTCCATAGACATTGTTTCTCCTGCACAAATGCGAGGAATAAATTGTTGTCTTTGTTCTTCATTTCCAAATTCGTATAATGTTTCAGCACAATCTTGTAATGCCCAAAGATTACAGAAACCGGCATCCGCGCGCGCTGCCATATCTGAAGCCATAATGAATCCTACCATAGGAAAATTTAATCCATTGTAACGG
>JGI996J12353_1000312_pt1 | contig 12909 bp, 10 predicted proteins | sample IntmicLarv5ML5BL_FD_12353 | JGI IMG/M metagenome (IMG submission 12353) | reverse complement strand
ACGCGATTAATTACAATGCTCGTTAATCCATTAATGTCTTGCGCCGCTCGTTTGCCCGTTTACATTTTAATAACAAGTGCCTTTTTCCCAAAACCAGAACATGGAGGGCTCGTTTTGCTCTTTCTGTATACAACCGGAGTTGTCTTAGCGATACTAATGGCTCTAATATTCAAAAAATTCCTCGTTAAAGGCGAAGATTTACCTTTTGTAATGGAACTCCCCCCCTATCGCATGCCGACATTAAAAGCTATGATTCGTCACATGTGGGACAAAACATCTCAATATCTCAGAAAAATGGGAGGAATTATTTTAGTTGCATCCATTATTATTTGGTTTTTAGAATATTTCCCTAGAAATGAGGAAAGAAATCAGTTTTACGAAAATCAAATTGCTCAAGTTATTGCTCAAAATGGAGATGAAGAGCAAATTGTAGCAATTCAGAAAGAGCAAAATGAGGAACAAAAACGAAATTCTTTTATCGGAAAAATTGGGCGATTTACTGAGCCTCTTGTGAAGCCCTTAGGATTTGATTGGAAAATCAGTGCGAGTCTTATTTCCGGAATGGCTGCAAAAGAAATTGCAGTTAGTACATTAAGCATTCTGTACACGGGTGTAGATGATGATGAATTGCTCTTAAAAGAACGTCTTCAAAATGAAAAACATCCGGACGGAAGTCCGGTTTTTACGACGATTACGGCTCTAAGTTTGTTATTGTTTATTCTAATCTATTTTCCTTGTATTGCGACTATTGCTGCGATAAAAAACGAATCCGGCTCTTGGGCATGGGCGGCATTCGTAATATTTTACACAACTGCATTAGCGTGGATTGTCAGTTTTGCGACTTATCAAATTGGGTCCTTATTTTATTGAAAATATTTTTCTAACGTTTAACATATATAATCATGAAATTAAAAAGTCTTTTTTTTATCTGTCTAATTTTTCCCTTTGTATTAACTAGTTGCAACAAGAGTAAAGATGCGCCAGCTGCGGCTTCATCTCCAAAAGCAATATTAAAAATAAATGTGGATTATGAAAAACAACTGGGTCATGGAAGTAATCAGTGGGCTGTTTGGATTGAAAACGCCAATGAAGAGTTGGTAAAAACAATTTACGTAACCGCATTTACAGCCGACGGCGGTTATATTCCTCGTCCGGCTTGTATGCCGATTTGGGTAAGCAAAGCTGAACCGAGCAATTTATCTGGGGATGTTATTGATTCTTTTTCTGGCGCAACTCCAACTTCCGGTTTACAAACTTATGTTTGGGATTTAACGGACAATGAGGGTAATCCGGTTGAAAAAGGAACTTATATTTTTATCGTAGAAGCAACTTTATTTGGCGATAGCGAAGCAATATTCAAGGCTCCAATAACAATTGGAGATAAAGAAACTTCGGTAACTGCAGAACCGCTATTCACCTCTGAAGACGACAAAAATAAGGAAATGATAAAATCTGTAAGTGCTGAATATTTATTTATTGATTAAATGAAGAAAGCTACACTTGAGAAGATAACACTTTACAAAGTACAACTTTTCGGAATAATAAGGGATATTCAGCAAATAGGAAAGAAGTAGCGTTTTCCTTTGAGTCGAGTGTTTCCGTTAGGAAACTACGCTTAGTAACCAGTGAGCTTGCTCACTGGGAAATGAGTCATCCCTTACTGTGCTTCCATAGGAAGCGAACTTAGAACAACTCGCATATCATGATAGCTTCCTACGGAAGCTTAGTAGAGAGGAGGGATTGTTCTTTCCAGTGAGCAAGCTCACTGGTTACTAAAGGTAGTTTCCTAACAGAAACATTCGACGAAAAAGCAAGGCACCACTTCTTTACTTTTTACTAAACACACCTAAGCATCTCCATCAGAACCACATTTACTTTGAACTTTTCGGGCTCGTTAGCTTATCTATTTGCTTTTCAATGTGATTGTGACTTACCGAATTTCCCGAATAAAAAAAAGGATGCAAATTGCATCCTTTTTTTATTATTCAGTTGTAATTTCTTATTTAGAAACAACACGAACCATTTCAAGAACTTTGTTTGAATAACCCCACTCGTTGTCATACCAAGAAACAACTTTAGCGAAATTGCTATCCAAAGAAATACCTGCAGCAGCATCAAAAACAGAAGTTGTTGAGCAACCAACGAAATCAGTTGAAACAACTGCATCTTCAGTATAACCAAGAACACCTTTCAATTCTCCTTCAGCAGCAGCTTTCATCGCAGCTTTGATATCTTCTTTTGTAGCAGCTTTTTCAAGAATAACTGTCAAATCAACAACAGAAACATCAGAAGTAGGAACACGGAAAGCCATACCTGTTAATTTTCCGTTTAATTCAGGAAGAACTACACCTACAGCTTTAGCAGCACCAGTAGAAGAAGGAATAATGTTTTCTAGGATACCACGACCACCTCTCCAATCTTTTGCAGAAGGACCGTCAACTGTTTTTTGAGTTGCAGTTGCAGCGTGAACAGTAGTCATCAAACCTTTAACAATACCGAATTTGTCATTCAATACTTTAGCAATAGGAGCTAAACAGTTTGTAGTACAAGATGCATTAGAAATAATGTCTTGACCAGCATAAGTTTTGTCATTTACACCATAAACGAACATTGGAGTTGCGTCTTTAGAAGGAGCAGAAAGAATTACTTTTTTCGCACCAGCTTCGATGTGTTTGCGAGCAGTTTCGTCAGTTAAGAAGAAACCAGTTGACTCAACAATTACTTCAGCAGCAACTTCATTCCATTTCAAGTTAGCCGGGTCTCTTTCAGCAGTTAAACGGATTTTTTTACCATTAACTACTAAATTGCCTCCTTCTACAGCAACATCGCCATTGAAACGGCCATGAACTGAATCATATTTTAGCATATAAGCTAAATAATCAGCATCCAAAAGGTCGTTGATACCTACAACTTCGATATCGTTAGCGAAGTTATATACTGCAGCGCGGAACACCATACGACCGATACGGCCAAAACCATTAATACCTACTTTGATCATTTTTAATTAGTTTTATATAGATTAAAAAATAAATTCATTACATATTTAGGATATACTTATATCTTTTTGCAGCACAAAAGTACTAAATGTTTGAGAATTTATCAAAGAAACTTTTGATTTTCTTTTCTTATAATAATTATTATTTTCACATTCGCATTTTGATGTAGCACAAGCAGAAAGAAAAGAAATACTAAGAAGATAAATAAGGAATACAACTAATTTATTTTTTTTCATTGAATTTTTTTTCATTATAATAGCAACAAAGTTACAAACCTTTTTTACTTTTACAGATTCTATTACAAATTTTAATAGTAAAAAAAACAATTATTTCTAATATCTAAATTAAAAATTATGGGTTTTATCAAAGAATTTGAAGATTTTGCCATGCGCGGTAATGTTATGGACATGGCCGTTGGTATTATTGTCGGAGGTGCTTTTGGGAAAATAGTTAGCTCGTTTGTTTCTGACGTTATTATGCCTCCAATCGGTTTGCTGGTCGGCGGTGTTGACTTTTCTGATTTAGCAGTCACATTAAAAAGTGCAACTACAGATGCCGCAGGGGCTGTAATTCCCGCTGTAACTGTCAATTACGGCAATTTTATAAATACCGTTCTTGATTTCGTTATTATCGCATTCGCTATCTTTTTAATGGTAAAAGCAGTCAATCGTTTGAAGAAGAGAAAAGCGGAAGCGGAAGTTGAAACTCCTGCAGCTCCCCCTGCACCAACTTCAGAAGAATTATTAGCGGAAATACGCGACCTTCTAAAGAAAGAATCAAAGTAAATTTCTAACGTATATTGTTGCGATTTAATGCCGATTGATATTTTCGCGCATTTTCATTGTGTTCTCTTAAAGTAACTGCAAAATTATGAGTTCCCGAAAAATCTTCTTTCGCACACATATATAAATAGGAATGTTTTTGATAATTCAAAACGCCATCAATCGCATGAATGGATGGCACACGAATAGGTCCCGGAGTTAATCCGGGATTTCTATATGTATTATAAGGCGATTCAACCTCCAAATGCTTAAACAAAATACGTCTCAATGTAACATCTCCTACCGCGAATTTCACTGTTGGGTCTGCTTGTAATAACATCCCTTTTTTCAAACGATTCAAATACAAACCGGCAACTACCGGAAATTCAGCTCTTACGGCTGTTTCTTCTTCAACAATAGATGCTAAAATGCAAACTTCAGCTGGAGTTAAATTGATTGATTGAGCTTTCGCCAAACGTTCTGTGTTCCAAAAACGCGTATGCTCATTTTTCATCCGCTCCAAAAATTTATCAACAGAAACAGTCCAATACATTTCATAGGTATTGGGAATAAAAAGAGTCAAAATAGTAGTCGTATCCAATCCTAAAGATTGACAAATAGTTTCATCGTTCAATTTTTCTAATAAAACGGCCGAATCAAACATTAATTGAGTTCCTATTCTTTCTGCAAAATCTTTCTTTAGACGAATATTATTGAATGTGAGATTAATCGGAACTTGGGCTCCACTTCTGAACATTCTTATTGCGTCCCAATAGCTCATATCCGGTTTAATTTCATATTTTCCGGGCTTCATATTTTCCGGATATTTCATTGCGGAAGCTAAAGAAATAAATAATTCAGAATTTTTCAGATAAGCATTTTTTTTCAGCAGAGTTATCAAATCATCGTATTCCTGCTTTTCATCTATGTAAACAAAAACCGGCTCTTCGACAGCAAATGCGGATGAACAAATCTTATAATAAGCAATTCCCCCCAATAAACCCAATAAAAAAATTAATCCAAGTAAAATGCTTAAAATGACAATTATAGGCTTTTTTTTCATTTCAAAAACTAAAAATTATAGCACAAAGATATAAAATAGTCTTCGAAAATTTTGATAAGTTCAAAAGATTCTTCTATATTTGCACCGCAATTCGGAAGAATGAGGTCAAATGAGCCTGGAAGTGTGGGTGAGTGGCTGAAACCACCAGTTTGCTAAACTGACGTACGGGTAACTGTACCGGGGGTTCGAATCCCCCCGCTTCCGCAAAAAGAAACCCGAAAAGAAACCCATAATAAGGTCTTTTCGGGTTCTTTTTTTTAGCCTGAAAAATATTTGTCAAAAAAACAAAAATAATGGTAATGAGATATAAAGGCAGATGATTATTCGCACTTACTGCAAATAAATATTATCTTTGCGTTTTTATTGAAATACTATAACTATCCGATATTCGGATTTCGAAATTATAACACTAATGAATACCATGTTTACCGAAAAAAAACTCCAAATAGGGATTATTGGGTTTGGACGAATGGGGCAGAAATATTGCCAAGAAATTCTAAAAAATCCGATATGGAATTTAGCATACATCTGCGATAGCAGCGAAGAAGCCCGAAAAATTGCGAAAGAAATGGCTCCGCAAGCAATAATTACAGATGATGAAAACATTTTATTTGCAGACCCAAACTTAGATGTTGTTGAATTGTCTGCTTTAGCTGATTCTCGCCCAAGTCAAATAAAAAAAGCAATAAAAGCAGGAAAGCATATTATAGCTGAAAAACCAATTGCCGATGACATTCAAACCGAATGGGAAATGGTTCATTTAACTGAAAATTCCAATTTAATGGTAACTGTTAATATGTTTAATCGCAATGCATGGTATCACAAAGAAATAATCGATTTCATTCGTTCGGGAGAAATTGGCGAATTGGCAATTATACGCATTTCGCACATGACTCCGGGACACATGCCTCAAGAAGGCCATGAGCCGGAAGGACCGGCTTTTCACGACTGCGGAATGCATTATGTAGATGTTGCTCGCTGGTATGCAGATAGTGAATATGACAAATTTCATGCGCAAGGAGTTCGAATGTGGAGCCACACCGACCCTTGGTGGGTTCAAGTTCATGGCACATTCAAAAGCGGAGTTGTTTTTGACATAACACAAGGTTTTGTTTATGGACACATGTCAAAGAATCAAACCCACAATTGCTATGTTGATATTATTGGCACAAAAGGAATTGCCCGAATGACACATGATTTCAAAAAAGCTACAATTGAATTGCATGGAATTAATGAAACAATAATCAAAACGGATCTTTTTAATGATAAAAAGATAGATGTTATTGTTGATGTTTTCGGAAAATCAATTCTAGCCAATAAAAATCTAGGATTTCCAACACTTGAAGATAGCGTTATTGCTTCTGATGTTTCATGGAAAATGTTAGATGATGCAATGGCAAATGGCTCTCCTTGCATTGGAAAGGTAGAGGACATGGATGAAATAATGGCTCGTAGAAGAACCCTAAAAGAAGGCTATGGTCTACCTGTCTGGAAAATCATGGATGAAGAAGTGGTCAGATGATATATTTCTCCAAATATTAAAACAATTGAATAGGAGGAAAATAAAATAGTTTTCCTCCTATTTTATTTTCCGACCACTCACACTTCTCTCTGATTCCAATTAATCATGCACGGCACAAAAAAACAAAAAAAACATTTGAGGCGTTTTTTGTTATATTTTTTTTGAGAAATTCTGCAAATAGCGAAAAACTGTTTTTCAGCATTTCAAGGCAATATTTAGTCAAAAGATGTAGATTTTAGTTATATTTGTGTTCAAGTATATAATTCACACCCTTAAATTGGGGTATAATAGTTAATATTTTATTCAATTACCATGAAAAAAACAAAAGAGGGAATTTCTCGAAGAGATTTTTTAAATCGATCGGCTTTGGGATTGGCAGGCTTAGCCAGTTTGACAATTTTACCCAGTTGGGCTACGAATGGGGTACGTGTTGCTCCAAGTGATCGCGTAGTACTTGGCTTTATTGGTCTTGGAAGACAAGGGATTTCAGATTTCCAAGCCTTTGCTGCTTGTCCGGGAGTTCAAGTAGCAGGATGTAGCGACGTAGACTCTATTAAAAGAGAGCGTTTTGTGAAACATGTTACTGACTGGAAAAACGCCAAAAATATACCGGGAAGTTGCAATTCTTACGAACTTTACGAACAATTACTTGAGCGTAAAGACATTGATGCAGTAGCGATAGCTACTCCTGACCATTGGCATGCTCTAGGCGCTATTCATGCTTGTCAGACAGGAAAGGATGTATTTTGCCAGAAACCTCTTTCGTACACTATTTCGGAAAGTATAGCTATGGTAAGGGCTGCAAGAGATAACAAACGAGTTTTTCAAGTAGGAAGTCAACAACGTTCAGGTGAGGAATTTCAGAAAGCCATACATTTAGTGCGCACGGGTGCTATCGGACATATTGAAAAAATATATGTTCGTATCGGTGATCCTCCCGGACCTTTGGATTTGCCGGAAATGCCTATTCCAAGAAATTTAAATTTCAATCTATGGTTGGGTCCGTTAAACGATGGTAACATACATTATCATCCGGATCTTTGTCCTCCGATTTCATACCCGGAACTAAGAGAAACAGGAGATTGGGGCAGATGGCGTTATTATAGAGAAACAGGAAACGGATTTACCAATGATTGGGGCACCCACATGATAGACATTGTTCAAGCTGCTTTGGGAATGGACGGCTTAGGTCCTATTGAGTATATCCCAAAAGGTTACAACGGCATACAATACAGCACAATGAAGTATGGTAATGGCATTGTAATGACTGAGCAACCTTACAGGGAAGATAAACCTGATGATAAGGGAATCATGTTTTTAGGAACAAAAGGCTGGGTAAGAGTTTCCCGAGGCTTTATAGAATGTTCTGATCCTTCTCTTTTGGAAAAATCAGAGCGTGAAGTTACTGCAGGTTCATACGAAATCAGTTCTCCACACATGCAAAACTTTGTGGATTGTGTTCGGTCTCGTAAAAACCCAATAGCTCCGGTAGAAGCAGGTTGTTCTACGAATATTGCTTGTTGCTTGGTTAATATTGCTCACGAGCTTGGACGCCCGGTAAAATGGGATCCGACTACATTAAGCTTTGTAGACGACAAAGAGGCTGAAGCACATCGTTTGTATTGGTATCAATATCGAAATCCATATGTATTGCCATACTGGAAATCATAAAAAATAAACATTCATAATATGAAACTAAATGTAATTTTGGGACAGCTTTTGATAATGTTGTTCCTGTTGAGTCCGGTTTACACCTATGCTCAAGACAGTGTATTGAAAGGAAAAAAAGTACTGCTCACTTACGGTGGATGGGAAGGTCATGAACCCGAAAAGTGTCGAGATATTTTTGTGCCTTGGATGGAATCTGAAGGTGCAGAAGTTTTTGTATATGATCATGTGGATTGTTATGCAGATTCTGTATTAATGTCAAAAATTGATCTGGTTGTTCAGGTTTTTACTCAAGGAAAAATATCCGGTGAAGCGGAAAAAGGATTGCTGAATGCTATTAAACGAGGTGTTGGCATCGCCGGCTGGCATGGAGGATTGGCTGATTCTTTTAGAAATAACACCGAATTTCAGTATATGGTCGGCGGACAATGGGTTTCACACCCGGGCAATATAAGGCCTTATGATGTAAAAATTACTGATAAAACAGATCCTGTAACCAAAGGTTTGAATGATTTTCACATGGAATCTGAGCAATATTACATGCATGTAGATCCTAATGTAAAAGTTTTAGCTACAACTAAATATGATGGAAATCCTGATCCTTGGATTAAAGGAGCTGTAATACCGGTGGTTTGGAAGAAAACCTATGGAAACGGAAGGGTGTTTTATTCTTCGTTAGCACATGTGGCTAAAGACTTTGATGTTCCGGAAGCTTTAGAAATCACAAAACGTGGTATCCGTTGGGCATCTATGAGCTTGTATGAACCAACTGAAGAGTGGATGTCACCGGTGTATTAATAATACCCGTGTGTATTTTCTGAAATTACCCCGATTTTGAATGTTTTGCTTCAAAATCGGGGTAATTCTATTTTCATCAGGAAATTTCATGTAGAGACGCAATGCTTGCGTCTCGTTTCCGAATTGTTCAAAACGGAATTGTTCAATTTATTTTTCAATCAAGTTTAAAACTCTATCTGTCAATCCTTCTCCTCTAAAATTTTTTGCAATGATAACACCCTCGGTATCTAAAAGAAGAGTGGTAGGATAACCATGTATCCCATATTCCTCCTTTATTCTATTCGTATCATCAGATAGAATCTGAGGCCAAGTAATCTGATGTCGGTTAATCGTTTCAATAAGCGCATCAATAGGACTATCCCCAACTATTCCGACAATTTCAAATTTTGATGTATCGGCTTTAGCATATAATTCTTTCAGATTTGGAAATTCCTGTATGCAAGGGCCGCACCAAATAGCCCAAAAGTCAAGCAACACATACTTTCCCTTTAAACTTTCCAATGAAATCGGTGCTTTTGTGGAATATTCTTCTCCGCTGAAAGGATGCGATTTATAACCAACTTGTGTGGAAATTAATTGAGTTTTTGGCAAATCAGCTTTTTCTAAAATCAACACATTTTTATTGGTATTTACTCCCAAATTCTTATATATTTCGCCTTTTATTTCAATATATTCATTTTTCAGAATTACATTTTCTTCTTTTGCTTTCCCATCTTCGTTAATATCAGTATTTAACAATGTAATGTCGGCATTTTCATAAGACAAATCAGTAAACGAATTTGAACGAACAGCTATATTCTCTCCTTTATATTGCGTTGTTGCATATTGAGGAAAGTTACACATAAACATATTTACCTGACTATGGTACACGACAAAAAGAGGTATGGTTACTGAAACTATTTCATTATGGGCAAACGTTTCAATTGAAACAGGGATTGCATGAGCCTGCGCTATTGAATCTTTATTCGAAGATGTATTAGAAACCACATCGAAAGGTATAAAAATCTTGTCGTCGCTTAAATCAAGATTATTGTTTGCGTCAACTACCATTTTCGTAACTCCATCCGCATCTTTTCCGTATGCTAATGCTATTTTAGTCTTTATGGGAGTCTTTGAAAGCTTCAAAGTGTCAGGTATCCAATTCCAAGATTTTTGTAAATCCTCATACCCTTCTTTTGAAATATTTCCCAACAAATAATTTTGATAAACAGATTGTTGTATGTTTGTTTCGATTTCGCCATATTTGATGTCCGTCAAGCCTATTGGCCCTTCTTTGACTTTTAAATAAGTCTTTTCGGAGAATGACGATATTCCGCCTACTGCCGAAGTAAATGGTCCATATCCGTTTTGCGAAGTTAAGGGAAGTTCTATAATTTTCCCCCGAGAACAACTTAATAAAAAAGTTGCACATAAAACGATTAATGCTATTTTCCTTAATTTCATTGTATTATTATTTAAGCAGTTTCAACGTTCTGATACGGTTGCGGTCTGCATACTTGCTCCCAACGGCAGTCTGCCTAAAAAGTGTTTTTCAACGCAGTTTTATTCGGGTTTCTATCTGATATTGATTTAGAATAAGGCAACGACTTTATATAATCTTCCATAAATTGCCAATCGGGGTTACCGTTTTTGGCAGGAAGTTTTATTTCTTTTTCTATTACTACATTGAGACCATATTTTCGCCCGAAAGAATAGCGATAACGTTCCATATCTAAAATGGTAACAAAAAATAACGCGTTATATTGATTCAAAAACGGAGAATATCCTACTGTTAATGTTGTTGAGCCAATAAAATCAACCGGCTGATAAGTAGAATAGCCGACAGAGCCTTGTCCATCTCCAATAAAAACTACACAATTTCCTTTTGTAACTAATTTTGGAATGAGCGAAACATTTTTCATAAAACCATTTTCTTTTTTCTTTGCACCAATATAAGCAATATCATTCCCATCTTCTAATAGTTCTGTGGCATTTGAACATTTGCATTTTTCCAAACAAAAAATATCAGAAATTTTAAATCCCTTCCACTCATCTGTATTTAACTCTAATTTTTTATCTAAAACAGGTTTTTCTTTAAATTTATAATCCGAAACAGAAACTTTATTTATATAATCAGGCAATTCATCAATGTCAGGTATTAAAATGTTTCTCATTGTTTTGTTCGCTTGTCTGCCATAATTGTAACGATATTTATTTTGTTCAATAACATAAGCATAATAAAGCATTTGTTCTTTTGTGAGGTTGGATTTTGGTTTTGCAATATAAACATCTCGCCCGCTATAATATTCATAGTCGTGATAAAAAGTTGATAAAACACTGCCACTGCCTGCGATACTTAATGTGTGAGCCGGATTTGGGACAATGTCAATTGGTGCTACATAGCCTGAAATCCCATTATTTACTGATTGTCTTGAAATAAAAGGAATTCCATTTTTTATTTGTTCGCAATTAACCAGTTCGAGATTAACACCATACCAAACATCAAATACTTCATCTAATCGTTTCATTGCTCAACTTTATTTAAAAATTTGAACGCTATATATTCTTTAATTTTCTTTTCAAAATCTGTTTTGTTGAGCTTTGAATAGTCGGTTTCCATATATGCCTCTGCTACCCATTCGTCTTTGTGCGTTACACAATGTTTTACGGATAATCCCGACTTAACATCTCTTTCTCGAAAAAGTTTCACCCATTCTTTTTTAATTTCTTCCCATTTGCCGTTAGCATCTATTCTTCCGAGTTTTTTGCGTTTTACAAAACCATCTTCACGATAGTAGCCGAAAAATGTTTGCTTATCTTTTGGGTGCGGTACATTGGCTGTCCAAACCATTACGCAAGGCGGAACGGAAGCCGCAGGATTGAAAATTTCGGTCGGCATACTGAAAACGGCTTCGAGCGTGTGTTTTTCAAATAACCTTTCTCGTTCCTCTTTGCAAGTTGTACCAAGTGCACAATTCAAAGGAACAACCGCAACGGCGACACCACGATTTGTTAAAACTGACAAAAGTTTTTCAACAAACAACATTTCGTTGTGTTCTTTTAGTGAGTAAGGTGGATTTATCAGCCCTACATCTATATTTTGTTTTCGCAAATTGCCGAGCAAATTTTCATCCAAACAACTACCGTAATGTATATTGCTTTTCCCATCTCGGCGAACAATCATATTAGCAATGCAAAGCGCATAAATTGCGGGTTCTTTTTCAATACCGAAAAGTCCGTTTTCTCGAATATTTACAATTTCTTCGGGATTGGCATTTTTCATCATATTGCCCATTGCCGTTACCAAAAAACCACCCGAACCTGCACAAATATCAACTACTTTGCTATTTTTATTTAGTCCGCTGATTTCGCACATAAAATCGGTTAAGTGTTGCGGTGTAAGTACAATTCCTAATGCTTTTCCGTCTGCACCGCTTGAGTATTTTACAAATTCTTGATAAAATTCGCCTAAAGCGTCAATTGAGGAATCGGAATAATTCATCATTGGTTTGATTTTCATATCCAACTCTTGAATGTACCAACGTAAAGAATTGTCGTCAGTCATCGGGGTAGTTTGAAAATGGTGCAAACTTGCCACATCGTTGAATGTACTTAAAATACTGTCAATTCTGCCTTGTTCTACATTTGTGGCTTTCAATACTTTTGTAATGGCAACTCGCAATCGCTCAATTAATGACTCTAATTTTGTTGCAGATTGGTATTCTGCATCAAATATTTCATCTTGTAAAGCAATTAAAATTCCCGCAATAAAAATAGGTTTGCTATTTACTGTTACACCTGCGGTTCGCAAATTTTCGCTCATTAATATTGCCGTTTTGCGAATATCTTCAATGGAATAAGCGATTGATATTTTTTCTCCTTTAAGAAATTTCAGATAATTCAACGGCTCTAAAATAATGTTAATTTTTGCAAGCTCCATATAACTTTCAAATCCTTTTTGCCAATAGAATGTTGAAACTTTACAGTCGTCTTTTTTTGTCCCACTCACGGCGATAGCCACTACATTATAGTCGGATTTCAGAAATTTGGCATAATACAAAACACCATCAACAGCAAAAGTTTTTGGTTTATTTAACTGCTCGGAAGCGTGTTGTTTTGCCG
>JGI996J12353_1000311_pt1 | contig 12930 bp, 8 predicted proteins | sample IntmicLarv5ML5BL_FD_12353 | JGI IMG/M metagenome (IMG submission 12353) | reverse complement strand
AACAGGCTCGTTATCGTCGAGGTTTCCATCTGGAGTGGTGTCTTCTTGTTCTTGAACTTCTTTGCGGTGTTGAGCATCTCCGATGCAAACGTGTCCTTGCCCAGGGCGGTCACACGGTAGTATCCCTCCCCAGATATGCAGAAGGACCCAGAGTATATCGTGTCATCGACGCGCTTTCTCCTGGTGCTGGACTCACCCGTGAGCAGCGACTCGTCCATCTCAAGCATCTTCGACTCGATAAGGACCCCGTCCACTTGCGCCTGGTACCCGGACACCATATGGATTATATCGTCCATGACGATCTTGGATGGGTCGCATTCAATCTCCTCACCATCCCTGACTATCCTTACTGTGGGACGGAGCAATAGGGCGATCTTGTCCAATCTCCTCTTCGCCCTCATCTCCTGAATGGTGGAGACAAGGATGTTTATCGCAATGATCCCTGTTGCAGATGCCGCGCTTATAGGTTCATCGCATGCGATCAATGCCAATCCGATTATCAAAAGGACCAGGTTGAAGACGGTGCAGACGTTCTTGATGACAATGTCCAGGTAGCTTCTGCTGACCTTGGATTCCACGGAGTTCACCTTTCCTGATGAAACCCTTTCAGCCACCTCTGCCTTCGTCAGACCCTTTGAATCCATGCCATCATATATTTATTCGAATAATTAAACTATCTTATGCCTTCAATGGATGAATTCACCTTTTTTCAATGGCAGAATGGAATAATTGTCGAAAGGTGTTTTGCATGGCATTGGCTTCAATTGAGATGCTTCAACATGTCGCGTTCCCAGCTTTCAGGCGAGTGGTGTATCACACGTCCCGCGAAGCATTTCCGTATGAATCGCAAGGCATGGGTCCTCTTCACGGCCATGGCATAGTCGGAGTATCTCATCATCTTCAGCTCGTCCTCGGTCAATCGTATGGCCTCCCTTTTGAAGTCAATCGCCTCCATGGCACGGTTCAACTCCTTTCTGAACGAATCCCAGTCGTTACCGAACTCATATATGAAGGTGGCGGCGGCAGTGTCCTCACTGACCGCAAGCTCCACTATTGCGACGTTCTTTGAATTTCCAGGTGCAATGATCCAAATGATGCCCTCCTTATCGCTTTCACCTGCGAGCTTTGACTTTATCCCAATGCAGATCCTCAGGGGGTCGCATATGCCCTTCAGAGCCTTGTAGCTCTCAGATGCGTGCCCTTCAGAAATCCTACCCTCTGCCGCCTTGACAAATGCCAACGAGATTCCCATAAGGGTTCCAACAGGGGCGGCAATCCCCTCAGACATGATTTTTGCAAGGGAAATGGATTCCCTTGGATCAAGGCTGTCACATACAGACAGCACCATGGATTGGGTTCTTTCCCTTAGTGCCATCAATGCTGCATTGAGTGCCTTCACAAAGGGATCCAATTCACGTCCTAGGCGCATGAGCCTATAGGAGTCCCCATTGTCCATAGATACCTTAACATCGATCGGACCAACCTTCACATCTGTGATGAAGCATAGGGGGATGCGTCTGCCAAGGTCGGATGGGGGCAGCAGGCATATGCAGTTGCCATATAGGTTGATCATTGCATTGCCCGAGGATGAGAATCCATTCTCGGCATACTCATACTCCCCCCTGGTTTCAAAGAGGGGTGCAGAGTCGATGAAGAACGCCTTCAGCACCTTCCTGTTGAATGCTGAATGCAGATCGTCACGAAATGCCTCGCATTGCAAGCCGATCTTCGATATCATGGAGAACCCATATGCGGTCTTTATGCGTATTGAATGGTTCTGTATGTCGAATGACGCGATTTCGGAGTAGGGGATCACCGATTGTTCCAATGCGCCGATCATTTGCACATCATCCTCTCCTATGATGATCCTCGCATCGTAGCTCAAGCCTGCTGAGGAGTATAGGCCATTGTATTCGTTTGCCATGGATTTAGAGCTTATTGCCACATTCCCCACAGAATTTGGTTCCTGGAGGGTTTGCATAGCCACATTGGGCGCAGTCTATGGACGTCGGAGCCGATTTAGTCAATGGATTCCCACAGTTGTTGCAGAATTTCACGGCTTGGGAGTTCTTTGCACCACAGTTGTCGCATGTCAAAAGTTCCATGGACTCTCCACAGTTGTTGCAGAAGTTGCCGGAACCAGCTGGCTTGCCACACTTAGGGCACATCGTCGTCTTGCTTTCTATCGACCCCTTCCAGACCTCAGCATTCTTGCCTGCATCGTCTATGTTCCTCTTCATGGCGCTTGCCCTGGCCTTTGCCACATAGACCTCTTGCCTCGGGGCGCATGAGACGCATAGCCCCTCATCCTCGTTATGACATGCATCACATACGTATTTGGTGCAGGAGTGGCAGCGATGGAAGTGTTGGGTTGCCTCGTTCTGGGCATGGTTGAAGGCCTCTTCATGCTCCTTGTGCCATTCAGGGGTCTTGTCGTTGAACCTGTCGGACATCATGTTGCTTCCCCTTTCCACACCGCTGGCGGCCCTTTGATACTTGCTGTTCACAAACCCGCCTACAACGCCGATGCCCTGGCCAATGCTCTTGAAGCCCTTTTTCTTCTTGTAGGTTGTAGACTCTATGAAACTGGATTTGTATCCATCCTTGCAATTGTCACAGTAGAACGTGAATTGGAACCCTGCATCCGTAGAATCATCCTTATAGTTGCTCGTGAACGATTTCATCATTTACTTACCTCGTTTTTTCTTTATCGACATAGACTTGCCGCATGTGGTGCACTTTTTATTCTCAAAGAACTGCATCGCCTCGCATTTGCCATTTGGGCATTTGACCATCAGGCTCTCACCACAGGAGCCACACCTGTCTGCGACAAACGTAGATTCCTTGCAATATGGGCATTGAATGTGCAACTCCCTTCCGCATCCAGGGCATATTCTGTCCTCAATTTTCACAGAGCGTATGCAGGATGGGCAGGAGTGACCGAATGGGCTGTTGCTAGAACATTGGGGGCAGAACCTGGAGTCCCTTTCCAACAGGGATCCGCAGTGCATGCAGGATTGCTTATATGTCGCCATTTCATCCAATCTCCACGATGCAAGGCCACTTTACGAATTTTGACATTCAATGGCTGTCAATGCACCATATGTAAAACAATACTCTAATATATTAAGCTTATAGGATGGAACCTTTATTTGCACATTCCCGTGATACGTTGCAACAATGAACTGCAGGCAAACATATTGAGATGGGATATGGGGTGGCGCACGCACCCAAGCGATTCAACGCCCTTTGATGCAGAATGCCCTTCATTGAACGTTCAAATCCTTTCAGACACCCTCCTGCGAATGGCCTCCAGGGGCAATGGTTCGAATGACTTGGTCATGCCCATTGACACATAGTGTATCTTGCATTCGACGGAATCCTTCTTGTAGAACCCTTTGGCGGAGTGTGCATAGATGCTAAGTTGAATAATGTATTCCCCTTCAAACCTGTCATTCATGTCCGTTTTGTAGTCGTGTATGGTGACCTTTCCAGGATGGACGGTCAACAGGTCGATCACACCCCTTAGGATCACCCCTTCGTTCTTCAATGGGAGCGTACATGGGATCTCAGGAAGGATCAGGTCTGCATCCTGTACGGACTCAAGTATGTTCCTTATCGCAGATATCTGCGGGATCTCATTCTCCTCGATCTGAGCCCCAAGGGCCATACGATGCGCGATTCTATGGATCCTTGTCCCAAATTCCATCCCACGTTCATCGCCTTCGCTGAAGTTCTCCGGCCTATCCCCGCTGAAGTCCAGGATGTCATGCACGCCTATGTTCCTCATCCTAGGGATGAATTCCCCAAGTTTGGGAGGGTCTATGGTCTCGATCTCGTCATGGTTCTGTTTGAAGTCCATCGCATCCAGTTGGGATTGCGGCTCCCCCTTCACAAGGCCTTTGAAAAATTGGGATGGATTGTTGCATATGAGGGAGACGTATTGCTTCGCCCTCGATATCGCAACGAACATGAGCCTCCTCTCCTCGTCATAGTTGTTTTTAAGTACCTCCTTCAGGAATTCGAACCTCCACGATTCCCTTATGTCGTAGAACCCGTCCCCATATCCAACGACATTCTCGCTGCACCTTATCCCAGTAAGGTCATTGTATGCATACCCCTTTATTGGCTTCCTGTTTGGGGGCATGGATCTTAAATTCAATCCAGGCACTATGACGATCGGATACTCAAGCCCTTTGGACCCATGCATGGTTTGAATGGTTACAGCAGACCTTCCCAGGTTGCCGTCCATGCTATACTTGGTATGCCCTTCAATGTCGTCCTCGATCATCTTAATCATATCGGAGATTGTAAGCAGGGAGTTCCTATGTGAGGAGGATAGGATGGAGATTATGGTTTGTGTGACGTCATTGTTCAGGCCATAGTATGAGAATATCTCTGTGATGAGGCTGGTGACCCTTCTTTTTTTCCTCAACAGTCCCTTTCTAAACCTTTTTATGCCTTCCAGACCGAAATCTTCGCTTGATTCGACCATTGATTCATATTTTTGGTCGATGGAGTTCATTTCAAAGTGCTCCACACCATTTTTCATGAGGTTCTTTATTGTTATCAGGGAGTAGTTCATATCTCCGAGTATGATGTTCAATCCCCTTGGGTCATGCTCGTTGCTGAGATACCTCAACCATGCAAGGAGCAGCTTTCCCTCCCTTGTGTTCATGACCTCCACATCACCTTGCAGGAAGTGAGGGACGCCATAGAGGCTGGCAGCCTCATCCACCAATCTGCACAGGGCCCTGTTCCTGCAAAGGACTGCGATGTCGCCATAGTCTGGGCTTCTTACGACATCCCCCTCGCATATCACGTACCTCCCACTGTTGACGTAATTCTCGATTCGTCCTATGACCTCGGATATCTCATCCTCCTTTGTGATCGCCTGTATGTAGTCTATCTGGGAGTTATCCCCTATGTCGTCCCTTCCTGCCGTGATATTGACTGTGTTCCTTCCGACCTCATCGACATCAAGAGGCTCGTCCTTCGAGGCTTTCATCGTAAGGCAGGAGTACGCCTCATCTATTATCAGCTGGGAACTTCTGTAATTGACGTCCAAGGACAGCCTGATGGGCTCTATGAGATCGAACTGCATCTTTCCATGGTCATCCAAGGTCGAGTGCAGCCTTCTAACCACGTTTTCAAAGTTGGTTATGTTCTCAATGGTCGCAAACCTGAACCCATATATGCCTTGCTTCCAGTCCCCAACCACGCATAGGTTCGGTTCCTTCAACAGCATCAAGGAGATCATGAACTGGTTCTCATTCGTATCCTGGAACTCATCTATCATGAGGTACCTACATGAAAGGCGTTCCCTTGCGGCCTTGTCGGTGTATAGGGCGATAAGTGCGAAGGTGGATACAAGGCCAAACGTCAGCCGGTCATCCAAGGCGCTGCGCCTCATATATTCGAAGTAGACGTCATGGACCAGGCGCATGAGGTTGTCCCTATCCTCGTAGCACACAAGGTCAAGCACCCTTCCATCTCTGAGTGCATCATCGAACTCAGGAACCTCTCGCCTTGCATCGATCTCCTGATCCACTTTACCTGAGAACACCTTATTGAATTCCATCCTCCCCATCAATCGTCTAGCCTCATCGACGTCACCATATGGAGTGAGGTCTCTGAACCATCCCTTCCTCGAGGGTATTATGCCCTTTGACATGAGCTTGTTGATAAGGCCGTACATCTCCTTTTGGTTCTGACTGGCCACAATTGAGGCCATTCCGTAGTCATCCCCCCTGTTCAATATGAACCTGTCAAACAGGTTTATGAAGTATTGCTTGTTCAGCGTCTCGTTTTCGCTTAGGACGGCTCCCTTGGAGATGGTGTCCTTCAATCCTAGGTATTCACCTATGGATTCAGGATGGTCCCTTATAATGCTGTTGCAGAATGAGTCGAATGTGCTGGTTTGCGCATATTTGGATCCATCTATGCCATAGTCCCCTGATGCAAGTTGTCCGTCCACCCTCTCTTTCATCTCCTCCGCGGCATTCCTTGTAAAGGTCAGTAGGAGCACATCCCTTGAATCCACATCCTTTTTGCCAAGTATGTTAAGGTATCTTCTCACGATGGTGTGAGTCTTGCCTGTTCCAGGGCCAGCATCGATAACGATCAGGCCATCTAACGTCTCTGCAATCCTTTTTTGGCTATCATTCAGGTCATTCAGATCCCTCGCCCCCTTCCATTATGACCTCCTTTGTGCAATATGCCTGATAGTTGCATTTGTCGCATCCCCTTCTGGGCCTCGGAGGGAACTGACTGCTTCGGAACCTGGTGGCTTCTCTATGCAGGTCGTTCACTCGATCGAGGAAGTCCTCCATCGTTGACTCTTTTATCCATATGCCATCACCATTGCGGAATATAGGGGCATTCATATGTTTCATTATGTTATCGATGAATGCGCCTGCATTCTTTTTTTGATCTTTGTTGACCTTGTACCCAACCTTTTGAATGAGCCCTATTTTAACATCCTCATCCATGTACCAGTCGGATATGGAGTCCAATCCCCTTGATATCAGATACTGTATGGAATCGTCCCATTTGTCGCAGTATTCCTTAGTGGATTTTGGCATGGCACGTCTTATTGGACAGTCATTCCTTGATAAAAATTCATTCAGCGTGGACGCATCGTACTTTATGGATTTTATGTTCCTTCTGATGTCAAAGTCATTCTCGACGGAGTCGTACTTGTTGTCCAATAGGAACACGAGGTTGAAGCTCCCAGCGATATTGAATTGGTTCTCTAGGAGGTGCAGGTATATCAGAGGTTGGAACTCATAGTAGGTTCGGTCTTCGGTGAAATCCATGTTTTCTGCTATATCCTTCATGCTCGACGGCTTTCCGGTCTTGTAGTCGAATATGCTGTCACCATTGAAAAGGTCCATGCTTCCATACAGCTTGCAGGCATTGGAGCTCATCCCCGTCTCCGTCATGCTGCTGTAGAATTCCAGGTTATGGCGCTCCATGAATCTGTTCTTGTACTTTCTGTCGGAATTCAGCTTGTCCAAAGGGACGTCCTTTATGTTCAGCATGTCCAGAAGCTCGATTATGTTGTTCATACCCACTTTCATCCTGGATTCGTCGACGATTCTCATCTGTTCGCAGGATAGGCCTGCATATTCCTCGTTCAAGGATGCAAGATATGCGTCCAAGCCCTCCCTTTTTATAATTTCAGGGTAGCAGAGGTAGAATTCTGCAAATTCATGCAGTATGTTTCCGAACATGGTTTTATCTGAGTCGGAATAGGGTATCAGCTCACTGAAGAAGTATGCCCTCGGGCATGCATAATATTGGTTGAGGCTTGACTTTGTGAACATCCAATCATCCATGGCCGAATCATCTACGTGAACCTCGGCCTTGTGGGAGAACTCAACTTCCTGCATGGAGTTCCACTGGCCTTTTACAAGGTTGTTGCAAACATCCTCGAACCCATGTATCTGCATTCTTTCTCCGAACACCTCATGCATCTTCTCGAATACGGGGGATGGCGCTGCCTTCTTTCCGCGCCTCATGGTATTCACGGCGTACACTCGGGACGATCCCTGTTGCAACAGTATGGCAAGCTTGTAGGCCTCGATCTCTGATTCCAATTCCCGGTCGACATAGTCCAATTTCTGCCTGTCAGAGCTCCATTCGAGGCCAAGGCCGACGAATAGGACTATCGACCTGTCCACATAGACAGATCTGCTGCAGTCGGCGAGGAGGACGCCCCTCTTCTCGTCATCAGGTATCTGCTCGTTGTGATGGAGGTCACCGACATTGTTGACTGCGTATGTGATCTCGTTGAGGTTCGTCCTCGTAACCATTGATTTTGATATCCCCAGGTCTTCTAGCAGCATGTTGACCTGTATCAGGGATCTGACCTTCCCGTTGCTTTGGTCATGGTTTGCCAGCCTTGTGCTGACATCTTCGAATGTGAGGCCCCTTATGTCCCTCATCAGCTCTGAAAGGTCCTGGCTTCTGCCTTCAAGGGCCTTTGCGTGCCTCGAAAGAAAGTATTCGTCATATCGAATGCCGAAATACCCGCCATAGTTTGAGAATATCTCCTTCACATCGGCAACTTTCAGGGTCTCATAGTCCAGCGCCAAGGAGATGAACCTCAGGTAGTCCCTTATTTGGGATATGTCTTTGACTGATACGGAGTTCTTGAAGGGGATGTCCCTCCTGTAAAGCTCTGCCCTGATCGCATCTGCGATCGGTCCGTTAACATCCATGACTATCGCAACGTCCTCAACGATGTCGTTGGTTATCAATGAGACTATGTTTCCCGCTATCTGCCTGTCATTCCCCATCTCATATATCGTGGGAATGATCGCTTTCTCGCCTGAGAACATGTCAACCTCGTCATGGTCGATGGGTATGAAGTGCTTGTCAAGGTCGTTGAAGAAGTCAACCCCTATGACTGCAACCTTCTTGCCTTTGTAAAAATCCCTCTCCTCTGGAACATATTCCCCCATGACCCGCTCTAGCGTTAAGAGCCTTTCAAAGGAATCCATTACATTCCTGGAAGCCTTTGAATGAAGGTACTTCCTCACATTTTGGGTATATTTCCTAATCATCCGGATGTTTTCCACTTCACTATGGATGGTTTTTAGGCTGTAGTCCCTCTCCTTGGATATCTCTCTCACGATCTCTAAATCATTTAGGATCATTTTCCCATAGATTCCAACAACCTCCATGGAGGCAATCTGCATCGGCGTACAAACCTTATATCCGATATATGGAACGTCTATCCTGCCACTGAGGGCGGTTGCCAGGGGAGCATCGTTGGTGATGATCAAATCATAATCCTTAATCTCCATATGGATCTCATCAATCGTCTTGGCCCTGCGCATGAATATAATATTGAATTGGAATATATCTGTATTTGTATGTAATAATTGTAACATATGTAATTAATGATATAATTAAAAAATCCAATGAGATAGAATCAAATCTCATTTGTTTTAAAAATCACTGAAGAGGGAGTCGATTTGAGGTGAATCAGATAAGTACATCAATGTTGACGCAATCGCTTCGTTTAGATGTCCGATGAAATATATGTTGTCCAAGTAATTCCAAGCGGCTCGGATGGATATCCGTACGACGAGGTAGTGGGGATATCCATATGCAAGGTGGACATGGTTGGCCTGACCTTTTCATTGCTGTTTGATGGAATCGTCAACTATGATGTGAGGCATTTGGGAGGAAAGAAGATGGAGAACCTCTCGCACTTTGGCATCACAGAGGACGATGTTCGAAATGGAATGGATGTAAGGGTCATTGCAGACAGTGTGATGAATCTGTTAAAAGGCAAGGACGTCACATCCTTTGACGTTGATCAGGAGTTCAACAGGTATCTGCTGTCAAGCCCATGGGGGTTGTTGGGAAATGTTAACGTGGTAAGGCCGATCTCAAAGAAATTGCCAATAAGCCTTAGATGCAAGGATCCCTCCGACTCCCCTATGATCGTCAAAAAGGCGTATTCCAGGCTTCTAAAGGGAAACCCCTATGGCATAAGGGAGGGAACAATGGCATCAAAATTGGCCCTGATGGCCTCTGCGGTCATGGTCGATATGAGAAAAAGAGGGAAATATTAAAGTTTTATGAACCTGAATATGCTTCCATGCCTCAGGTCGAGTATGGATGCAATCGCAGCTGAGATGTAGATCAGACCTAGGATCCCCGTAGGTATTGCAAGGACAAGGGATGTGAACCATCCTGAGTTCCTCATGATGGAGATGGCCCCAATGAATGACCAGAATAGGACGATGCCCAGTATCAAGAAAATGTATCCCCTTTTCCTATGGGGCATGGTGAGTATATGGCCAATTCCCAGTATCCCAAAGAATGCCAATATTATGGCCAGTATGGTTGGGAAGCTCCAATCACGTTTGGTCTCGGAATGCATCGGAGCCGGTTCATCCATTGCAGGTGCGTAGCACCTCGGGCATTTTTTACAGTCGGAGGCCATGACCTCCCCACAGTTTTTGCATACCTTGTTGGACATTATGACACCTTGAACCCTGTACAGATCGCAGAGGCTATAAGCTTGCCCTTCGAATGAAGCCTGATCTCTGCGATGATGAGGGACCTGGATTCATTCAAAATGGTTGCAGTGGCCTCCATCTCCCCAAGTTGGCATGGCCTGTGGTACTTCACATCGCAGCTTTGGCCTACAGTGTGGTGCCTGATGTTCACAATGGTTCCAAAGGTATGGTCTATCAATCCGAATATCGCAGCACCATGGACCACGCCGTTGCTGTTGAGGTCCCCAGGGGTTGTCACCTTCCTCATCTTAACAAAGTTCTCCGACACCTCTGTGAGCATTATGCCGTTTTCCACGGCATAGGGAGCATTGCACATGGCTAATATGTTGTCCAGATTTCCATGATGTGCTTCATCCACAAGAGGTGCTAGGCTGTCAAGGTCCATGAATGGTGAATTTGCATTTTGAATTTAACCTTTCTGCATGACGGATGGCTTAAAGCTTGAAAATAGAACATGGGGTTGAAAGTGCAAGAACAAAATAATGAAAATGAAAGTGCGGGATTGGTCAGCTCGTCAGAAGGGATGGGATGCACTCTACAATACTGACCATTTTCCCCGTGATAGGTCATTGTATGCAGAATATATAAATGTTATTGTCAAGTATTAATAAGGAAAGTAAGGGGTTTGTGGGTTAAAGCGTTTATTGACCGTAGATTGATTAAAGGAAACCGGTCTTTTGGAGGATCATGAGATCCTCGGTGCTGAGCTTCTCACCATTCTTGAAGCGTTCGTAGATCTTGGTAGCCTCGATCTTGTTCTCGTTGTCGACGCTCTTCCTTCTTCCGCTGTCCCTTTTGCGCTTTCCATCTCCGATGCCCCTATCCATCTCGTGTATGGATTTAACGCTGTCGATGTACTTCTTGTGCTCCTCGTCGGCGGCTTTCTTGTATTCAACGAACTTGGTCTGTGCCTCATCCGCTTCCTTTCTAAATGCATCCGCCTCGTCATAGAGCTTCAACATCCTGTCATGGGATGTCTGTGCAAGGTCTGCGTACTCTGACATCTGGTGGTGGAATCCCTCGGCCTCCGCCTTGGCTTCCCTAAGCGCGTTTGCTACTTCCCTGACCTCGCCGATGTTCTCCATCGATTGCTCCCTGTCCCTGATCTGGGCGGCGAGCTTTGAGATCTGCTTTACCATTTCCTTTTCTTTATCTGAGCTGTGGGATCTTGTTTCGAATTCCTTCTCCAGCTGATCCAGGTCGTTCTTAAGGCGGCCAAGTGGAACCTCGTTCTTGTCGTTGGACTTGTCCCTCTGTGGGCGCATCTCAGCCAACTGCTTCTTCAGTTCAATGACCTTCTTGTTGCATTCGTCCCTGCTTACCTTGGATTCCTTGACCTTTTGGTTGTTGGCATCCCTCTCCTCCCTGCACTTCCCTGCCTCGTCTATCAGGCCACGGACCTTCATGTTCAGGTTGTCCCTTTTGGCCTTCCATTCCTTGGTGTGAGCGTTGTACTCATCCCTAAGGCGTCTGTGCTGGTCGGCGTCACCATCGACGACGTTGCGCTTTTCCTCAAGACTCTCCAGGTCTTCATCGCTCTCAACTGCGGTTGCATCGGATTCTGCATTGTCCTTTACGACATCGCTTGCAGGCTTGCTCTCGCAGGCCTCGTCATTGCTTTCAACAGCATCCTTGTTTTCGACTGAATTGTCATTCGAATTGGCTTCCACGGTTTCGGCGGATTCAACTGAATCGAACTCTGACGAATTTATCTGTTCCTCGTCCTCCACAAATTTTCCCATAAAACATCACTCATGTTCAAATTGGCCATAGTCTGAAGTATGGCCCACTTCAAAAATCACAATATACGCATCATTTATAATTGTTTCTGAGAAGACAGTCTGGTTGGCCTTTGGTTTGGATTGCCATAGTTGCATTTTTGCGTAGGATATGCGATAAAGATGACATATTCTAAATATATGTGTTGCAGTATCCATCCTTCATGGTTCTTGAAGGGTTGGGGAAGTCGCTAAGGGGAGTTCTCGATTCAGTCGGGAGGTCATCCGTCATAGATGAGTCCCTCATAGACGAGGTCACAAAGGACCTCCAACGTGCCTTGTTGCAGGCTGACGTCAACGTTCAATTGGTCTTGAGGCTTACGGACAACATTAGAAGCAGGGCGTTGAACGAGAAGCCTCCCGCAGGCAAGAGCGTCAAGGAGCATGTGATCAGGATAATACATTCCGAGCTGGTGGCCCTTCTTGACAACGGCGAAGGATTGGCATTGAGGCCCCAGAGGATCATGATGGTCGGTCTGTATGGACAGGGTAAGACCACGACCACTGGCAAGCTTGCCCAATACTTCATTAAAAAGGGATTCTCCGTCGGATTGATCGGAGCTGACGTGTATAGGCCGGCGGCCCTTGATCAGTTGAAACAGCTGGGAGCCAAGGTAAATGCCGAGGTCTATGGCGAGCCAGGGGAGAAGGACGCAGTCAAGATCGTAAAGAACGGCCTGGTGGCGCTATCTGAAAAGAAAATAGTTATAATCGACACATCGGGAAGGCATGCGTTGGAGGACGACCTCATCCAAGAGATAAAGGACATAGCAAATGTCGCCAAGCCTGATGAGAGGCTGTTGGTGCTGGACTCCCAGGTCGGGCAGCAGGCAGGCCCACAGGCCGAGGCGTTTCATAACGCGGTAGGCGTCACTGGGGTCATATTGACCAAGCTGGACGGCACTGCCAAGGGCGGTGGGGCACTGTCGGCCGTATCCAAGACCAAGTCTAGGATAGTGTTCATAGGAACGGGGGAGCATATCAGGGATCTGGAGCCGTTCGATGCCAACAGGTTCATATCGAGGCTTTTGGGGATGGGAGACCTTGCCGAGCTTATGAGGCTTGCTCAGGAGGAGATCGGCGACGATGACGATATGGAGGCGGTGACCAAG
>JGI996J12353_1000310_pt1 | contig 12965 bp, 13 predicted proteins | sample IntmicLarv5ML5BL_FD_12353 | JGI IMG/M metagenome (IMG submission 12353) | reverse complement strand
ATCCACCACTATCATCCCCTCCAGTTTATTGGAGATCCTGCTTTGCGAGGGGTTTAGATCACTCATCGAATGTCTCCTCTTCCAATTTTATCGGATCCCTTGTGCATACTTTGAAGAAATTACATTTTCTACAATTTATCCTCGGTTCGGGAGGGAAGGAGGAACATGACTGATACGACGCTGTTTCATGTGCTTCGTCGACACCTTTTAGGAACTCATCAAGGACATCGATCGGAATAACGATCTCATCTTCGAAGAGCAGTATGCCGTGGGCGATGATCTTATGCACCGCTTTCAATCCTCCTGCGATATTACTTCTGTTTGTTTTGTTGTCATTCATACCCAGCGAGGACAAGATCGAAGATATCAATCCCTCATCATCAGCCCAATCCCTGCTTTTTTCCAGACCGAAGGATATTAGATGGTTAACGAACGAACTCCAGTTATCTTTTATGGTCTTGTATGATCCGGCAAGGTCATCTTTTATCGGCGAATCGGTTTTTGTAAGGAATTCGGCCAGGGTCTCGTTGAGTAAAATGATCTCGCGAAGATTCTCTTTGATATTGAAGTTCTCTTCTGTAACAGATTTCACGACATTGTCTCCGACGTAGAATAAACTGAATCTGCACGGAGGAGTGAAGCCGTTATCTCTCAGAAGGGATAGATATATCGGCGGTTGGAATTCATAAAATTTTGGAGTTGAGGAGGAGATCATTTCCTTCCAGATCTCTTTGAGGGCCTTCGGTTTGCCCGTTTTGTAATCTATTATGCGATTGCCGACAACAAGATCGAAATTCCCAGTCAAAGGGTGAAGGGAAGAATTGAATTCTGTTTCGACCATGCTGCTGTATCTATCGCATCCGAATCTTTCCATGAATTTGTTCTTTTGTTTTCTTATGGAGCAATCTCTGTCCAGTGGGACAGTGGCTATTTTCAAACCGTCAATGAATCTTATGATATTACGGATGCATATTCTTGCATCGCTGTCATCTATCTCCTTCATGTGGTCGGATGAAAGGCCGGAATATCTTTCTTCGATGGCATTCATGCATTCCTCGATATTCTCTCTTGCGAGATCAGGATAACAAAGATAGAACTCGGCAAACTCATGAAGAATGTTCCCGAACACGGTCGATTCTTTATCGGCGGTGTGAACAATTTTGCTGAACATATACGCCCTCGGACATGAGTAATAACTATCGTAAGTGCTCTTCGAGAATCTCCAATCCCTTATCCCGGTTTCTTCGAAGGGCAGCTCTTCGATCTGAGCAAAGGTAGCGGTTTTCGAAAGACTCCATTGCCCCCTCACGATCTCTGAACAAATATCTTTGAACGACGTTACGGTCATTCTTTCTTCTCCGAATGATTCCCATTCGGAGATCTGGTCGAATAACGGGGACGGGATCGACTCTTTTCCACCTCTCATGGAATTCACGGCGTAGAGGTTGGTTACTCCTTGTTGGAGTAATGCTGTGAATCTCAGCATGTTGATCTCGGCTTCCGTTTCACGGTCGATATATTCTTTGCCTATGATGGTTCCTGACCATTCCGGGCCCATACCCAGATATATCACGAAGGGACGGTCAACGTACACTGAACGTTTACAGTCGACAAGCAATACTCCTTTCTTTTCGTCGTCCGGTATCTCTTCGTTATGGTGCAGATCATTGATGTTGTTGACAGCATAGATCATCTCGTTCACAAGTTTTGATGTCACCAGGGATCCGGAGACCCCTAGATCGTCGATCAGGATCTTGATCTGAGGTCTGTGCTCCTTTCCGACGATCCTCTCGTTGACCTCCTTGAAAGAAAGGGTTCTGATGTTCTTTAGAACCTCATTCAATTCGTTTGTACGAAAATCGAAACCGAATGTGATCTTCGACAGAAGATATTCATCTGTTTTACTGTCCAAATGTCCTCTGTATGATGAGAACAATTCCCGTATGTGTTTTACTCTCAGCGTTTCATACGAAAGACCAAGGGAAAGGAACTGAAGGAAATCCCTTACCTGAGACAGATCCCTTACGGACATTGTGTTCCTGAAAGGTATGTTGTTCCTGTACAATGCGGCCCTGACGGCATCGGCGATCGGACCGCCGGTGTCCATGACTATCGCGGTGTCATTTGCTACTCTTACGTCAATGAGATCGATGGTGTTCTCGGCAAGCTGGCGGTCGTTGCCTATCTCATGTATCTTGCTGATGGAATATTCCCCGCCGGCAAACATATCGATCTCTTCGTGATCCAAAGGGATGAAATGTTTATCGAGATCGTCGAACAATTCTATTCCGATGACGGCCGTCCTTTTTCCCTTGAAAAAATCACGATCCTCCGGAACATACGAACTCATGACCTTTTCCATCGTCGGAAGATAGATGAAAGAGTCATAGATCCTCTTCGATCTGTTGGAATAAAGGTATTTTGAAACCTCTTTTGTGAATCTTCTGATCGTTCTTATGTTCTCCAATTCGCTGTGAATGAATTTTATGTCGTATCCGGTATCTTCCGCGATGGCGGAGATGATCTTCAGATCCCCCCATATTCCGGATCCGATGGTCTTTACGGATTCGTGTCCGGCAATGTGACGCGGAGTGTACGCAAACCCTCCTATTCTTGCGGTATCGATCCTTCCGTTGAGTGCGGTTGAAAGCGCAGCATCATTGGTTACCACAAGATCGAAATCTTTGACCTCTTCATATAATTCATTGATGCTCTTCACTTTGCGCATTGGAGAAAAATCTCTCTCTTTGTATTTATAATCGGACCGAGAGGGGTCCGAAATTAGCGAAAGTACAATTAACACCTGAACATAACCCCGATCGTGTCAGACGAGATCTACGTGATACAGGCAATTTCAAGCGGCCCGTACGGGTATCCTTACGATGAGATAGTGGACATTGCAGTCTGTTGTGTGGACATGAACGCTCACGAGTTCAGAACAGTCTATCATAACCTGATCCATTTTGACCCGAAGGTCCTAGGGAAGAAGAAATTGGATTATCTTGCTGGTGCAGGCGGGATATTTGCTGAGGAAATATATTCAGGAGAGGATGAGAAAAAGGTTGCCGAAGAGGTCTTGGAGATCATCAAAGGAAAGAATATAACATCTTTTGATGTGAAACAGGAATTCGGAAGATACATGACCTGCCGTCCTTGGGATATCACACTGCAATCGTCCGTGATGCCATCGATATCCGCGAAGATGCCTATTAGTCTTAAGTGCAAGGATCCCTCAGATGAGGCGATCACTATCAGAAAAGCATATCGCAGACTCTGTAAAGACGATCCTGCGTGCGTCGGAAGAGGAAGAAGGGCGATGCATCTGGCACAGATGGCTTCTCAACTTTTACTGTACATGAGAGACAAGGGCAAATACTGAGTCCTGTGTCTTTGCGGATTCAATCATTCTTGTTAACGTATTTTATGTCCGATGATTAAACGGAGTAAATATTATAGGTTGTTCTTTCGATACGGTTATCATGAGTGTAACTGAGAGGGCACAAGATCTAACTTTCGAAGAGGTTTGTAAATTAGTTATACCCATTGCGATTAAGCATGGAGTGGAGCGCATATATTTGTTCGGATCCAGAGCAAGAGAGGATCATGACGAAGATAGTGATTACGATTTTTGTATTTCTCCTGGAGCTATCAGCGATCTCATTGAACTGAGTAGTTTTCTGTGCGACCTTAAAGATACGTTGGGGCGGAATGTGGACTATGTCTATGAAAAATCAATGAGTGAATCTTTTGCTGAAGAGGTGTTACGCGACAGAAGACTTATTTTTGAAGCGTGATATTGAAAATCTTAAGATAATAATAGAGTACTGTAACAACGTGGAAAATGCTCTGCTATGTTTTGGATCCGACGAAGAAGATTTCATAGAAAAAATTCATTTCCAGCAAACGTGTGCCTTTTCTATTGAACAGATCGGAGAAAGAGTCAAGCGTTTGTCTCACGAACTTATTCAAAAGCATCCGGAAATAGATTGGAGAGGTATTGCAGGGCTAAGAGATGTCATTGCACACAATTATGGTAAGATCGAAGTATTTGAACTTTGGAAAACCGTCATAAAGAGAGTTCCCGAATTGAAAACATTATGTTGGAATATTCTGTCAGAATTGGAAAGAAGAGGATAAAGAAGATTATCCATTTGATATAATATTCATTATCAACGGTGTTGTAGGTCGTGCAGTGAAGTTGTTTTCTAATGTCCATTTTTCTGTTTAAGAAGGAAAAACTATGAAAATTATGGAACAGTTTCGGTTTAAGAAGGAAAAATAATGAGGGCGTTTTCATGATTACAATTAAAAATATGGACATTTTAAATCTGGTTGAAAATTGATTAAAATAGGATTTAAGCATCAAGGTTAAAATTTCAAAATTTTGAAGATCGATCCGAATAAAGTATCCAAGATCGAGGCTATTGCAGCTGATATATACACCAACAGCACAATTATCGTTATAATGAATAATAAGATCGCAGATATGAAGTCGGAGTTCAGCGTTGCAAAGAATAATGCCAGGAACGGTAGGAACAACAACAATCCTGCGACAAGGAACCAATAACCTCTGCGTTCCTCCGGCTCGAGATATATCTTTCCCAGCCCCAACAATCCCACGAAAGCAGGTACTACCGCCAAAAGCAACGCGACCGTTCCGTTTTTATCCTGCGGAACATCTCTTTTGGTATCTTTCTCTCTTTTGACAGGGGTTTCCCGAGGTATTGATGTGAAACACTTCGGACACGTCAGGCTGTTGGTGGGAACGTATTCTCCGCAGTTTGGACACCTTTTCTGGTTCATTCCTTTTTCATCCTTGCTTTGAATCCGACACAGGTTGCGGAAGCTATAAGCTTACCTCCCCCTGTGACCTTGATCTCCACTGTCATCAATGATTTGGATTCGTTGATGACTTCAGATACCGCCTCTATGGTCTCGGATACGCACGGCCTGTGATAAATGATGTCACATGAGAGGCCGACCGTAGGTTCCTTCACGTTACAACAAACTGCGAATGTATGATCCATCAGCCCGTATGAAGCACCGCCATGCGCGAAACCGTTGCTGTTCAAATCACCTGGGACTATCGTTTTTCTCATTACAACTCTCAGGTCCTCGGAGATGCTGACCAATTCGATGCCGTTGCTGACCGCAAAGGATGCATTGCACATCTCAAGGATCTTGTCAAGATATTCGTGAAGCTTCGGAGAGACAAGCGGTTTCAACGTCTCGATATCCATGTACGTTGTATTGCAAAGTTGTATTTAATCGGTATGAAATGATCAATAATATTTTTCTATGTTTTCAAAATATTTAAAAATGTAATCATTTACCCATTTGGCATTTCTCTGGATCGATATAAAGTGCGTATTTACCATCCTTTTTTTTTGCAAACTAATACAGGTCCGCTGCCACTATTGTCATACACATCAGCTCTATCGGCCAATTCAAGAAACTTATGAAGATTCTCCATTGTCCGCAGATATCTTGAATGTACTTTGGCCGAGTCAACATCATGCCCTCCCTCAGACACTCTTTTATTGATGCGTTCAATACATAATTCCGGGCTGTTTAGAGTAACAAACACAATATCTATGGCGCCTCATATCTGCCTACTAGGTCAGGTATAATATCTGAAAGTCCGCGAGCATAATTATCAGGGTTTATTATACGTTTTTTGAGGGCTTTTCGGATTCGTCTTCCAACAACTGAAGACTTGCCAGATCTGTTAGGACCAATCACTACAAACAATCTTGGTCTGTTCAAGAAATCATTTTTTATTTTTGTTAAACACAGACTTGATTTCAGATGACGGAGCAGGGTCGAATATGGATCGATATTTATAATCAGATTTCGCACTTACCTTCTGTATCTCCTTGCGAAATTCCTCTGTATCCAGGTAGGATTCTTCCATTGATATGCCCTATGAGTAATATTCATATTCATATTTAAGATTCATTTTTTTTTGAAAAAATACAATCGCATCCAAAGAAGCGAATAAACCCATCTAATGTTACGAATTGATTTAACGGTAAAGCTCTATACTCTGTCGATGGCGGAGACGATAACGGTCACTCAATTGAACACCCGCGTGAGATCCATACTTTCGGATTCTGCGGCAGTGAATGACATTTGGGTACTGGGCGAGATATCCAACCTTAAAAAATACACTTCCGGCCATTATTATTTCACACTCAAGGACAACGGAAGCGAGATACACGGAGTGATGTTCAGATCATCAAGAGCAAGGATCGATTTTGAACCTCAGGATAATATGAAGGTCTCTGCATTCGGCCGCGTCGATCTGTATGTTGAACGCGGATCCTATCAATTCGTAGTGGAAACAATGCAAAAAGCGGGTGTCGGGGATCTCTATCTTGCTTATGAGGCACTGAAGAAAAAACTTGAGGCAGAAGGATTATTCGAACAATCCCGGAAAAAGAAACTTCCATTATATCCGAAAACGATAGGAGTGGTAACATCACCTACCGGTGCCGTCATTCACGACATAATAACGACTTCCGGCAGACTGTTCCCCGCAGACATCCTTCTTGTTCCCGCTCAGGTCCAAGGTGACGGAGCGGCGGAATCCATTGCAAAAGGGATACGTCTTCTGAACAAAGAGGGCGTGGACGTGATCATTGTTGGCAGAGGCGGAGGGTCCATCGAGGATTTATGGGCTTTTAACGAAGAGATCGTTGCAAGAGCGATCGCAGCTTCCGAGGTTCCGATAATCTCCGCTGTCGGCCATGAGACGGATTTCACTATCGCGGATATGGTCGCAGACGTGAGGGCCCCTACTCCCACAGGAGCAGCGGAGCTTGCATTACGAGACAAAAAAGAAGTATTGAGGCATCTGGACACGGATATTTTACGAATGAATCGTGCACTGCGGAATTCAGCGGAGAAGATGCAAAGCAGATTTAAGATACTGGATATGAAGCTCTCACCCAAACGTGCCGAGGAGAAAGTATCCATGTACAACATCAGAGTGGATGAGTTGTCATCGAGGATGTCCTCCGCATTGAAAGACAGAGTGGATATGATGCAGAGAAGATTCATTAAATTGGATTCCAACTTGGATCTGCACATGAAAGGGTATGTGAAAACCGCTGACAACAAACTGGTGAGATATTCGGAAAGGCTGGAAAGCGTGAACCCTAACAAGGTGTTGGAGAGAGGCTACAGCATGGTAACAGATCATGACGGTAAAGTATTGACCACCATATCAAAATTGAACAACGGGTCCAAGGTCAATATCAGGATGAGGGACGGCAGTGCAGAAGCAGAGATAAAAGGAACGGAGAGGAATTAATGTACGAAGAAGAGAACATGACATTTGAGGAGAGTCTCAAAAAATTGGAACAGCTCGTCAACGAGCTGGAAAGCGGGAATCTCGATCTCGACAAAGGATTGGAGGTATACGAGAGGGCTGTAGTGTTAAGGGATCACTGCAAGAAGATACTTGATGAGTGCGACAGAAAAGTTCAGAAACTGATCGAAACATCCGAAGGAACGAAAAAAGAGGACATGATCACTGAGTGACCCAGATCGAGAAATTATTTCTTTCCGACCACTTCAGGATGTCCTTGTAGATATCTGTATCCTTGAAATAACTCATTCCAAAGCTTAGTCTCAGCGCTCCGCTGAGCTGCCCGCTCTTCATGTTCTTGCTGTTGTATGAACCAAAAGATCCGTTGAGTCCCATCGAAAGGATGAAGACAACATCATGACCTCTAACAGCAATCCAAGGGTCGTCCAGGGTCTCTTCTTCCTCAGCGATCTTATCTGCAAGTTCTTTTTTTCCTACACCTTTGTTAAGTGATGCGGAAAAGACGTTTTCGATCATCTTTCGTATGTTTATCGAGAGATTCTTGGGATCGATGAACATCTCGTATTCCATCTCCTTGAAATTCAGTCCGATACGGTCTCTCGAAGAAATATACATCAGAAGTCCGATGGGATACGAAGCTCTCGCGAGAACATCTCTGATATTTCCGTATTTGTTCTCAAAGTCTTCTAAAAGCCGTTCGTCGGCATATTCGGTCAACAGATCTTCTAGAGCAGGGGAACTGATGATCATCGCTTCCAGGTCGCGTTTGTCTGTGAGGAACAGAGGAGGATCATACTTCTTTCCGTTGAGGCGGTCGAGGTCTGCATCGATTATCCCGATTATGCTCCGATCCCGTCTATTGTTCCAAAGTTCCGCTGTCGACCTTCTGACGTTGTCTTTGGAATATCCAATGACTATCTCAACCTCATCCTTGTCAATGAATTTACTGTAGAGTCTGCTGTCAGTTATCCCTTCTACGATCAATATCGGACCCTTGTGGGACGATCTGAGCATCGAAACGGTATTCGAGATATCTGAGGCCGTTAGCTTATCGATCATTCTATTTTCAGCTCCACAGCCATATCCCAATCGTTGTGGATTATCTGTGGTGAATGTGTTGCGACCAGGATCTGCAGATCACGTAATCTTGCAATGTCAGTCAGCGTTTTGCCGAGTTTCTGTTGCCAAGCGACATGAAGGGATATCTCCGGTTCATCAATGATAACTATGGAACCCGGCTTCGTTCTGAAAAGCAGAAGATACGTCATGATGATCATTTGCTTTTCTCCCGATGATAGTTTATTGATCGGGAGGGCGGTTCCGTTACTCATCCTGACGTTGAGTATGTTCTTCTCGTTGATGTACACTTCTTTGTTGATGTACACATCGTTGATTATGTCCATGAATACGACCACGGATTCCGCAAGGAAATAGAAACGATCAACGTAGTCGTCCAAAGATGCGACAAGATCCTCGTAATCCTTGCGATACTCCATTATCTCAAATCTGGACGGCGGGAATCTGTAACCTGACGGCATATTCGGTTCGAATCCCGCTTGTTTAATGAAATCCAATTTTGCTTTCAGATCCTTGGAATGGAATTCCAATTCATCTTCGGAGTATTTTTTTCCATTCTTTTTCTTCGGGGCTGCGAGTTCACAGTCTTCTGCAGCGGACCTCATTGTATCAGCAAGTTCCGTAAGATAGGTTGAAAGGGCGGGGACCAATTCATCATTGATCGTAAGCACGGTCCTGTCGGGGGAGATGTAGACAACATCCATTATATTCTTCAATTCGTCCGCCGAGAGTTCCTCTTCCAATTCGTTCTTTTGTATCTGTGTTAGAAGACCTTCGCTGTCATTCTCTATTATAAGAGACGTGCCGTTATTGAATTTCAGGTCAAGTCTGTCGAAGGTAGTGGAACCTATCTCTTTGACATTACCTTTCAACACATCGGATATCAATCTCATGACGGTGGATTTCCCGAAACCGTTCAGTGAATGTATGAATGTGACCGCTCCTTCGTTCAAAGAGACCTTGTAGTCGTATTCGTTGAACAGACCGTATATGGCAAATTCTTTCAGCATCATGAGCCCATGGTAATCGACGTTGAACTATATGAATTGCATCCGCTGGCGGCGCAATCCCGACTCAATCTTTATTTTGTGGATGCCTATATGCATACAATGGACAAAGAACAGGCATTGAAGGGAATTCAATCGAATATAAGGTCGGGAAACAAAGAAATGGCAAGTTCGCAGATAGAAGGATTGGCCTCTGCGTATTCCGACGATCCCTTCACATTACTGACCTGTATCTCTTTGTTCAAAGTCATTGAAGATGAAAAGGGCGCATTGAAAACGGTGAAGATCCTCCTCAGAGCAGTTGAAAAGAGATCTGCCACAGAGGTGGCCAAAGGGTTACGAAGCATGGGATATTTCGAGGAGACCTTGTCTGTGTTGTCGGGTGCTGAGAACGATGATGAGGTTCTGAGGGTCAGGGCAGCAGCATTATCCGATCTGGGAAGACCGGCCGAATCGATCGCCGAATTGGAAAAGATAAAAGAGAGGACAATATCCGACGATGTGGCTGAAGCCGAGAATTTATCGTCCGTAAAAGAATACGAGAAAGCGGTGAGGACAGCCAAACAAATATTGTCCGAATCATCGGAATTCTCAGTGAAAAGATGCTATTGTCATGTGCTGATGTCATCCGGAGATCGAAAAGGTGCAGACAGGTTCGTCAAGGATGAGATGAAGAAGGATAAGAATTCCGCCGATAACAACGCGCTTGCAGCTTATCAAATGTGGATAGAAGGGAAGACCGCGCCTGCTGCAGCCTATGCTACAAAAGCAATTAAATTGGATGAGGGACACATAGGCGCAATGGAGGTGCTGGCATATTGTCTTGTCGAGAAGGGGAAGATCGCGGAAGCAAGGATCGTGGCCGGTGCGATAAATGAAAAAGAACCAGGACACCAAGCGGTCTTTAGGATATTGAACATCTGTAAAGACGGCTGATCATCTTCTCCACATTTTTCTTGGAGCTCTGACAGTGTGTCTCTTCTTTGTGCCGAATAGGATCTCCACCCAGAATGTCTTCGTGAATAGAAGCAGAGCCATTACAACTTCTAAACGTCCGACCCACATGATGAACGACAGGAATATCTTAGTGGCATCACTCAGTTCGTAGAATGCAACATCTCCTGTGTTAAGCCCGATGTTCCCCAAAGCCGAGATCGAGACCCCTATGGAATTCGTCAATCCTATTCCGGGTTCTGCGATCAGAAGGAACATGGCGGCAATTACCCAAGTAATGGCGAACATGACGATGACGACCATAGCAGAAACCACGGAATCGTTGTCTGCAGAATGTCCGTCGACCTTGATATCACGAATATCATAAGGATGGAACATCTTATGGATACCGTTTGCAAGGTATGATTTGATTATCAGGAGCCTGTAGATCTTGACACCTCCAGAAGTGGATCCCGACATGGAACCGAACATGACAAGCATCCACAACAGAATGAAAGCGGCCTGAGGCCAAAGGGTCAGATCGGTCGTATAGTATCCGGTGGTAGTACCGAAGGATACGACGGTGAACAGTACATCCCATATTGTGTTGCCGGTGCCTTCGATGCCTAAACTCATGATATCTGTAAAGTTTGCGAACACTATCACGGAAATGGCAACGGTTGCAAGAGCGAACCAAATGATGGTCCAAATGAATTCCTGGCTCTTCGCATAAGCTTTCGGATCCCGTTTATATATCGCACGATAATGAAGATAGAAATTCGTTCCTCCGAGGAACATGAATACCAACACGATCGCCTGAACGAATACCGAGTGACCTCCGATACTGTCTCCGGTCATCAATCCGCCTGTGGATATTGTCGACAAAGTTATTGTCGAAGCTTCGAAACCTTCCACGCCTGCGATAAGCAAAAGTACGATCTCGGCGGCCGTCAGCAGAACATAGATCGAAATGAAATTTCGCGCAGAGTTCTTCATCTGCATGGAGAAATTGAATGTGTCGGATCCGGATAGTTCATTGTTCTTGAATGCTCTTCCTCCGAGTCCCATCATCGGTATCAGGAAAACAAAGATCATAACCACCGCTATACCTCCAGCCCATTGGGTGAATGATCTCCAGAAGAGTATACTGTTAGGTAGGGATCCGAAATCCACCAAGGTCGATGCACCTGTGGTGGTCAGGCCGCTGACCCCTTCAAAGATGGAATCGACGGGAGAGAATCCGAAAAAGTAGAAAGGTAGGGAACACACGATGAAAGCAAGAAGCCATGATACGAACATTATCAGCATCCCTCTTGCTGCAGGCATTGCAGAATTGCTCTTGAAGAGGAGATACTGGAGGATCCCGAATATCATCAGAAACGGAATGGGATACGCAAAGATCCACGGATCCTCGTTGTAAGCGATAGAGACGATCACCGGGACCAAAAGCATAAGGCCCAATGCAAATTCCACGATCCCCATTATCTTGAGGGCGTTATTCTCTATTCTTCCCAGACTTTTTATCCGGACCCGCAAAGATGAGAACATCGTTACAACTCCACATAGGTCGCATGTCCGATCAGTTTGGACAGTTTCACGGGATTGGCAAGATGAGTGAATATCAACACCTTGTCTCCTTCGCGGAAGGCGGTATCCATATGTGGATAGATCATAATGTCGTTTCTCTTGATCGCTACTATCTTTATGCCTTCTGGAACATTGATATCTCCCAATCGATTATCGGTAAGAGGGGAGTTCTCATCCAATGTGACGCCGAAGAAATATTCATCATCCCTTTCCATCGTGAGAATGGCATTCTCGTCAAAAACAAGGTTTTTGGTTATTTCACTCGTGATGACCCTGTGATATCCGATGATACACTCGACCCCGGCATATTTGAAGATCTCTTCGTATTCCGGAGAAGAATACTTGGAAATGATTTTCTTCGTACCGAATTTCATCCCTGCCATACTGGCCAACAGATTCCGTTCGTCCATTGCCGATGTGCCGATGATAACATCCGCACGAGGAACATTCTCGGACCTCAACACAGTGAGATCGGCAAAATCGGCGTTCACGATAACAACATCTTCCAACTCGCGGGCTGCGGTTCTGCAAAATGTTTCATTCTTTTCAATGATCTTGATAAACCTTCTTTTTCCGGATTGCGAAAGAAGTCTTGCAACTTCGATCCCGACAACGCTAGCACCCAATATGACGAACTCTTTGGCATCTTTATCGACTCCCACAAGTTTGTTGAATTGTTCGATCGCTTTGGAATCGCCGAGAACACATATTCTGTCGTCAGTGTGGATCTCGGCAGTCTCGTTATTCAGAATGACCGCTTCTCCGCGATAGATGGCAATTATGCTGCAATTATTCGGGATATCCAGGTCAAGTACGACCTTTCCGATGAGGTTGTGTCCTTTCTCCACACGGAAAGTGGCAAGGGCAATATCCATGCTGCTTATGTAATCGTATGAAACGGCGTTCTCCAGTGTAGCTAATTTTTCGATCTTGTTGGCAGTGATGAGCTCGGGTGAGATGAGCATGTCCACACCCTCAATCCCTTCACTCGATGTTTTTATAATGAAATCCGGGTCTCTCAGACACGC
>JGI996J12353_1000309_pt1 | contig 13011 bp, 8 predicted proteins | sample IntmicLarv5ML5BL_FD_12353 | JGI IMG/M metagenome (IMG submission 12353) | reverse complement strand
ATCCTGATGTCCTTGCCCTGCCATATCTGAGCCTGAACCCTCCCACCTTGCAGGGATATCCAAAGATCGGACGGCCTGCAACGAGGTCCTTAAGGTACTTGTCCGAGGGTTGGACGGTGTTCACAGCGGCTTTATCCTCTGAATCGGCCTTGTGCCAATCCAGGTACTTCCCGATGAAGTCCCATCCCTCTATTCCCAGCTTGTCCACATGCTTCTTAATCTTGGATGCCTTTTGACACAGGCCCTCTGCGATGACCAGGCAGGCCCCCCCTCTGACCTTGTTTGTCTCGATCCTTGGAAGGTCCCTGTATCCGGATATCTCGACTGTCTCGGTTCCTTCCCCATCTATGCATATGGGGCAGTTACGAACGATAAGGTCGATCTCTTCGGGCGAAGGGGAGAACTGTAGATGCTGTATCTGCTTATACAAGGGGATCTCCTCGTCGAACCTCGCGATCTCCTCCTCTGTGGGGATGTACTTGCCGATGCCCATCTCCTGTCTGACCATGTCTGCTATGAGGACGCTCATGGCCTGTCCGGTGCCTCCTGCCGCCCTGATTGGCCCTGCGAACAGGAGGTCTATGTAATCCGTTCCATCGGCGTTGGTCATGATCTTCGTGCTGGCTATGCCCTCTAAAGGGGCCACAAGGATTCCTTCCGTAAGAACGGCGAGACCGGCCCTGACCGCCCTGTCCACGGCAACCTCCTTGTTGCCTGTGGACTTCCTTGCGACATCCTTGGCTATCATCAAGGCCACCTCCTCTCTGTTCGGGTACTCCTGGCTCAACCTTCTGATGTCCTCTGCTATCCCTTCCACGTTGTATTCGTAAAGAAGCTTCTCCACCCTCGATGCCAGGTCATCCGCCTGAGGTATCTCAACGAAGTCCTCTGGGTCCCTGCCTTGCGACCGTGCCGCCTCAGCTATCCTGTAGCATTCGGCGTTCATCTCATGGAGCCTTTCGAAGTACTCCGTCATCTCCTTGCTTTGTGTAACCTTCTCAGAAGGCTCCTCTTGCACAACCCCCTCGCCCTGCGTAAGGTCGTCAGGAGGCATTACCGGTGTCCTCCAACGCCCTTTCCCTGAAGATCCTCCTCAGGTCCTTCAACAGGATGTCCCTCAATGCCTCGGAGTTCTCATTCGTCTCGCTGGAGAAGAACATGTTGCCGCTGCCTGTCTTCATGATGTCTGATTTGCTTTCCACCACGATCAAGGGTATCCCTGCGAAGCCTTCCCTTATGGAGTCCAGAAGCGCCATTTGCTTCTCCATGGAATATCCACAGCTTTCCGAGGGGTCCAATATGAACAGCATCACATCAGTCAGGTACCTGAGCGCAAGGACGGCCTGCTTCTCGATGTCGTTCCTTTCCTCGAAGTCCCTGTCCAAGAGGCCAGGGGTGTCTATTATCTGGAACTTCCTCCAATCGTCGATTATATGGCCTATCACGATTCCCTTGGTTGTGAATGGATAGGGTGCGATCTGAGGTGCGGCAGTGCTTAGCTTTGTAACCAGGCTGCTCTTGCCGACATTCGGAAACCCTGCAACCACGAGGGTTGGGACCTTTGGGTCCACATCCGGTATGTGCCTCAGCTTGTTCTTTGCGCTTTGAAGGAAAAGAAGGTCGGAATCTATCTGCTTTAGGAAGGACGACATCCTCCCGTAGAACCTGTTTCTGATGGATTCTATGACGGCTGGGTCTTTTGTTTTTCTGATCTCTGAGAGGCATTCGTTCTTCAATCTCTCGGTTTTGTTTATCGCCCAGTTGAGCGCCCCAAGCGACTTCTTGTACTGGTCTATCCCGATTATGAGGTCGACCAGCTCAGGTATGAAGTCCTCCCTCTTCTCCATCAAAGGGAATTTCTTCACATATTTCGAGAGGGTGCTTACGACTATGTCCCCTGAGGCGGTGATCTTTGCTAAAGCGGTCTTCTTCTTGCCATCCAATGCATTGGTTCCAGTCTTGCTGATCTTTGATGCCCTGTGAAAGGATTTGTCCATCAACTCATCAGCACTTAGAACAGTCGGGATCCTATAGTTCGCTTCAGCCATGTTGTTAAGAATAATGACCATGTAAATAAAGCTTATCGGATGTTGCAATCCCTTCTCTTTGAGGTTGTGACATCGATCCAACATACGATGGGAACGTGGTTAATTATAAGTCAAATAAATTAAAATAATAAATGAAATATCGTTATAAACACATTTTTTAATGAGATAATAAAAAATTGGAAAAAGGTTAGACTTCTTGAACAGTCACCTTCAAAAACCATAGGTCTGTGTTCATGGATTTATCGATTTTGAAGTCGTTAGGTATCAGTTCCGTGGGGCAGTTCGCAATGAGCACGCCTCCCACGACCTTCCACCTCCCTGTGTCCGTTCCGAACAGCTCCGTCAATGATGCCACGTTGACCTTTACGTTGATCCCAAGCTTGACGGCATCCAGGGTGCTTCCAAGGAACCTTGGGGCTTGAATCCCAGTGTAGTACGTGACCCCAAGATAGACGTTCTCGGTGAATATCTCCGTGAATTTTATGTCATATGGGTTCTTTATCTTCAACAGCATCTCCTCGACGATCCCTGCAATGTACTTCAGCCCTTCTTCAACGAACTCAGTATCGACCAGCACCCTTATGTCGAGGCCGCTGCAGCCCATGGATGCGACGTCCTTGAATTCGATCTTGATGAACATGGCCATCTCAAGTATGGTGGTTGAGAACCTTTCGATGCTGACATCGATGAATTCCACTATCACAGTCTTTAGGAACTCAGACAGGTCATCCATGGAGTTCAACTCCTTCATCTTCGTCATGGTCCTTGTGGCGACATCCTTCATTATAGCGATGAGCTGGTTCTTCACAAGCTCACCGTTAAGGACCCCTCCGCAATTGGTCTCACCCATGGTGGACTCGTAGAAGCACCAGGACTCTGCGGCGTCTGCCACCCTCTGCCATGACCTGGAGTCGTTCTTCGTGTCCTTCAAGGCAGGCGTGGAGTCGACGATCCTGCCTGTTGGATCTTTGAGTACGATTATCTCGCCCTTCGATGATCCAGCATTGCTGCTGTTGTTCAGGAACGAGTTGGGCATCTCAAAGACCATTCTCTGTCCCGGCCCGATCTCGCAATTGCTGATGGTATAGACCTTCTTACCTAGGCCGGACTGTGGCGTCAAGGTGTAGCCGTCAAGGTTGGCCCTTGTCGTCGTGGCGTTGAACAGCTCTATCCACTCATTGTTGGAGTCCGTTCCAGGAGGGTTGGATTCGAACTCGTTGATGACGACCGCATTCTTGAATGGGAGGTTGTATCTCATCTCAAGGCCGGCGTCAAGCGAGAGGAGGGTTCCTGGGATGGGAGTGGGGATGTTCGACATGGCCGTTCCGATCGCAGGGATGTCGCTTAGGGACACGGTCATCCTCTTGTACTGCTCTATGTCGGGGAAGACCACGTCCACCTGAAGCCCATTTGCCCTTCCGCTGATCGCCATTATGTGCTTGCTGGTCTTCATCAACGGATCGACGAACACATGCACGTCCCAATCCTTTCCCTTGACCCATCCCTCGCCAACGAAGTAGTTGTTGCTCCCCTTCCTTTTTGCAATGAAGTCACAGCCTATCTCCAAGTTGTCGCAATTGTACTTCACCTCAACCGAGAACAACGTTTTCGTGGCCTTGTCCCATGTCCCCATGTTCGTCCCCAAGGTTATCGTGAACCCCATGAACCTGATTCCCGCGCTCTGTCCCTTTAGAGTCGCATGCATGAACGTCTCCACACCTCCTATGACGGTGCTGAACATGTTGTCCAGGATGAGATATGCGGTGTCCACGAGGATCTGAATGGGCCTCATGAGCAGCTCATAGAGCTGGGCTATCTTGTCTGCGGCATACTTGGCGATCCCCCATGTGGCAGACCCTATGATGCCAACTATGTCGGACATGATGCCCATGAGCGTCATCAATGGCCCAAGGAGGGGTTCGAGCATCCTCACCACAAGGTTCAACACGTCCCCTGCAAGCGTGTTGGATGGAGGGTATTCCACCCCGGCCAGCCCCCATCCGCTGATCACAGGGATGTCCATCTGCATCGCAACAGAGGAGTTGAACCTGTAGGACGAGTCATGCGTTCCCATGCTTGAGGTTATCGAATTGGTCCCTTTGACGACGTAGGTCAACGTGTCGATCAACGTGACCCTGAAGTTGGCAAGGTATGAGGCATTGGTCCTGCTCCCTAACGCGGTGTCATGGTAGCAGTCGGTCTTGCCCGTCATGGGCGAATCGACGATTATGGTCGGTCTCGATGAGTGCTCCACATCCATCCTTTCAAGCATGGCGTTCCTCGATCCATCGGTCAAAAGGAATGAATCCATCCCAGGTAGCTCGATAACCCCACTGTTGGCCGATATGCTAACATTGTTCTCCGTCTCACCGCATATGGTGTCCACTATTGCGAACACATCCACGAACAGGTCTATGAACCTCATATCGGATGCCATTGCCCCTATGACCGCATTCTTCAATATCCCAGGGTTCTTCCCTTCGACCTGCCCTAATGACTTGAACAGGTCAAGTATGTCCGCCACCATTCCCTTGTATCCGCTGACGATGCCGTCCACCACACTGTTGCCCTTCGCCCACGCCTCTATCTCGTCTGATAGCTTTCCGCGAACCTGGTTGTACTCTGTCGTCCCAAGGGACCCTTGCAAGTCCGTATCATCCATCATGCCCCTGAATGCGGCCCTGACCTCTCCTGCGATGGCCAGCTCGAAGGTGTCCGCCTTATAGATGCTGGAGGCGTTCATCGTTATGGCCCTCAATATCTCAGAATGGAAATCATCGTTGGACCTTTGGTTGGACAGGGAGCCCTTGACGATGTTTGCAACGTTGCTCCCATCGGCTATGGCATTCCTTATCGCAATGGATATCGATGTGTAGAACGCCTTGTCGTCGAATTCGTCCAAGGATATCCTGACGGTTCCAAACGCCTTACTCTCAGCCAGTTCGATGGCGGCCATGCTCAAGGCCGACCTGAGCCAACCCTCGACACCATTGCTGTTCCTGTCATACCACGTCTTGAAGTTCTTGATGTCATTGTGTCCAAAGAGGTCCACAGTGGGATACCTCATCTTCAAGTTCATCTCTCGAAGGGTTCCGCTTTCTATCGAGTGTTTCAATCCCATCTCGTCAAGCATGGCCTGCGATACCTTCAAGTTGAATGTCTCCCCGCTCCTTGCCGTGGCATAATTCAAACCCCTCTTGTTCTCACCGCTCATGACCGCCTCTATGTAGGGCTTGGCGGAGAACGGCTCCGAGTTGCCGGTGAGGCAGCCAACCAGCAGCCTAACCCCTTGCTTGACGATGTCGCTGAACGTGTCCATGAGGTCCATGAGGTATCCGACCCCCATGTAATCCATGATCTTGAGGACCATACTGTCAACCATGGAGGCAAGGCCTTGGGCATATAATGCGGAAAGGTCCACCTCCACCATGCCATCCTCCCCAACCAGAATGTCTGCCAGGTCTATCCTGCTGTTCTTAAGCACGCCATCCATGGACGATGCCCTGAAGCATAGCGCGTTCAATGTCCTGACGGCGTTGTCGTATGCGATCCTGACATCGGATTCGGTCAGGATCATGTTGGTACCCATGTCGCCGTTTTGATAGGTCGATCCGAATCCCACCAGGACCCTGTACTGTGCCAGGGACTGCAACTCATACATGACCATCTGGGACAGCATCGAGGCAGGTCCGGAGGAGAGCCCTTTGAACATCTCAGCCTGCGTTGCCACCAGTGGCAGTGCGCTTCCCGCATCCGCAGAGACCTCAGACGTCCTAACGGAGCGGCCGCTATCGTTCTCGTACCTCGCCTCGAAGCTCCCAGAGGCCTTAAGGAATACCGGGGCGTACCCATCGGCCATGGCATTGCCATCCGAGAGGACCATCTGCTCGGCATCCAACTTCAAATCATGTTTCTGAATGGTGACCTTCACCCCACCGATCATCATGGGGAAGTTGGAGTCGATCCATTTCGAGGACCTTTCGTCATAGGTCCTCTCCCTTTCCTTGAACGTTCCCTCGTTCTCATCCACACTGATGGCATAGACTATCTCGGCAAGCCCCTTCCCTATGATTGCCTCCGTCTCGTTCACGGCCTCGGTTATGGACAGGATCTCCCTTTTGACGTTCTCGGAGTTGCTCTCGCTGCTTTTTACCTGGTACGACACGGCCCCATATGCGGTGGCAAGGACCAGGATGGCCACCGCAATCATCGCAAAGGGCGCATGCCCATTGTTAGAAATTCCTTTTTTCCACATTTTTCACCTTCATCGGTGAGTTCAGCGTATTTCAAATGCCATTGAAATAAAGGCATTGTTGCAGTTACAACCTCAGTTCGCCCATCCTAAATGTATAATCCATAGATAATATTAAATGCATATAGAAAATCCCGACCTTGTTTACTATGACCTCGACAATAAGGGATTATGCCATTGCCAAAGGTCTTCCAAAGGAGGCGCAGTCCATCTGCCCCGATTGTGGGAAGATTGTCAAGGCAAGATTGTTCGACAAGGATGGGAAGGTCTACATGGAGAAGACATGCCCCGCGCATGGATATTTCTGTGACGTTTACTGGTCTGATGTGGAGATGTTCCTGAGGGCGGAGAAGTATGCCCATGACGGCATCGGCCTCAAGAACCCAAAGGGAGGGGAGAACGACAATGTGCACGTCCTCATAGACGGCCAAAGGGTCGATATGCTCACCTGCTCCGCATTGGCCAACATCGATCTCACGAACAGATGCAACATGAACTGCCCCATATGCTTTGCCAATGCAAACCATCAGGGGTACGTCTATGAGCCTGATGCCGAGACGCTTGGCAGGATGATGGATGCCCTAAGGGCGGAGGAGCCGATAAAATGCACAGCAGTGCAGTTCTCTGGCGGGGAGCCGACGATCCATCCGGATTTCGTGAAGATAATCGGCATGGCGAAGCAGAGGGACTTCGCACAGATCCAGGTGGCCACCAACGGCATCAAGTTCGCCAAGGACTATGAGATGTTCAAGGCGGCCTCAGAGGCTGGGTTGAACAGTGTGTACCTCTCATTCGATGGCGTCAGTGACGATGTGTACCTCCAGGCAAGGGACAGGAGGATGTTCCAAGTGAAGCTGGACGTCATCGAGAACTGCAGAAGGATAAAGAAGGAGAACGGCAAGTGCCCCTCCATCGTGCTCGTTCCGACCTTGGTCAGAGGCGTGAACGACCATCAGATAGGAGACATGGCGAAGTTTGCATTCGACAACAGCGATGTCATCAGGGGCATAAACTTCCAACCTGTCGCATTCACGGGCAGGATAACGAGGGAGGAGGTCTCCAAGGGAAGATTCACGCTCCCAGACCTCGTCAGGGAGTTCGGGAAGCAGACTGGATACACAACCAAGGACGACTGGTTCCCAGTGCCTGTCGTGGCGCCGATATCAGATTTCGCATCCATAATACTCAATCAGAACAAGGTCACCTTCTCGACGCACCCGCACTGTGGGATTGCAACATACATATTCATTGACAACCGTGGAAAGGCTGTGCCGTTCCCGAAGTTCATCGACGTGGACATGTTCACCACCGAGCTGAACAACCTCTCCAAGAGGACAGAGAGGAGCATATTCAAGAAGGCGAAGGCCTTGAAGCTGAAGAAGATCCTGGAGAGGTCGATCATCGAGGGGAACCTTCCAGATGGGATGAACAAGGACGAGTTCGTGTCCATGATCGTAGGGGTCATGAGCAACAAGTCCAAGACGAACCTTGCGTTCTTCTCATGGAAGATGATGTTCTTCGGCGGCATGCATTTCCAGGACTCGTTCAACTATGACATCGAGAGGGTCAGGAGATGTGGAGTGCACTACATAACGCCAGATTGCCAAGTCATACCATTCTGCGCATACAACGGCGGTCCAGAGTATCGCAAGATGGTCGAGGAGAAGTTCTCGATCCCACTTGACGAGTGGAAGGCAAAGAACAAAAAGGGCGCCGAGGAGCTGGAAGCGGCAATGATCGTTCCAGACGACCAAAAGGCGTGATTAGAATTTACGGAGGGATTTAAGATGATAGTTGTCGATACAGATAAGTGCCTGCATTGCGGCGGGTGCTCTGGCTCTTGCCCATTCAACGCGATATTCCTGAACGATTATGTTCTGGAGTTCAGCAAGGAATGCACCCTGTGCGGGAGATGCATAAAGCTGTGCCCCGTGCACGCGCTTTCATTGGGGGCGAGGTCATGAGGGAGTACGAGTGCGATGTGGTCATCGTAGGCGGAGGGCCAGGCGGGAGCATGGCTGCCAAGTTCTGTGCCCAAGGCGGCATGAGGACCATAATGATTGAGAAGAAGGCCGAGATCGGCGCACCGTTGAGATGTGCCGAGGGCGTTTCGAAGAAGTGGCTGGAGGAGGTCGGGATAACCCCTGACCCAGCATGGATCTGTGCAGACATGGCAGGGGCCATCATCAGGTCTCCAAGCGGCCACACCTTCCAGTTGGATGAGAGCAAGGCCGGTTCGGAGGTTGGGTACGTGTTGGAGAGGCACCTCTTCGACAAGGCCCTCGCAAGGGATGCGGCATTGGCCGGCGCCACCATAATGATGAGGACCTCCTGCACGGGGGTCATCAGGGAGAACAACAAGATCGTCGGCATCAAGGGCAAGTCCATGGGCGAGGATATAGTCATAAGGGCGAAGGCCGTGGTTGCCGCCGATGGGTACGAGTCCCAGGTAGGGAGATGGGCGGGCATAGAGACCAAGACCTCTGTGAAGGACATCTGCTCCTGCATACAGTACAGGATGGTCAACATAGACATAGACCCTCATTATTGCGAGTTCATAATCGGGACGTCGATCGCACCAGGAGGGTACCTTTGGATATTCCCTAAGGGGGATGGCGTTGCAAACGTCGGGATCGGCGTCATGGGAACGAAGTGCTCCAACGGGGAGCCTAAGTCCTACCTTGACAAGTTCATCAACTCCGACCCAAGGTTCACAAAGGGACAGACAGTGGAGGTCGTCGGGGGGATGGTCTCCACATGCCCAGGCCTGGACTGTGCAGTCGATGACAATGTGATCCTCGTGGGCGATGCGGCAAGGATAATAGACCCCATAACCGGCGGCGGCATATGTCATGCATGCAGGACCGGCATGTACGCTGGAAAAGTCCTGATCGAATGCAACAAGACCGGCGACTTCAGCAAGAAGGCCCTGATGCCATATGAGAAGATGTGGAGGGACAGGATGGAGGACAAGCTATATAGGAACTGGATGGCGAAGGAGAGGCTCGCAGAGCTTGACGACGCGACCATCGACGAGCTTGTGAAGCTGATATCCGGCTCCGACATAGAGGAGGTCAACGTATACAACCTGTTGAAGGTCATAAAGGAGAAGTACCCCAAGGTCGTCGAAGGGTTCGAGGACCTTATCTGAACCCATTCAAACAAACCACTTCCCAAACACATTGCAATTCTAGGGTTTTGGCAGACGGCCAACGATATGGGTCCAATCATGGATGGCGCAACGTCGGATACAAAGCAATAATATCGCCTATTGCATGTCTGTGAACGATATGTCGGGACCAACGTCGGAATCGGAGGATGTCGAATGAAAGAGGGGATCCAAAGGCTATGCTTCCAATCACGCGGCGACTTTCGTTCATGGCTACAAGCAAACGCAGAGTCAAACGAGGGGATTTGGCTCATATTAGGCAAGAGAGGGGCAATCGCCACACTATCGGCGACTGAGGCGTTGGAGGAGGCCCTATGCTTCGGTTGGATAGATGGGCAGGTCCAGAGCATTGATGATGATTCATATCTGAAGTACTTCAAGCAACGTGCCAGATCCAGCAACTGGTCGGAGAGGAACAAGAGGATCGTGGAAAGGCTTGAGGACGAGGGCTTGATGACCGATTTCGGCAGGATGAAGATAGAATCTGCAAAACGCAGTGGCATATGGGATGCTGACAAGAGGATCGAACCGATGACGGACGAGCTGTTGCAACGTTTCTATGACATGGTCAGGCCGTTTGAACCCGCCTTCACGAATCTGATGGGCTTTCCTCTTGCAACACGTAGGAATTATGCAAGATCATATTTCTTCGGTGCGAAGACGGAGGAGGGCATGCAGAGGCAGTTCGATAGGATCATCGAGCGTTTGAACCTTAATTTGGATCCGATGCGGAGCATGCGGAAGACATTGGAGATACAGTCAGATGATCTGAGTCGATAATTCTATGATTTTACGATCCTTGAATGCATTTTTAAATATATATGTATATATTTATATAATTTTTTAATTATAATATATATTTTTAAAATCCAAAGTTTAAAGTGCAATGGGCTAGAATCAAATAGTACAATTGATTGATATTACGATATCAATTTTCAATAAAAAAATAATTTTTGCAATGTACAACATCATAGACAATCAGAGGGGATAATCATCATTAGATACATAGTTGCCAATTGTGCTGTTTTTATAGAGACATTCAATATGAGGCATTCATTTAAACAAAAAGATGACGGTTTCCTTACCCTTGCATTAATATATTGAATGATATTTCCCATGCTATGGGAAATGCAATACAGACGGTAAGGCTGTTGGTAGTGGGCACGATCATTGGAATAGCCTCCATGCTACCAGGCCTCAGTGCTGCGGTGTTGGCCGTCTGTCTGGGCGTGTACGAGCGTCTAATCGAGGACATTGCAGATCTCAGGCACAAACTCATGGGGGACTTTCGATTCATACTCATGATCGGCTGTGGGCTAGTTCTAGGAACGGTCATCGCCTCGTTTGGGCTTAAGTTCGTGATTGACAACTATGCCGCCATAGCATTGGTGTTCTTCATTGGGTTGATCATCGGGCAGCTGCCAAGCCTTGTGAACCAGATGGACCGTACGAGTCCTGTGACCAGTGGGAACGCGATCGCATTTGCAGTGGCATTGGGCATAATGATACTGTTCATGGTCCTTGAGGATTCTGCTGAGAGGACGTTCGATCACAACCTCACGTCATACATCTGCATGATTGGCATAGGTGCGGTATTCGCAATCTCCCACCTTGTGCCTGGGATAAGCGGGACCACGGTCATGATAGTGCTAGGGGTCTTCACCGTGCTGATAGATGCGGTCACCGAATTCGATTTCGCATTCCTGATACCCATAATCATCGGCATGGTCATAGGGGTGCTGGGGTTCGCAAAGGTCGTGAACTATGCGATAAAGGCCCATCGCAACACAACGTATTCCATGATCCTGGGGCTGACCCTAGGTTCGATAGGGGTCATAGTCCTCAAGGCGGCTCCTGAGATGGATGGGATTTGGGACATGGCCCTATGCGTGGTGTTCTTCTTCGTTGGGATCCTGGTCAGCATCGCGCTGTCACGTCTCAAGATCGGCTTCGCAAACGAAGGGGATCCCAAGACCATTTGAACGGCATGATTTCGGATGGTAGACGAACAGTCTCAGTGTTTCCACATCATGTTCCCCATTAGTAAAAACACCCCTTTCTTTCCACTGGAGATTAATATATTATGGAACTATATTTTGTTTTAGTTTTTAAATTATCGATTAATAAAATATAGTGATAATCTAAAGAAAATTAGGTCTTTTCGAAAATACATTCATTTCTAATTCTGACTGCTCCAAATCTCGTGGACTCATCGATGGTCTCTATGGATATGCACTTGAATCTTTCGAATATCGCTATGATCTCGCCCGTATCCCTGTACCTGTACACTATGCCGTTCCCCCTCTCAGACATGCTGTCCCCATTGGATCGCATGTCCCCGACGGCGAACATCCTGACGAAGAGCATTCCCCCGACCCTTATAACCCTGAACATCTCCTCAACCGCCCTCTCTAGCTGGTCGGCGTTCAGATGTTCCAGCACATGGACCGCGGTCACGATGTCAAACATGTTGTCCTCGAAGGGTAAGGCCTCGCATCTGCATTCGATGAATCTTCCCTTGTCGCCAAACTGCCTTATGCAGCTCTCTATCGCCGAAGGGGAGAAGTCGATGCCGGTGACGATTGCACCTTTTTGGATCAGTGCCCTTGCGGTCTTGCCATTGCCACATCCAAGGTCTAATGCGACATTGCCAGCCTTGACCTCCAGGTCTCCAAGCTTGCCTATCCCGCGCCAAGGCCTACCCTGCTCCTGATAGAACCTTTCCCATACGGACCTCTGGTCGTGCCCTTCGCCTTCCATGCAACGGGAAAGAATCCAATAAATAATAAAAGTGGCATTCAGTGGACAGTGGAGACCTATGTATTGGAACCCAAAGATTGAATGCATGCCACAGGAGGACCTTAGGAACCTCCAGTATAGAAGCTTGAAGCAACTTGTGAACAACCTGTACAGCTTCAACACCTTCTACCATAAGAGGATGGTGGATGCAAATGTGCACCCGGACGATATCGAATGCCTTGAGGACATAAGGAAGCTTCCTTTCATGTATAAGGAGGACCTGAGGGAGAACTATCCCACAAAGATGTTCACCGTGCCCAACAGGGAGATCGTGAGGTTCCATGCATCGTCTGGAACCAGCGGGAAGCCCACGGTTGTAGGGTACACCAAGAACGATGTCGATTACTGGACCGAGGCATTGGCAAGGTCATTGACATCCATTGGCGTTGGATCGGACGACATCCTGCAGGTGTCATATGGATACGGCCTGTTCACCGGTGGCCTTGGATTGCACTATGGCGCGGAGAAGGTGGGCGCATCGGTGGTTCCGACCAGCACCGGCAACACGGAGCGTCAGCTTGAGTTGATGCAGGACCTGAACGTAACCGTCATCGCATGCACCCCATCGTACATAATCCACATGAACGACGTGGCAAAGAAGATGGGGATAGACATCAGGAAGGACACATGCTTGAAGAAGGCGATCCTTGGGGCCGAGCCGTGGTCCGAGAGCATGAGAAGGCATATCGAATCCTCCATGGGGATCAGGGCATACGACATATACGGGACGTCCGAGACCGGCG
>JGI996J12353_1000308_pt1 | contig 13036 bp, 14 predicted proteins | sample IntmicLarv5ML5BL_FD_12353 | JGI IMG/M metagenome (IMG submission 12353) | reverse complement strand
CACCATAGGAATAAACTCCGGATCATCCTTAAAGCCCTCCCACAAGGCCGCCGCGTAATCCCTCACCACCGGATCCTTACTGATCTCCTTCGGCTTAATATCAATAATTACCGGACCCGCCAAAGCCACCTGAGCTACAAACATCAGACCCAAAACTACGCTACTAATCTTTTTAATCATCTCATACCCCTATCCGCCGCCCTCATTCTCAATCCTCAGAGCGTCCTATTCTTAATTTCATCCTCTACAGTATATCACGACGCCACCAGCCAAATGCAACATTATTTCTCCTTTATTCAACCGCAGAAAATTCCGCTCAAAACCGCTGACGCCTTGCATCACTCCCCTTAAAATAGTAAAATAACAGAGTAAACTCCCAAAACAAACCCCACCACCCCACTCCGGTATAGCTCAGTTGGTAGAGTACCTCATTCAATTATTTTACAGTGTACCGTGGCTACACAGGCAAAGCTTACATGGAGGCGATAAGAAAAAGGCAGGGCTTAGAATGATTAAAAGAATTTTTATATTATGTTGTTTGTGGTTAATGGTTGGGTCTAGTGTGTCTTTTGGTGCTAAATTGGCACATCAATGGGAATATGTGAAAACAGACACAGGCGATTCTTACTATGTCGATATGGCTAATATGAGGGGACACCATAAAGATAATTCTTATTTTGTGATGGTATATATTAAACAAAATACAGGCACCGCTTATGATAGTATTTTTGCTTATGAATTTCGCTTAAAACCTCTAGAAACGGACGAAGAGTCAGGCGTGACTGCTCCCCCACAATGTACAGGGATGCGCATCTTAGAGGGGTATGTGATTAATGCCGGAGGAAGAGAACTTAGACACGCTCGTTTCCCTTTTGGTAACAAATGGTACCCGCCTGATGATTTAGGAAATAGGTTCTTAGCGGTTTGGTATGAAGATAGGATTGACAGAGAGTACGCAGAAGGATCTCCAAGCACTTGGTAGAAACTGCGCCCGACATCCATCTATAAGCGACCACAAGACCACCCATCGAAAAAAGGCGGCAGGTATCCTCAAGAATAGTTAAGCCATACGATAGATAACAACGCGAAACAAACTCCATCACCCCACGCTGGTATAGCTCAGTTGGTAGAGCACCTCATTCGTAATGAGGGGGTCGCAGGTTCAAATCCTGTTACCAGCTCCAGTAAAAGCTAGGACTCTTCGGAGTCCTTTTTATTTATCTGCCATAATCTATTTATAAGGAGTGGGCTTTCATGAATGAAAAGGATTATATTATTTTCTGCCTGATCTATTCGATTTTATTTATAATGAGCCTTTTTTCATCCTCACTCCCGGCTGCACTCATCATTACTTTTTTATTCATCATCATTCAAATAGCGAATCTTCCCTTTGTCCGCAAATTATTCAAAATGACCCCATGCCCCAAATATGGATTTTTCGCTTTTATCATCAAAATCATCTCTTGGCTTCCCAGTATGCTATTTTCCTGTGCCTTTATCTACCCATTTTCCAATGGTAATTTTCCATTGCCTATTGCTTTCGTAGTGATACTCGCACTCCCATTGATTAGTGCATTTCTTCTTGCCCTACTCTCAACAATCTATCTTATAGTTGATTTTTTAAAAAGGCTCCGCCCTTTACTGAGTCAATTTTTTGATTTTAAGTCGTGAATACTGCTTATCAAAAGCCCAAATATTCTTTCGGCTGTATCGTTAGCTTACAAGCAAAAAACCAGCCTTTAGGCCGGTTTTTCTTTATTATGGTAGGGCGATATTTTCGAGGAATTTTTCCATGGCAATGCCAAAAGCTTCTTCGGTTTTCTTAGGTTCTTCATTTACTGCACTATATGCATAGATGTATTTTCCGGTTTCTACATCAATTGTTCTGGCTTCAATTTTGATTTGCCGTGCATAGAAAAAGCCCACAAGTCTTTTTACCTGTACACTAGAGCCGCTTTGACCAACAGTGATGAGTGTCACTTTATCGGAATTTGAGTCTTTGCCGTATTCGACTAAGATGTCTTTGAGCGGAAGTGCGCCTCTCGCTTTTGCATAGCCTTCTTTCAATGCTTCCCGCAAATTAAGCTCCGCAAGGGGTACTTCACCATTATTATCGGGGAAGAAAAAGTAGATGTGGTAGCCCGGAGCTGCAAATTTTTCTTCCAGCTCTATCTGCATCTTTTCTCGCATTTCTTTATCTTTATAGATCATGCTTGAAGAAAATACAACAATCGAGTGCCTTTTCCCCGGCTCCTCCGCCGCAAGCCCCACAGATGAAATGAGTCCCAATAACAGCAGACCACTCAGTAGCGCAATCATTACTCTTTTAATACTCAAAAAAACCACTCCTACTTATAAGCTTTTTCTATTCTTTCTACAAAATAACCCGAAATTCCTTTCCATAAAATTTTCCTTTTCCATAAATTTCGTATTCTTCCTCTCTGCTTCTATTTTCAATTGATTTTAAAAGCTCGGTTTGCTATTCTGGAATTAAGATATTTATATTTTATTCAGAAAAAAGGAAGTTTTTATGAAAAAATCATTAATAAAAGGTCTGGTTTTTCCATTTCTCCTTTTGGCGTTATGGAATATTTTGGCCGCCAGCGAGGTTTGGAGCGCTGATTTGCTTCCATCACCGGGTGCTGTTTTTTGCTCTGCTCTGGAGATTTTCCAGTCTGGGGTTTTGCTCAAGCATCTTCTTATCAGCTTGGCACGGCTTATTGGCGGTTTCCTTTTGGCGTGTCTGGCTGCTTTACCTCTTGCGGTCTGGGTGGGGTCAAAGCCTGATTTATCTCCTTGGGCTAGCCCGATATTCCGATTTTTTCGCCATACACCGCCATTGGTTTTTATCCCAATCCTACTCCTTTGGCTAGGTACAAGCGAAACAACCATACTTTTCGTAGTCGTGATCGCTTCTTTTTGTCCGATTTTTTTTAATAGTGAAAATGGAATCCGAAATGCCGACTACCGCCTAATTGAAGTCGGTAAAAGCCTCGGTCTATCCAAACAAAAAATCCTTACCAAAATTGCTCTGCCCTGCGCTTTTCCTACTATTGCCCGAGGAATGCGGATTGGCATGAATTATGGCTGGTGTCTTCTCATTGCTGCTGAAATGCTCGCCCCTTCATCCGGCTTAGGCAATCTCATCTTCGACACTAATCAACCTGTACGCTCCGATATTATTATCGTTGGCGTTTTAACAATCGCCATCCTCGGCACTCTCATTGATTTACTCTTCCAAAGAGCCTCTCAGGATTGGCTACCTTGGAGTCAGGAGGTCGTTTCCGATGAACGCAATTAGGATTCAGCGATTGGCTAAGAATTACTCGAATAATGGTAAGACTGTGCAGGCTTTACGGGAAATCGATCTGGCCTTGGAGGCTGGTACACTTACAGTTCTTGTAGGGCCGCCCGGCTCTGGCAAAACGACGCTTTTGCGGATTTTGGCGGGTCTTGAGAAGCCGAGTCGGGGAAAGGTTATTTTTCCTTTTTCGGAGGCTCAAAAGTTTTCGAAAATCGGTATGGTTTTCAATGAGCCGCGACTTCTGCCTTGGCTTACGGTGGCAGAAAATATTCAGCTTGCCAAGGAGAACGATGAGCCCGAAGAGGTACAAAGAATTATTGATACAGTAGGGCTTACCGGCCTTGAAGATACCTACCCTCGGCAGCTTTCCGACAGTATGGCAGTGCGAGTCGCATTGGGGCGGGTACTTTATCAAAATCCCGATATCATCTTGATGGATGAGCCTTTTGCTTCTCTGGATTATTTGAGTCGCGTCACTTTGCAAGAGGATTTGGTGCAATTCTTTTTGAAAGAGAAAAAGACGATACTCTTTGTGACCCACGATGTGGAGGAGGCTGCAATGCTCGGTGAGCAGCTTCTCATCATGAATGCCGGGCAAATCGCCGCCGATTATCCTTTGCCGGCAGAATTTCCGCGCAAGCGGTATAGTGATCTCGTCAATATCATCAAGCGAAACTTGCTTGGCATCTTGCAAATGGTGCAGCAGAGAAATTATAACTAAGAGCCTTTAGCTTTAGGGGTTGCCACCAATTTTCCCTTGTGGAATTGACAAAAATTGTTCTAATAAGTGCACAAAAAAGCCGCCTCGTCTTTCAAGAACGAGGCGGCTTTCTTATGATAAATCAAAATTTTTCTACCCGCTCTACTGCGGTCAGTAATTTTTCTTCGGTCACTTCAAAGGGCATATTTCCCATATCCGGATTTGCTACAATTGTTTTGGCTGCGATTTTCACATCGTTCAGGCTGATATCGCCAAGTTCTGCCAGTTTTACCGGAACACCACACGATTTCGCCAGAGCAATCGCCTCAGCCATTTCTTCATCGCTTCTTTCTTCCAAGGCCAGTAGTACCAAATTTCCGTAGCCGACTGTCAGCCCATGTCCCGCCGCCATGTCCCGCCGCATGAGCCGCCGGAATTACCGTCAAGCCATTATAAAAAGCGTGAGCCGCCGCGCCGCGAATCGCATCACCGCCCAAAGCCGATGCGGTACCGGCAAATAAAATAATCGCATCCACCGCCTCATCCAGCGCTTCATCGTATTTCTTACTACGCACCGATTCGGTTGCTCGGGTGCCGAATTGAAGAATCAGGTCGTAGCACAATTTACCATTGGAAAGTGCTCCTAAAGTAAAGCTATTTTTCACTGCTTTTACAATGCTGACCCGATATTCATACCACTTCGCAAGGGTATCGCCTAAGCCCGCTGCCATATGCTGCAAGGGTGCTTCCATGATAATTTTCGTATCTACGACTACTGCATCAGGAGCTCTATCAAAATTTGCCACGTCCACAAACTCGCCTTTTTCATTATAGACTACCGATACCGGCGCCACAGATGCACACGTCGCCGCAATCGTCGGAACTGTCACCAGCGGCAATCCACAAATTTCCGCTGCCAATTTTCCGGTATCCATCGCTTTGCCACCGCCTACAGCAATCATCACATCGGCACCGCAACTTTTCGCTTTTTCAGCCATTAATTCAGCATTGGCCCTTGAGGACTCGCCACCAAACCATTCCACTTTTAAAATCTTGCCGCCAGCCTCTTGAATTTTGCTCTCAATCACTGATTGCGTGAGCGACAGCGCGGTCTTACCACCCAATACATATACTTTACTGCCTAATTTTGCAGAAACTTCGCCAATTTTTTCAAGAACCCCATAGCCTCTCACATATTGACCTGTCACAGTTACCTTACTCATTGCTTTCGCCATCCTTCCACCTTACTTATTATTTAATTTTAATCAGTCTATACCGTTTCAAGCACTCTGTCAATTCAGATATTTTACCTCTTTTGTTATTTTGTTATATTGAAACTATTGCTTTTCATTGCCAGACTCTATACCGAACAGGTATAATGGAAAGACAATTCTCTATTTGAGGTGATTTAAAATGATTTTTTCTCCCACGATTTTGGAAATAATCGGCGCTCTCGCTGTTTTTCTCGCTATAGTCAGCTTTTTTATTTTTCAAAATAAAACCGACCGACTCAAAATCCAGATTACAGCCTTAGAAAAAGAACTCGCCAAGCACAAAGAGCTTCTTCGGATTACAGAAAAACGGCTAGAGCTTCTGGAAGCTCAAAAAGAAAGTAAATCAACGGCTCACTCAACCACTTCGGCACCACTTCTTAAAATCAACTCATCCGACGGACTCATCCAAAAAACCGGCAAAAAATGGCTCCAAAAGGCCTATGAACGCCCGGATACCGCTTTGAGCCTCCTCACTACGGTCTGGGTAATTTTCCGAAAAGTACTTCGCCGAAGCGCCAAATAAAAGGAGATACCATGAAAAAAATCTTTTCAGCCCTTGTATTTTTGTTACTTTGGACAGGATTCGGATGCACCGCCTTTGGAGCTCCTGAAAAAGTTCCTCAGGGGCTAGATATCCTCACCGAAGCCCCGGCGTGGATTGCTGAGGATAGAGAAGCCGCTCAAGTCTTGCGCTTTGATGTCCCAAAAATCGTTCCAAGCCATTATCCCTATGCCAGCGATATGAAAGACATCCTTGAAACCGCCAGAGATCACCGCAATCGTTACGAGCTCTATCAAAAAAGAACCCGACTGCCGATTGCCCTTCTACCGACAGATCTAATGAGAATATCTCAGAACCTGAAGGGCGAATATCTGCTCTATCTGCTTTTTGAGCCTCAATCGCCTACTAATAACGGCCCTTGGGACTCCCTTAAAAATCCACTGACCTTAAAAGTCATTCTTATCCATGGAGCCAATAAAGAAGTGCTCTTTGAAAATACCTACCCCTGCACCGAGTTGGCTGATGAAACCATCGACCTCGGAACTCGCATGGGAGTTCACTTTACCAGACCCGGCGACCCGACTCTTCGACTTTCGCCGCCCGAAGCCGTCAAAGCAGGGCTTCGTAAAGCAACCCCGGAAGTACTCCATTTTTTAAATGAGCTTCCATCTACCAAAGCCAATTAAAGCTCCAAAAGGGGCTTTTTTCTTTTCCACAACAATTATCCTCTATACAAGCTCTGCCCAAAAGAGTTATGATTAAAAAAAGTCATTCTTTCAGGAGGCGCAATGATGAACTTTTCCGCATTAATTAAAGAACGCTACTCGGTTCGCAAATTTGCCGATAAAAAAGTTGAAAAAGAGGTACTTCAAAAAATCCTTGAAGCCGGCAGACTTGCACCGACTGCGGCCAATCTACAACCCCAACGAATTCTCGTAATCCAAGGAGAAACAGGACTTCAAAAGATCAAAGAAGCCACAACTTATCACTTTGATGCACCTCTTACCCTGATCATCTGCTATGATGAGGCGGCCTGCTGGAAGCATCCCCAAAGCCTGAAAAAAAGTGGCGAAGTCGATGCCAGCATCGTCACCACCCACATGATGCTTGAAATCGCCAATCTGGGGCTCGGCACCACCTGGGTCGGTCACTTCGACCCAGAAATTCTCAAAAAAGCCTTCCACCTGCCAAGCACCCTAATTCCAATTGCCCTTCTGCCAATCGGCTACCCGGCAGAAAGCTCCCAACCCACCCCCAAGCACTTCCGCCGCCTCGACCTTGACTACACCGTTTTCTATGAGGAATTCCCCGAAGATTATTGAGGGGTTTTATGAAATTGAAATACTATTTCTTTTAAAAAAGGCTCCGCACAATTTACCAAAAATTCTTCGTCTTTATAATTCAGTATGTATTCTCCTATTTTATTATGAGCAATCGAACATCTTATCCTATATACCCAATAAGCAGATATTTCACAAATTTTCTGGCTATATTCATCATCCGTTCTGACAGACAAACTTTTTTTGACACCGTCAATATTGCTAAATTTGTCCGTTAATGACTGAATTTCGTCATATTTTTTTCATCAAACGGGTTTGAGCTTTTTCCATATTCATAAAAAAGCTTTTTTGCAATGTTATTATAACTAAAAAAAACGTTCATTTTTTTTGCAATTTCCGAACTGCCAGCAGAACATTCAGCCGAAATCATTTTTTTTAACCTACTTAACTCGTTACTGTTATATTCTGAAATCAATCTGTCTACTTCACGATAATCTGTATCTATTCCTTTTATTTTCTCAACTAACCAATGGTTAAAAGAAAGCTCTAGCAAATGATATAATTTCAAACATCTCTCTAGCGAATATGATGATATGATAGATTGACTTGCTGCCTCATTATGTTCATCAGTCGGCAAACATAGCTTGTTTTTAGATACAGCATAAAGTACTCCTGTTTCCTGTTTCTTCGGTTCCAATTCATTAGCCAGATTTGTAATAAACGAGCCCCAATACCAGCTAGTTGATTCATAATTTTCCAAATAATCATTGTAATATTCTTTTTCTAAAACAATATAATTTTTTTTAAATTTATAACCTTGCTCTGCACTTATGGCAAGCTCTTCATTTTCAATATCATAATAATAAGCAACTAGCTCAAATTCTGTTAAGTTAGATTCTGTTTTATAAATGCCTGCCTGCAATCCTAAACAAATAACACCCATTTCATTGTTGTTCTCACTAAATATAGTAATATTTTCTTGCACATCGTATGTTGGCAAGATTTGTTTAATTTCAATAGCAATATATCCATTTATGCAAGATTTACCTTCATGTAATTCTAAGTCCTGAACAGCATCAAACAAAAAATGGGCTTCTTTCGCCTTTACTAGTTCTTCGTATGTCATATTAAACCCCCGAAAGCCAACATTCGGACAAACTCTTTTCCCCTTCTTCTCTAAAAAATTCTTTGAATCCTGAAACCATTATTTTTCGAGTTTCACTCCCAATATTTACTCTCTTAGTATTTATTCCTTTTAATATATCTGTCAAAGCTCTCAGCCCTAAAATTTCATGAGAATTTCTCTCACGGTTTTCTAACTGCGATAGCAATTTCCCTAATGCAGTATCCACCCGTGCTTTCCGATTTTCATCCAGCGAAAAATCCGAAATTGCTGCAAAAAATGCTACCATTACATTTTCCTCTGCAAACCAATGATTACTCGCGGGTGCTACACATCCATCACTTAAAGTTACTCTCGTAAAATTTTCATAAAATTTTCGATCAAGTTCAGCATAAACTCTCAAATATTCTTTAAAATTTTGAAATTTTTCATCTAGCATCTCTTCGTCTGAATCAACCATTTTTGACTCCAGCATATTGTTCGCCACAATATTATCTTTTTTTATATCCGCATTCTTTGTCAAATAACATTGATAAGCGCTTACCAATCTATCTAACGAATATTTTTTGGGCATGCTTCTACGGGAATTTTCGCGCTCAGTAGTAATCGAAAGCCCATCAATTTCCAATTCTAATTTCTCTTTAATAGTTGAGAACAAAAGTTCGACTTGGTGACGCATGCTCATCGGTTTCTGCCCTGCATTTAAAACGATTAAACGATAAATTAAGTGTTTTTCGTCTCTTTCAAGCCAAAATTCTAACAATAACCTCTGTTCCGGATTGAACTCAAATCCTTCATTTTTTATATCATTCAGAGTAAACGTGCGCTGCAAACCATCTAAAATATTCACCTGCCCACTTCGAGAAAGATAATTTTTTAGACGCTTCTCATCATCTAGGCAAGTCAGAATTTCATCCACACATTCTAACTTAACTGCTAACGTAATAGTTGGTAACAAAGCCCCTTGCTTAATGTCTTCTCGCATTCTTTTATACGCTTTATGTGCTTGCCTTTTCCGTTGAATTTCAAAATCATCAAAATTTTCTCCCACCAAATTTAAATAATCCACTATATTTATTTGAGCATAAATCACATGTGTATTAGTTCTCAAATCTTTTGTTTTCCCAAGGATTGTAAGAGACATTTATAATTCCTCCTTCAGTCACAATGAATTTAATAAATCATTTTTATCTTACTTCGCAACCGGGTTCCATCCCCGGCGCATCAACCAGTACCAGTTTTTCCTTGCCTTCCTCGTCGCAAGCTGCAGAGAGAAGCATTCCTTGAGATACAATACCACGGATTTTTGCAGGCTTCAGATTCGCTACGACCACTACATTGCGGCCTACCAATTCTTCCGGGTTCGGATAGTGCATGGCGATACCCGACAGAATGGTTCGCACTTCCCCATGTCCCATGTCTATGGTAAATTGCAGGAGTTTGTCGGCTTTTTCCACTTTTCCTGCAGTCAACACTCTACCAACTCGCAGTTCGGTTTTTGCAAATTCATCAATGCTAATTTCCGACTTTCCTGCCGGTCTGACTTCGGCTTCCGCCTCTTGAGGTGCCTCGATTTCCTCCTTGATTTCAATTCGTGGGAAAATCGGGCTGAATTCCTTGGGAATCGTTACTTCTGCCGGGAAGCCACCAAATTTTCGCACTCCGTCTAGGTCGGTTTGATAATCTTCACCCAAGCCGATTTGTCCATAAATTTTCGGCATCGTATGAGGCATTGCCGGACTAATCAACGTCGCTACAATCCGCAAAATCTCGGCAACTGTATAGAAGAAGGCATCTAGGTGCTCTGCCTCATCGGGATTTTTCGCCAGCCCCCAAGGTGCCGTCTCGTCCACATATTTATTGCCTTTGCCAATTAAATCCCATACCTCACGAAGGGCGCCATTCACATCCAAAGCGGCCATTTTTTTATCGTAATTTTCGACGGTATCTTCCGCCGCTTTTGCCATCGCCAGTTCTGCCTCAGTCGGCACGCCCCGGCTGATTTTTCCGGCTCGGAATTTTTTCACCATACTCAAAGTGCGGTGCATTAAGTTGCCCAAATCATTTGCCAAATCGGAATTAATGCGGTTAATCAGCGCTTCTCTGGAGAAATTCCCATCATTCCCCAGAATAATTTCCCGCAAGAAGAAATAGCGAAGCGCATCAGGGCCGAATTCTTCAATCAAGAGAACCGGATCAATCACATTGCCCTTGGATTTGGACATTTTGTCCCCTTCCACGACTAGCCAGCCATGACCATAGACTTTAGGCGGCAATGGAAGATCCAATGCCATCATCATAATCGGCCAGATAATCGTATGGAACCTGACAATTTCCTTGCCCACCAGATGAAGACCATTGGGCCAGTAATGCTCAAAGCTCTTCATATCATGTTTAAAGCCCATAGATGTAATATAGCTGGTCAGAGCATCAAACCACACATAGACCACATGCTTCGGATCAAAAGGCACCGGAATCCCCCAATCAAAAGTCGTACGGGATACCGCTAGATCCTCAAGCCCTTGCTTTACAAAATTAATCATTTCATTGCGTCGGGATGCGGGCTGAATGAAGTCGGGATTTTCCTCAATAAATTTAAACCACTGGTCTTGGTACTTCGACATTTTGAAGAAATAGCTTTCCTCTTTCATTTTCTCCACCGGGCGATGGCAATCCGGGCAAAGCTCGCCCTCCTCCAGCTTCTTTTCCGGCCAGAAAGTCTCGCAGGGCACGCAATACCAGCCCTCATACTCGGCTTTATAGATATCGCCCTTATCGTAAATTCGCTGAAAAATCTCCTGTACTGCTTCGTGGTGACGCGGATCGCTGGTACGGATAAAATCACTATAGGAAACTCCCAGAATTTTCCACAAATCCTTAAAAGAGGCTACAATTTCGTCCACATAGGCCTGAGGAGTTTGCCCCATTTCAGCGGCTTTTCGCTGAATTTTCTGACCATGCTCATCAGAGCCGGTAATAAAATAGGTGTCAAAGCCGGACATTCGCTTATATCGTACAATCGTATCCGCAATGGTCGAGCAATAAGCATGACCGATATGCAGTTTATCACTGGGATAATAAATCGGGGTTGTCAAAAAAAAGGGTTTCTTCACATTTTTCGCCTCACTCTCAAAATATACCGCCTGCCAAAATTCGGCTTCATCCGCTAATTATAGCATATCTACCGAATTTTCCACTATGATTTTATCATACCCGGCTCCATAAAAATCTCAATATGCGGACACAAAAGAAAGGAAATCCCCCTTAAAAAGCGAATTTTAAATGAAAGTAAGGAGTAATTGAAGGTGAACTTTTTTGCCCGATGTCCTCATTGGCGCGATTGCTTTAATGGCAATGATGTATTGGATATTAGAATTATTTTTGAAATACATAACCTAGCAACAATCAATAAAAATGACCTAACACCAAAAGAATAAAAAAATAGGGGGAACTCCGTGAAAAATGAATTGACATCACGAATCACAACCGAGCGAATCGGCAAGCGATTCATTATTACCATCAAAGCCCATCAGACCTTTGCGACTTTAGGGCTGATGCCGATTATTTTTATCGGCTGTGCCTTTTTTCTCGTATTCTACCTTGATAAAGCCACGGCGGAAATCCCCGACTGGCTACCACTCTTACTAGTTGGCGCTCTGATTCTGATGGGAGTTCTCTTTCTTCGGCAATGGCTCTGGGAATATCGAGGCAAAGAAATTCTTTATTTCGACGCACTAACCAACCAATTTTCTTACACCAAAGAAGGAACTTTCTGGATTGTCAAAAACCGCACTTGGCCTATGAATACCCTCTCGGACATTCATATCAAAGGACGGGGCTTTCTGGAAGGAAATCTCAGGCTCGGTCTGCCGCCTTTTTGCACTCTGACCGGAAAAGCCGAAGGCAAAGGCTTCCGAATGGGCGACAGCCTGCCGATTGAAGATGGCTGGCGACTCTGGATGAAAGTCCGCAAAGAAGGCTTTTTGAAAGATGAGCAACTGGACTCCACTATGATTATCCCTGAACTGGAAGAACGCCTGAATCTAAAGCCGAAAAAATAAGCAAAAGCCCTCAGAGAAATTCATCTGAGGGCTTTTTCATTTAGTCCAAATAATAAGATAATAAGCCTAGCAAAATCGGCTGATGAACCAGATAAATCCATAAAGAATAGCGACCGGGCAAAAAAAGGATTTTTGTGAATTTACTCTCCGGGGCTACAAAAGTAGCAAGCCCCTTCATTTGCCCGACAGCGACTCCAAACAAAAAAGGCGCCAGCCAAGGAATCAGCGGAAAATAATCCGCCATCCCCAAATGATACGCACCACCGCCTATCGGCAAGAGCCACAATGGCAGCGAATCCACAACTTTTTGAAGAAATAAAACGACAATTCCCATCACTAAATTGATCTTACTAGATAATTTCAAAAAAAGAGCTCCGCTCAGAAAATAGCCGCTTCCCAGCAAATGAAGTACTCCGAAATAAATCCGCTGGCTTGGCAAATACCAAAGCATCGCTCCGGTAATTCCAAGAGCCATAACCCACAGAAAAATCCCCTGCCGAAGCACTCGGCGGCTCAAAGTCGAGCTATATCCTGCCAAAAAGATAAAAAGCCCCGCAAAAGTAACCCGAATCACCGACCAGACCCCTTCAAAAAGTCCGACCTCATAGTGATAAAAGACCTCCAAATCATATAAGAAATGGTAAATAATCATCACAACGACCGATAAGGAGCGCAGACCATCCAGAAGCCAAATTCGGCTTTTCAAGCGTAGCGCCCCCTTTCTCTACTCTTCCACAGTCCAGTTATAAACCTCACGGCGGGAAAGATTATATTCTTTCGCCACTTTCCTCG
>JGI996J12353_1000307_pt1 | contig 13036 bp, 14 predicted proteins | sample IntmicLarv5ML5BL_FD_12353 | JGI IMG/M metagenome (IMG submission 12353) | reverse complement strand
AGGATATGTCCGCCGATATTGGAAGCGATATTCGATATGGGGGAGACCAAAATGAACGGGATGATCATGCCGGGACATGTTGCTGTGATCACAGGATTGGATCCCTTCCATACCTTCTCTGAAAGGTTCAATGTTCCGCAGGTCGTAGCAGGGTTCGAGCCGCTGGATATTCTGATGGCAGCTTATATGCTGACCAAACAGATATATGAGGGAAGAGCGGAGGTAGAGAACGAATACACCCGTCTCGTAAGGGAGCACGGCAATCCGATAGCAAGAAAACTTATGGACGATACATTTGTTGCAGTGGATAGAGATTGGAGAGGGTTCCCTGTCATACCGAAGAGTGCCTTGGCGCTGAAACCCGAATTCTCAGATCATGATGCCAACATTGTACATAGGGACATCATCGCAAAGACGCCGGAGGTTGAAGCGGAAGCAAAAGGATGCAAATGCGGGGAAGTGCTCAGAGGCCTTATAAGATCCGAGGAATGTCCAATGTTCGGGACCGCATGTAAGCCCAGCAGTCCGAAGGGCCCGTGCATGGTATCCGAAGAAGGAAACTGCAGTATAGCATACAGATTTTCATCGAAGGGAGTATGAATATGAACAGCAAGAAATCGAACTTAATGTCTGTACTTGTGATAACGAACGATTCCACCGTGTTCCTAAAGAAAGGGTTGACAAGTGCATTCGAAATGTTCGGAGGGCGGGCAGAAGAGGTCAAAAAGCTTGTAGCAAAGCTCGACCTTGCGGAAAAGGACGGAAAAAAGATGTGTGATGTATCTTTTGGTGTTATCTCTTCCAGATTCGGATTCGTCCCCGGGAACTACGTGATCACCAACTATGAGGATGTGATGTCCTCCAAGGAAGATTATCTGCGCGTTCAGAAAGAGAAGGATTATCTCGGACAGCTGAGCCAGATATCGAAATATTTTGATAAGATCATTGTCTGTGTCCCAAAGGATATGTTCGCTATGATGTTGGAAGACAATACGTTCCAAGAAGGGAAGGTAATAGCGGTGACAAATCCCTCATTCGAAGAAGAGTGTGAGAGAAGAGGTTGGATATACTTTGAAAGAAAGGGTGCCCGCATAGGTAACGAGAATGCGGAGAAGATATACCGCATGATACACAAAGCGGCCTGATATTCTCATTTAGGGAACAAAACCGCTTTTTTCTTTCTGAGTTCTTCTTTCTTCTCTTTTTCCACTCTGTAAGAGTCACATATTTTTTGTATCGCTTTGTTTCTGATCTCTTTGTCAAGCGACGGAGCAAAGAGATAAGGTTCGGTCTTTTCGGGATATTTGATAAAGCAAACGGAAAGGGCCCAAGCGGACCCCATTTTATAGTAGTATCCCTCGTGATATGAGGTAGAAAGAAGGTCTAGAACAGAGTCGATATAACGGTCATCAATGAAATGTGCCAGCAACATGACCGCAGAGACTCTCATCATAAATTCATCATCGGTTTTCATCAGCTCAAGGCAATAATCCCACAGCTTTTCTTTCTCTTGTTTTTTGACATTCCAATTGCAACAAAAGATATCGCATAATGCCCAATTAGTTATCTCCGGTATGAATGAACGGCTGTATTCAAGTCTCTCCTCAGTGCTCATTTTTGCTCCGGATATCACTAATGCACGCAGCATTGATTCCTCGTATGAGGATGAAGGTTCTTTCAAGAACGATCTCCAATCTTCTTTACATATTCTCTTTGCGAGATCCCGGAGTACGGGCACAGTTACGCCGTACATGTTCTTCGCACCTGGTATGATAACAAGATGATGTTCCTTGAGTTTTGGATCGGAATTCTTTATCAGTTCTTCTTTTACGTTGATCAGATCTTGACCCCCTCTATTGCCAATAATCTTCTTTTCATCTCGAAACCTCCGAGATAACCTCCCGGCCCGGAGGAACCTACCACGCGATGGCAGGGGATGATTATGGGGAGAGGATTGTTCCCGCAGGCGGTACCGACCGCTCTATACGATTGTTTGTGGCCTATCCGTTCAGCGATCTGTGAATACGTGGCGGTTTCGCCGTAAGGGATCTCACGCAGCGCGTTCCATACTTTCATTTGGAATTCGGTCCCGTTGATGGTGATCGGAAGATCGAACTCTTTTCGTTTCCCTGAGAAATAATCGTTTATCTGAGTCACAGCCTCCTCTATCACGGGACTATGACCTTCTGGTCTTACAGGCAGGTTGAGATTTGGGAGATAGAGTCCGTCTATGTTTCCTTTACCGTCATCGGAGATGCTAATCATTCCGATAAGCGTCATGAACGTTCTTATTCCTCCTTCGGCCATAATGCTCTATTTCCCTGAGAATACTTATGTCCTCCTGTGCCTTATTGTACAAATATGATAGTTTGTGCAAGCAGAAGAACAGACATTCCTGCGTTTCATGCGGAATGGATGGTCAACAGACTGCGTGCAGGCTATGTGTTGGTTCGAAATCCTGTCCAGAAAGACGTGATATACAAGGTGAATCTCGCTCCCATGAACATCGATATGCTGGTGTTCATGACAAAGGACCCTCGCCCCATCGTGAAATACCTGGATGAGATCACCGAAATGGGGATCAAATATTGTTTTCAGGTGACGGTCACTCCTTACGGAAAGGATGTGGAGCCGGGGGTACCTTTCAAGGCCGATATCGTGGATTCGTTCAAGGAGATTTCGAACAGGATCGGAAAAGAAAAGATGATATGGAGGTACGATCCCGTGATCATCAACGATCGATACGACCTCAGATATCACAGTAGAAAGTTCAATACTCTGTGCAACGAGTTCCAAGGATACACCGACAGATGCACCTTTGGATTTGTGGATCTGTACAAAAAATTGGAAAAATTCTCTGATGAGGAAAAACTCAGAAAAGTAACTCCGTCTGAAATATGCCAGATCGGAAAGATGATGTCTGAGGCGGTAAAAGGGAAGGGCATACAGCTGAACTATTGCTGTGCTGATGTTGATCTTGCGGAATACGGGATATCACACAGAGGCTGCATCGACAAGGATTACATGACCTCCCTAAATGTACCTTCCGAGTTATCATCGCCTCTCCGTGAAAGATGTAAATGCGTGAAGAATATCGACATAGGGAGTTATGACACATGTGACCACGATTGTATCTATTGTTACGCAAACTCTGCAAGAGACGAGAGTAGAAAAAAGAAAGTTTACGATCCCGAAGGAGAATTGCTCTTCGGGACCGTGAAGGATGAGGATAGGATCGTCGAACTGTCTTCAAGACAGGTCATGAGGATCGTTGATTACTGATCGATCTCTTCTTTTGCCAATTCTCTCATCATTCTTTTTCTGGAGAACAGGACGGAATCCATGAAGACCACCCAGCAGATCTCGATAACGATCGACGAAGCAATGGCGACCATCGCGAACTGAGCAATATCCATGGGAACGGCAACCGCCATGCATAATGCGATTGCGATCCCTTTGTTCTTGTAGGACGTCATGAGGATATCTGTAACTCTCTGAGACCAACAAATGCCTCTTTTCCTCTCAATGACCTCAACCGCATTTCCGAGTCCGAAGGTTCTCAGGGCGACAATGGCCATGAATGCAAGCAATATTCCGATCTCATTGGGGAAAGATGTGGAACTTACAGATAGCCAGACCAAGAAGAATATGATACAGTTCATTATGATAGCCATTATGTTCTTGTCGATCTTTACCCATGTGATGAATCTGGAAACGATCAGAGGTATCCCGATGATCTCTATCACTGTGATAACAAGATTCGTCATATCCACCTTTTCGCCGAGAAGGAGGAACACGATGAAAGGGATCCACAACAAGGCAACAACATACACGTAGATGGTGGAACGAAGTGCGTGTTCCATATCTCCTCTCAAGATCAGTGAAAGCGGAGCTACAGATGCTGCGAAAGGCGTCGCAGCAATGAACACGAGCCCGACAGCATAGTTGTAGTATTCTGTGTCTTTTAACAAAAGGAAACCTACTATCGGGATCAAAGATGATATTACAAGACCAAGTATTATTCCTCGGGTGACGGACTTCAAATTCCCTACCGGACTGAGATTTTTACTTGGGATCCTTGAAAGGGATAAGGTCATCATTACAGCCAAGAACAGGATCGTAAGATTACTTCTCATTTCAGCGTTCAAAACATCGTTCGGAGAACCCGGAAAAATTCCGAGGAAGTTTGTAGCCAAAGAAACTACCAGAGCGAGACTCATCATGAACGCGCTGCTGGTGATCAAATTGATCATCTTCATGCGCATGTATCGAGGGAATAGGTATTAAGTTTGCGGAATTTGTAATATTATCGATATAACTGTGTTCTTATCCGAAAAAATAATTCGAAAAAGCACAACTTACAATAATATGGCAGACATTCGGTATTTTAATGGAAGAGATCAAACCGGTAAAGACAGGATGGTACAATGCGTTCAGACCGTGGTCGCTGCACGGGGCCGTGGTACCTGTCCTAATAGGCGGGGTGGTCGCATATCATGACGGATCCTTCTGTTGGTGGATATTCTTGATGATCGTTGTTTGCGGATGTCTTCTTCAATCCGCAGCAAATCTTCTCAACACATACGGGGATTTTGTAAAAGGTACCGATACGGTGGAGAATGAGGTCAGATCGCCTGAATTGGTCACAGGTAAGCTCAAGCCGAAAGCAATATTGATGGTGGGACTCGCCTGTCTCGGGATAACCGCACTCTGCGGGTTGGTATTCATTTGGTATATTGGATGGGGAATACTCATATTCGGTATACTGGGACTGGCGGGAGCAGGTCTGTACACGGTCGGTCTATCCTACAAATATCATGCAATGGGACTGATAAGTGTATTCTTCATGATGGGAGTATTGATGCCGCTCGGAACATACTATACGATGGTGGGTGCGATATCATATGAGGTTCTCTTGATGTCTCTTCCGAATGCGTTCGTGATCACAGCGGTTCTCAGCGGAAACGAGACCAGAGATTATTATGAGGACAAAAAAGCTAATGTCAAGACGCTTTCAAGTCTTCTCTCTTACAAAGGAAGTCTGAATCTATATTATGTGTTGAATGCGATAGCATTCCCCATACTTTTCGTTCTGATATTGACACAGGTGATACCGTGGACATGCGGGGTCGCATTTGTGACTTTGATCGATCTTTACATTCTGATGAAGAACGGAAAAGGAGCACATGAATGCAAGAGGAACAGCTTGCTTCTGGTACCGTTGTCGTTCAGACTCAATTGGCATTTCGGAGTTTTGCTGGTGATAGGATACTTAATAGGCTATTATGCGTTTCCCGGGCTGATCTGATGTCAGAGGAAACAAAACCCAACGGAACGCAATTCGAAGGCAAGAAAGACTATGTGAAAGATGTTTTCACCGAGATCGCTGAAGATTACGACGAGATGAATGACGTAATGTCAATGGGTATGATCCAGGGCTGGCATAGATTCATGATGAAGAAAGCCGGAAGTCTGAACGGCAAAAGATGTTTGGACATCGGAACCGGAACGGGCGAGATCGCATTTTTACTTTCGAAGGGTGCCGGAACGGACGGAGAAGTGATAGGGGCAGATATCACCCCAAGGATGTTGGAGATAGCAGAGATGAAGATGAAAGAACGCGATCTTCTCAAGCCGGTCATCTTCGAGGTCGGTGACGCATTGGATCTGGCATATGAGGACGGATCGTTCAATGTCGTCACATCAGGATACATGCTCAGGAACGTTACCAACATTCAAAAAGCGGTTGATGAGATGTTCAGGGTACTCGCACCCGGAGGTGTAGCGGTGGTTGCCGAGCTCTCCAAGCCTAATAACAAGGTCATTAGGTATTTTTACGAGCTGTACATGAAACACAGGGTCGCAAGACTCGGAAGGAAGCAGGATAAGGGGAAGGTCATCGACGGAAAATATTCCGCATACGAATGGCTTACATCTTCTGTAGAGGGATTTCCACATGGAAAAGAGATGATGTTGAAATTCCAAAAAGCAGGATTCTCCGATCCTAGATTCTATGTCAAATCCTTAGGGGCAGTCAACATATATGTTGGAAAAAAGAAGTGAGGGGTGACCTCACTTCTTAATGAGTTTGCTGTTGTAGAATGCCGACATCGCTTTGTACAGCATGTAAACATCAGATTTTGATGTTATCTCGAGCGGTGCATGCATCGACAACACAGGAACACCGATGTCCACGGTGTCAAGATTATGTACGGATATCTCAGAGGCGATCGTACCGCCGCCACCGATATCCACCTTTCCGAGTTCGCCGATCTGCCACTGAACATTCGCATCGTCCAATATCTTCTTCAGGAAACTCATTGTTTCCGCGGAGGCATCATTGGTGGAATATTTCCCCCTGCTTCCGGTGTATTTCGATACAACAGGGCCGCGATTCAGGAAGGAACAGTTGTTCCTTTCGAACACTTCGCCGAAGGCGGGATCGACCGCTGCGTTGACATCGCAGGAAAGGCACATAGACCTTTTCAGAACATGTCTGACCTGTAATCCGTAAGCGGAGACAAAATCCTCTAGGAAATCTCGGAAGAAGAACGACCTCATTCCGGTGTTTCCGTCGGATCCTGTTTCTTCTTTGTCCGCAAATACGGTTACGGTGGTGAATTCCGGATCTTTACATTCAATCTCAGCCATCAGACTGGTGAAAGCACATACGCTGTCGTCTTGTCCGTAAGCTCCGATCATTGATCTATCCAATCCTACATCCACAGGTTTGAACGCAGGGACCGCACAAAGTTCGGCCGCAAGGAAGTCCTCCTCAATTATACCGTATTTTTCGAAAAGGATGTTCATTATGTTCAGTTTGACTTTTCCTGAAACCTTTTCATCGTTGAAGGGCCAACATCCGATCAGTATGTTCAGCTGTTCGCCTTCTACGATCTCGGTGGCAGGTTTCTTCATCTGATTCATGGCCAGATGAGGAAGGAGGTCCGTAACGCAGAACACAGGATCCTTTTCATCCTCGCCGATGTTCACTTTTACGGTCTTTCCGTTCGTCAGGGATACGACGCCGTGCAGCGACAAAGGTATCGCCGTCCATTGGTATTTCTTGATCCCGCCGTAGTAGTGGGTCTTGAAATACGCCATGTCTGTGTCTTCGAAGAGAGGATTCGGTTTGAAATCCAATCTGGGGCTGTCAGTATGACTTACGCCGATACGAAGGCCGTCGGCCACACTGCGTTTTCCCAAAGTTACCATTATGAGAGCTTTGCCTCTGTTGTTCATGTAGAATTTGTCGCCCGGAGAGTATTTCTTTCCTGGTTGGAATTCTTTGTATCCTTTCTTCTTCAGGATGGGCAGAGTATAATCCAAGATCTCCCTTTCGGTCTTGTTGGAAAGGAATTTTTTATATTCTTCGCAAAATTCCATGGATCGTTCCAAAAGTGAGGCATCCGTCTCTCCGAGGTTCTTCGTCTTCATCAGAAGTTTTTCTTCGAGTTTTTGACCTGCGGTCTTCTCATCGCTCATAAACCATAATACTTGGGCGATTACTTGGTCTTTGTGTATTCACAACGGATCGGGATTCAGCCGTTGAGGGAAGCTTTCGCTTCATCATAGATACGTTTGGTGGGTTCAAGCGTGACCCATCCCGGTTCAAGGTATTTTATGTTGAAGTTGAACTCCTTTGCGAACTCGTTGAGGGATTCTTCGAACTCTTTCTCGTCGCCTAGACCGGTCGGGACCATCAGAACATCATGATAGTCGCACATTTCCAGGACCATCTTTATCCTGTCGTAGCTCTTGGTCTCCACGCCTCTGAACATATCGTTCGTTGTGAAAAAATCTTTCCATTTGGTTGCCATTGCGGGCGTGTAATAGAGGACTCCGGTGTATTTCTTTTGCAGATTGTAGTACTGCTCGGTTCCGCCTACAGCCACACCGATACAATCATCGCACATCTTTCCTGATGCGTCTCTGAAGATCGTCACAGGTTTATCTAAGTGTGTGGCGGCCCACTCCTCCAACCCTTTGTTCGCATTTCCGCACAGTCCGTAGTATAATGCGAAGGCATCCACTTTCGATTGCATGAACAATAGGGTCTCCCTCAGATTCTCCTTAAGGATCTCCGGTTCTGCATGGAGGCCCATGTCTTTCATCATTATTATGACGTTGAATTTTTCTTCTGGAAAGGTTTCCATCCCGTTCATGAACATGAATTCATCCATGAGTTCGAAGTTCAGACCATTGTTGGTGAGTTTTCGTGAAATATCGGCTATGTTAGGATTTTCAAGCAGGAATATGTTCTTCTCTTCGTTATCGTTGGAAAGATTGTAGATCAATTCGTCTTCCAATATGGGGCATACGATAACGGCGAGATTTCCTTTAACCATACTATCATAATGATAGTAGGTTTATTAGTTCTTTTCGTATTGCGATGTCCTCGAGGTGCGTATGGAATTCAATATCGCTATCATCGCAACCCCAACATCGGCGAACACTGCCTCCACAAGCGTGATGTAACCCAATGCCCCCAAGATCAGGAATAAGGCTTTAATGCCCAGTGCGAAAACGATATTCTCTATTGCAATGGATCTTGTTTTCTTCGCGATACGTATCGCCATCGGCACCTTGGAAGGCATATCATCCATGATCACGATATCCGCAGCTTCTATCGCGGCATCGGATCCCATGGCCCCCATGGCTATTCCCACATCGGATCTAGCCAAAGAAGGGGCATCGTTTATTCCGTCGCCTACAAAAGCCACTTTTCGCCCTTCAGAAAGCAGTTTTTCCACGATGTTGATCTTATCAGACGGAAGAAGATCGGTGAAAACTCTGTCTATTTTGAGAGTATCGGCAACATGTTTCCCCACATATCCGAGGTCTCCGGTGAGCATACATGTCTCCTTTATTCCCATCTTCTTCAGATCGGATACGGCTCTCTCGGAATCTGCCCGGATGCGGTCTGAAATGACGATGTATCCCGAATATCTGCCGTCTATGGCAGTATGTATCGCGGTACCGAACGTTGACGGGGTCTCATAAGGAATATTGAATTCGGACATGAGTTTGATATTGCCCGCAAGAACGGTTTTTCCGGCGACCATCGACCGGATACCGGACCCGGCGATCTCCTCCATGTTCTCTATCAAAGAGCTTTCTATATTCCCCTTGTAGAAATCCAAAATGCTTTTCGCTATCGGATGATTGGAGTGGAATTCCGCATGTGCCACAAGCCACAGAAGTTCTGATTCTTCAATACCGATCGCTTGAATTTTCTCAACGTTGAACGTACCTTCGGTCAATGTACCGGTTTTGTCGAACACAACGGTATCGATCTCAGCAAGTGCTTCGAGATAGTTCCCTCCTTTGACCAATATTCCGACGCGGGAAGCTCCCCCGATACCTCCGAAGAATGCCAATGGGATCGAGATCACAAGAGCACACGGACACGAGATTACAAGGAATGTCAGTGCACGATAGATCCATTCATCGAAGGACGATCCGAATATCAACGGAGGGATTACGGCAAGCAGAAGTGCGGAGACCACGACAAACGGAGTATAATATTTTGCAAATATTGTAACGAAGTTTTCTGACCTGGATTTAGCCCCGTAGGCTTCTTCCACCATATTGATTATCTTTGATGCAGTAGAATCTTCGTACTTTGAGGTGACTTCCACCGTAAGAACTCCATTGACGACCATACATCCGCTGAGTAATACCTCACCCTTGGAAGCATTCCTAGGCGTGGATTCCCCTGTTATGGATGAGGTGTCGATCATTGAACGGCCTTCTGTTATAACGCCGTCCAACGGTACCAGTTCACCCGGACGTACCATGATGTGATCGCCAATGTTGACATTTTCCGGAGAAGTTGTGACGATTCCCTCATCAGTGATGAGATTCGCATGATCTGGCATCAATTCCAACAGGGAAGAGATGGATCTGCGAGACCTGTCGACGGCATAATCTTCAAATAATGAGCCTACCTGGTAAAAGAGCAGTATCGCAACACCTTCAGGATATTCGGATATCGCAAAGGCTCCTACTGCGGCAACCGTCATAAGGAAATTCTCGTTGAAAGGTTGTTTGTTGATCACGTCCTTTACTGCTTTCAGGAACACAGGGTACCCGATAACGATACACGATGCTGCAAAGACAAGGATCGTAAGGAGATCATCATCTGCTAACAGAAGTCCTATTGCCAGAAGTATTCCTGATATGATGATCCTCGCGATCGCCTTTGCACCGAACAAAGTCACACCCTTCTCAGTTTTACGTCGGATTCGATCTTCTTGATGACCTTCTCCATCATTTCTTCAAGTTCCGTTATACGTGATTCATCAGCTTCGATGGTCAGGCGGGCAGTCATGAAAACGATCTTTACAGAGTCGATACCTTCGATCTTACTTATTGCGCTCTCCATCTTTGATGCGCAGTGCGCACATCCGAGATTTTCTAATTTATAGTTAAATTTCATAGTTTCACTCCAGCATGTGTTCCAGCGTGGTTTCCAGAATGGTCTTCACATGTTCATCGTTCAGAGAGTAGTAGATATTCTTCCCTTCTCTTTTCGATGTGATGAGGTTGGCTTGTTTCAGTGTCTTCAATTGATGCGAAACAGCTGAAACGGACATTCCCACGACTTCAGAAATGCAACAGACACACAATTCCTTGTTCTCGATAGACCATAAGATCTTCAAACGGGTACTGTCTGACAGTACTTTGAACAGATCGGAGAGATCGTAAACAAGCTGGTCATCCGGCATTCTTTCCTTGGCGGTTGCGATATCTTCTTTATGTGCGCCTCTGCACTCCGAAAGATCGGTTGCGGAGTTATTTTCTATTGAATGATTGAACATTTGAACAGATATTCAAATGTAATTCAAGGATATATAACTTTGCAGAAAACCGAGATGGGTATCACATATTGCAGATTCATAGGCGGGATACACTGGATTTTATAGAAACAGGCTGATGTCTTTTTTAGTGTGGATATGGCGGAAGGTCTCAGCCGAATATCGAAATTGCAGCCGATAATAATCATTGCGGCAGCAGTGGCGGGGATAATTCTTGGGCAGAATACATTTTTCTCGGATAATACGGGGATGCTGATCGAACCCTTCCTCATGGTACTTTTATTCTTTATTTTCTTGAGAGTTGATATAAAAGATATCGGAAAATCCATCAAGAATGTAAAATACACCGGAACGTCCCTTTTGATAAATTTTGTTTGGACGCCGTTCTTTGCCGTCATGTTGGGGTATCTGTTCTTGGGCGATTCAATGGACATGCAGATAGGATTCCTAATGTTATTGGCCACGCCCTGTACGGATTGGTATCTTGTCTTCACATGTCTCACCAAGGGAAATGTTCCATTGAATGCTGCAATACTACCCCTTAATTTAGCGATACAGGTGCTTTTGCTACCGTTATATCTGTATCTGTTCATCGGTACAGGTTCATCATCTTTTGACATGGGATCTATGTTGATAGGCATCGTATATGTGTTGGTGATCCCGTTTGTTCTCGCAAACATTGTGAAATTCTTAATCGCGGGCATCAAGAAAAAAGAAAGGTCTCAGGAAATAATGAATGATCATGGAGACAACCTTCAGTTGTTCTTCCTTTGTCTTGCAGTTGTTGTGATGTTTGCTTCCCAAGGGGAATTGATCGTTGACAATCCTATATTGTTGCTTGAAATGTTGCTTCCTCTGGGTATTTTCTTTGCTGTGAATCTTGTCACTGCACAGATCGTTGGAAGAAGGTTGTGTTTCTCATTCGACGATACCACCGCACTGACCTTTACAACATTGGCAAGGAATTCTCCTCTGGCTTTGGCCATCGCTGTAGCGGCGTTCCCGGGATCGCCATTGATAGCGTTGGTTCTTATAATAGGGCCGCTAATAGAATTGCCCGTTTTATCTCTTGTTTCCAGCGTACTTCTCAAAATGCGTGAAAAGGCACGTTCAGAATCCTGAACGCTTCAATTCATGTATATAATGGTATCCCTTATAGATATTCTTTGAACAGTCGGCACTCAATAGAGAAGAGCCGAAATATGTTAATTGAAATTAAATAGGTTGAACAAGGGAATAATTCGATAGTCTTAAATTTATTATATAGCCATTTACTCAGTCGAGGATTTCGTATGGGTAAATTCGTAGTAAAAAAAGCAGGCGATGGGGTCATGTTCAACCTCAAGGCAGACAATGGACAGATAATCTGTACATCGCAAGTATATGCAAATGAATCATCTTGCATGAACGGAATCGAAAGCGTCAAAAAGAACAGCAAATCGAAGATCGAGGATCAGACCGTGGAAGGGTTCAAGGCTCTGACAAACCCCAAATTCGAGATATTCCTGGATAAAGGAGGAAAATTCAGATTCCACCTTAAAGCAATGAACGGAGAGATAATAGCCGCTTCACAGGGATATAAGAACAAATCATCCTGCAAGAACGGAATCGACAGCATATCCAGGAATGCGCTGGATGCAGAAGTTGTCAACGAAGAAAGTAAGTGAACCCGGCTTGGGCCGGGTAATTTGTTTTTAAATCTTTTATGGATCCGGCAACGGATCCTCATGATCATTTTTCCACATGCGTTTATAGGCCCATGAGATCAGAGGCGGCGCTATTATCGATGTTGCAAGGGTCATCAATATCACTACGGTGAACATTGAATCTGTGAAGACCCCAAGGCTCAGACCAATACTTGCAACTATGATCCCAACCTCTCCTCTGGGTATCATACTCACTCCCACAAGTGTGGATGAACTTTTTGACATCTTGCCTATTTTGGCCCCAATATATCCTCCGATGAATTTGGTCAATACCGCAACTACGATAAGTGCGATCAGCAAGGGCATCAGTCCAAGTTCGAAATTATCGAATCTGACCATCATTCCGACGAATATGAAGAAGAACGGCAGCATGAATGCCGTGATCGTGTTGAAGTTCTGTTCACACGGAATGGTATCCTTGAATTCAGCGAATATCATACCAGCCAAAAAGGCACCTATTATACCCGCTAGACCTATCGTTGAAGATAGTGCGGCCATTCCGATACAGAC
>JGI996J12353_1000305_pt1 | contig 13128 bp, 12 predicted proteins | sample IntmicLarv5ML5BL_FD_12353 | JGI IMG/M metagenome (IMG submission 12353) | reverse complement strand
TTCCTTCGAAGAATTATTCCCGGTGGCGCTGATCGTAGCTATGGGATTCATGTGGCTGAATTGGCAGGATTACCACCGACAGTGCTGGGAAGAGCGAGAGAGCTTCTTGTAGAGTTAGAAGAAAAAGGAATTTCTCATAGAGCTAAACAAGTGCTCAACATGGAATCTCTTTTTGCGACGGATTTTCGAAATGAAATTCTTCGATTGGAACCAGATAAATTGACACCTATAGAAGCAATGCAGGCTTTATATAAATTATATAAACAGGCGAAACAGGAAGGAGGGAGAAAATCATAATGGCACCTAGAATTCAGGTATTAGATACATTAACTGCTAATCAAATTGCTGCGGGTGAAGTGGTAGAAAGACCAGCAAATGCACTGAAGGAAATGATTGAAAATTCGCTAGATGCAGGAGCTAAACGCATTCGTGTTGAAGTTCGTGGCGGTGGTCGAAAACTTCTTAAAGTGAGCGACGACGGAAGTGGAATGATACCGGAAGAATTACCATTAGCAATTTTGCGGCATGCGACTAGTAAAATTAAAAAAATTGATGATCTAGATACTCTGTATTCGTTAGGATTTCGCGGTGAGGCACTAGCCAGTATTGCAGCAGTATCTCATCTGACGTTGGTTAGTAGGACAGCTAAACAGCCTCTGGGACAAGTTTTGGAAGTTCGCGGAAATAAGATTTTACGAAATGAGCCTTGTGGTGCTGAGTTGGGTACTTCAATTCAAATTGAAGAGCTTTTTTTTAATATGCCGGCTCGAGAAAAATTTATGAAGTCTGATGGCGCTGAGCATCGAGCGATTAGTGAAATGATGACTCGCTTTGCCTTGGCGCGACCGGATGTATCATTTTTATTAGAAGTAGAGGGAAAACGAACTCTATTTACTCAAGGAAATTTATTCCTTAAAGATGCGGTCGGTTCGCTATTTGGTTCTGAGGTTCAAGCGGCAATGTTAGAGGTAAGCAGGCAAGATCCTTTCGGAACAGTAAAAGGGTTGGTTGGAAAACCTACTTTAATTAAATCAACTCGAATGCATCAGTTCTTTTTCATTAATGGACGTTGGATTCAAAACAGAATGCTGTCTCAAGCGGTAGAGCAGGCCTATGAAAGCATGATGCCTAAAAATGGTTTTGCTTTTGTTATTTTAAATATTGAATTAGATCCTGCACAATTAGATGTGAATATTCATCCGCAAAAAACAGAAATTCGTTTTAAGAATGATCGTGATGTATTTCGGATTGTTCGTAGAGCTATTCAAGATGCATTGGGCGATGGGCAAGCTTTACCGGTTGCTCCTTTACGTAATGAAAATGCAAGAAATAATTCATACGAAAGAAGTACAGAATTACCTTTTGCATTTAAGGAAAATCCCTCGAATTATGGAACTTCTTCCGGCGGCGATTGGAAGGCGCCGAAGCCCGCTGTTTGGGAGGAATTTCGCAAGGGAATTGAAGATGTAAAAAAATCAGAAGTTTCCATTTGGGATCAGGAATTACCTCAAAGAACAGAGAAAGCAATTGAGGAGGTTTCAAAGAGGAGTCAGGCGGAGAAAGTGGTTCACGAAAGCTCTTCTGCTATGGAAAATCAAAGTCTGATTGTCGAAGATGATGTTGCCCAAAAAGATTGGGGGATTCAGCCTCTCGGTCAGGTTGGGAATTCATATATTATTGCCCGAACTTCTGATGAACTGATTTTAATTGATCAACACGCGGCTCATGAAAGAATTCTTTTCGATCAACTTTTAACTAAAAGAGTCTATCAGGAAGGACAGATATTGCTGACGGATTTATTATTTACTTTTGGTGAGGAAGAGGTGGAGACCCTTTTGGGGAGACAGGAAGAATTACTGCCTCTGGGCTGGAAGTTTTCGATTGCCGGTCCGGGTATGCTCAGAGTTGAAGAGAGCCCCACATTTTTGGGTGAGAAAGAGGTCGAAGAATTTATTCGACAAATAATAAAACAGATGATTGACAACCCATCAGGTGGGATTAGCAATTTTGTTTTGCATGCAGTCGGACATGTTCGCTCCTGTAAAGCTGCCCTAAAAGCCAGTCAAGGTCTTCATATGCGAGAAATTTATAGCTTGCTGGAGCAATTACAAAGAACGGAAAATCCTTACACTTGTCCTCATGGTAGGCCGGTTGTAATCCGAATCACGTTAGATGAATTAGCAAGGATGTTTAAGCGAACTTGAAAAATAATAAATTTTTCCCATTAGTTACAACGACGAGGAAGGTAAAGGAGCTAGACCGAAAACGAGCTTTGAATTTTGTGAAAAAATATGGCGGTTTTTTTCATTCACGAAATGATGAAAGTTTAGCGGATTTATTTTTCAACTCACCTTCGACTGAAGATTTAGTTGTATTTGAAAATGGCTATCCAAGCCTCCACAAGAAAAATAGCAACGCCATATTTAGATTTCATCTGAATATGGCGGCTCTTCGTTTGGACCGATTAATGAAAGGTGGGGATGATCGCTATTTAGATGTGGCCAAAATTGAACACGGAATGAAAGTCTTAGATGGCACGATAGGTCTGGGTAGTGATGCTTTGGTTGCTGCATGGAAAGTCGGTACTTCTGGAAAGGTAATTGGACTGGAGGCCTCATCAGCGATTTTTTCAATCATGGACTGTACTTTTTCTGCTTTAAAAGAAGAAAAAAATAGCGAAATTGCAGAACTTATTAAGCGCATTGAGATCAAAAATATTTCATTAGAAACTTATTTAGAAACTGCTCTTGAAAGTAGCTTCGATATCGTCTATTTGGATCCGATGTTTAATAAGCCCAGGAAAAAAAGTGACGGAATTGACGCCCTGAGAGAGTGGGCAAGAATGGAAATTCCGGATGAAAAAACTATCAAGCAGGCATTAAGAGCCGCTAAATACAGATTGGTGATTAAGGAACCGAGAGCGAGCCTCTGGTGGAGGAAAAGCAAAATCTCTCTTCAAGGCAACTTGACGGGTCACCGCTATCAGTCCGTGCGATATCGCATATTGGAAAAGGAGAAAGCATGAGAGGAAAAAAGGCTTCAATTTTAGTTATTTTAGGGCCTACTGGAATCGGAAAAAGCTGTTTGGCATTGAAAGTCGCCGAACGAATTAATGGAGAAATTATTTCCGGCGACTCTATGCAGGTCTATCACAATATGGATATTGGAACTGCAAAAGTGACATCAGAAGAACAAAAAATGATTCCCCATCATTTGGTTGATATTCGTGATATTAGCGAAGAATATAATGTGGTTGATTTTTGTGAAGAGGCCAATAAGTTGATTGTAGAGATTGGAGCGCGAGGAAAAGTACCAATTATTGCAGGTGGGACAGGGCTTTATATCCAAGCCTTGCTAGAAGGGTATCAATTTTCCGAAGTATCTAAAAACGAAAAATTTCGTAAAGAATTAGAAGAGCGCGCTCAAATTAAGCCGCAAAGTCTTTATCAAGAGCTCCAGGAAAAAGATCCCATAAATTCTCAATATATTGATCCCAATAATATTCGCCGGATAATTCGTGCACTGGAGAATATCTCGGTTGGAAAAGGAATTTCAAGAGAAAAATCTTCAGAGCTTGTTTTTGACGGATATGTTTTGGGTTTATCAATGGATCGCAATAAAATGTATGACCGTATTAATAAAAGGGTTGATAAAATGATTTCAGAGGGCTGGATTGATGAGTGTAAAAAATTATTACCCTTTCGTTCAACTTTTTCTCAAAATGCGTTACAGGCGATAGGATATAAGGAAATCTTCCAAGGTCTGGAAGCGGATGGTATTGATACTGAATTGATTGATAAAATTAAGCAACGAACTCGACAATTTGCCAAGCGCCAATTAACGTGGTTCAGACGAATGGAATATATCACATGGTTAGAAATTGATGAAGGGCAAGATTTTGATAAATTGGCTGACCAAGTAGCTTCTCGGTGGTTTGAAAAATATTCATTAGAATGAAAAAATGGAATATTGATTAGGTTTATGGTAAAATTAAGCAGATTACATATGACGATGAAAGGAACGGTAGTTTATTATGATTACAAAGCCAATCAATTTGCAGGACGGTTTTTTAAATCAAGTTCGAAAAGAAAATGCCCAAGTAATCGTTTTTTTGGTGAATGGTTTTCAGCTCCGTGGAATGGTAAAGGGGTTTGATAATTTCACTCTCGTGTTAGAAAATGAAAGCAAACCACATTTAATTTATAAGCACGCAATTTCGACAATTACTCCAGTTCACCCGATGCCGAATTTCTTTCAGAGACCGACAAATGTGGTACTCGGTGAAAATTCCGGGACTTCTGAAAACGAGTAATTAATTATAGATTAGGTGATATTTTTGAAAATATATGGTGAAATTAATGGTTTAAAAACATGGCATAAGCAGCGACTGCTTCATTTTTATGAAAGCGGTGGCTGCTCCTTTTTTCCTCAGGAAAAAGATTTTTTATGGGAATTGGCATCATTGACTGAGGAGCTTGGAAAAGAAATCGGAATTCTCTTAGATCGGCGCGGAAAAGTGCATGGCGTTATTTTGGGTGATCATCGTAGCATTTCGATGCCTAGAGAATTGCAAGAATTGGTCAGTCAAAATAAATTAGGTTTTTTGCATACACATCCGAGCGGTAGTGGAAGATTGAGCAAATTAGATGAGACTGCATTTGAAATGAGCGATTATGTTTGGATGGGTGCCCTTGGAGTAAAGGCGGGAAAACCAGAGAGCTTTGGGCTTATGTTTGGAACAGAAGAACATCGAAAAAACGATTTTTGGCTCTGGGAGGAATTAGAAGGTCTTGAAGTTCAAAGAGGATTTAATCTCATTTGGGAAGTAAAAAAAACGAAGAATCATAGTCACGAAATAACAATAGAAGAAAGAGTCTTGATTGTTGGAATCGATACTTCGGCGGAATGGTCAATAGAGGAGTCTTTGAATGAATTAGGAGAGTTAGTGAAAACTGCCGGTGGTCAAGTTGTCGGAAAGATTTTCCAAAAGCGAGAAACACCGGAAAACAGTACCTTTTTGGGACAAGGAAAAATTTTAGAAGTTTTAGAAGCAATTCAAATTTTAAATGTAAATACTGTTGTTTTTGATGATGAGTTGACCGGAGTGCAACAACGAAATCTTGAAAATTTTTTAAATCATAAAGTAATTGATCGTACAGCACTTATTTTAGATATTTTTTCTCAACGCGCCAAGAGTTATGAAGGAAAAATCCAAGTCGAATTGGCTTTACTTCAATATCGACTAACCCGTTTAACAGGTAGAGGAATTTCAATGTCTCGATTGGGCGGTGGGATTGGTACCAGGGGGCCGGGAGAGACGAAGTTAGAGGTAGATCGTCGCCGAATTCATCAACGAATTTCTTTTTTGGAGAGAAAAATTAAAGAGATTCAAGAACAGCGAAAATCAAGACGAAAAAATCGTTCTGACCAAGAAATACCGGTAGCTGCTCTTGTAGGATATACAAATGCAGGAAAATCAACGCTACTTAACCAGTTGACTGGAGCAGGAGTATTGGCAGAAGACAAGCTTTTTGCAACTCTTGACCCGACAATCCGTCAATTTGAGTTTTCATCAGGTCGAAAAATTTTGATAAGTGATACTGTAGGATTTATTAATAAATTGCCCCATAAGCTCGTACACGCATTTAAAGCAACCTTAGAAGAGGTTAGCGAATCATCACTTATTTTATTAGTAATTGATGCTAGTGATTCGAATTGGGAAAAGAAGCAAGATGCTGTTCAAAAGGTGTTGAATGAAATTGGTTTAGCTGAAAAAGAGCGCATTATCCTTTTTAATAAAGCTGACCAAATAAAAGATAGCAAAATTTTAGATAAATATTTACGTCAAGGAAATTGTTTTTTGATATCAGCAGTCGAAGGTACCGGAATTACCGGATTTTTGGAATTTTTAGAAGGTACTCTTTTTCAATGTTGGCAAAAGAAAAAATACCTGTTCTCCTATCAAGAAGGGGAATTTTTAAATGCACTTTATCAAATTGGTCGAGTATATAAGGTGGAGTATCTGGAGGATGGAATTTTAGTTTCATCGGAAATCCCCGGCCAATATGAGGCCAAATGGAAAAAATGGGAAAGAAGGTAACCGCTGAATATGGGAGAAAAAAGCTTTCTAAAATGGAATGAACGAGCTGAATTGGCAATGAAAAAAGTTCGAGAGAAATCTAAAGGTTTTGAAGAAATTGCCTTTGAAAATACCTTACGCGTGCTGGAAGCATTTAGAAAGCATCAAGTGAGTGATGTACACTTTACTACCACAACCGGCTATGGCTATGGCGATATGGGGCGAGAAAAACTGGATGCAGTTTGGGCTACTGTATTTGGGGCGGAATCTTCGCTTGTTCGGCACCAATTTGTGTCAGGCACTCACGCATTAAGTACAGCATTATTTGGTTGTTTGCGCCCTGGCGACTCTCTCCTTTCGGTAACCGGAACTCCTTATGATACACTTCAAAGTGTGATAGGGAAATCGACATCTGCATTTGGCAGTCTTAAGGAATGGAAAATTTCTTACAATGAAATCCCATTTGCTGTTGGTGGTGACTTGAATTGGGACTTGATAAAGGCTGAGCTTAAAAGCGATAAAAAACCTAAAGTTGCAATGATTCAACGTTCAAGAGGTTATAGCAGTCGAAAGTCATTGTCTGTAAAAGAAATTGGTGAATTGTGTGACTTTATTCATTTTCATTCTCCATCTACAATTTGTTTTGTAGATAATTGTTATGGCGAATTTGTTGAAGTGATTGAGCCCACAATGGTAGGGGCAGACTTGATGGCAGGCTCATTAATTAAAAATCCCGGTGGTGGGCTTGCTCCAACTGGTGGCTATATTTGCGGAAGAGCTGATTTGGTCGAAGCTGCCAGCCATGCTTTGACGGCTCCGGGGCTGGGAAATGAAATGGGTTCTTCTAATTTAGAACAGCGATTGTATTTCCAAGGTCTTTTCCAGGCGCCTCAAGTAGTTGCGCAAGCACTTCAAAGTATGATGTTTGCCGCTTATTTATTTGAAGACTATGGATTTTCTGTTGATCCGTCACCTGATGCGGTACGGAGCGATATCATACAATCCATTTCATTGGGAAATTCTTCGCAAGTAATCGCTTTTTGCCAAGGCCTTCAGGCCTATTCGCCGATTAATTCTCATGTAATGCCAATTCCAAGTGGATTACCTGGCTATGAAGATGAGGTAATTATGGCGGCCGGGACTTTCATACAGGGTGCTTCAATTGAGATTAGCGCTGATGCGCCAATGAGAGAGCCATTTACAATTTTTTTACAAGGTGGAGTGGTATTGGCTCATTCAGTCTGGGCACTTTTGTCAGCTCTCAATAGAGTGCAAGAAGTAGGCAATGGGGCTGATTTTGTGGTAGAATAGGGTATGATTTTACTTAATTTAGGAGGCATAAAGTATGGCAGGGCATTCTAAATGGGCCAACATTAAACATCGTAAAGGTCGCCAAGATGCATTGCGTGCGAAAATAACAACAAAAATTGCCAGAGAAATTGCGGTTGCTGTAAAGATTGGCGGAGCTGATCCTGCTTTGAATATGAAACTAAAGCTTGCTCTTCAAAAAGCAAAGGAAGGCAATGTGCCCAAAGATAATATCCAACGAGCAATTCAAAAAGGCTTAGGCGGTGCTGATAATAATAATTATGAGGAAATCCGTTATGAAGGCTATGGACCGGGTGGAGTAGCAGTATTCGTAGATGTCCTTTCAGATAATCGTAACCGAACTGCTGCTGATATTCGTCATTTATTTTCAAAAAATAGCGGGAATATGGGTGAGAGCGGTTCTGTAGCGTGGATGTTCGATTCAAAGGGAATTTTTTTAGTTGATAAAAGAGAGTGCCTGCTTAATGAAGAGGAGTTTATGATGGCTGCATTAGAGGCTGGTGCAGAGGATTTCGTAATTCAGGAAGAGGAATATGAAATTTCAACATCACCGGAAGATTTTAGCAATGTTCTTGAGGCTCTCGAAAATTTAAATATGCCAACCAAAATAGCACAGATAACAATGGTGCCTCAGACGACTGTTACTTTGGGCTCTGATGCGGAAATTAAAATGATTAAACTTTTGGAAGCATTGGAAGACCACGATGATGTGCAAGATGTATACAGCAATTTTGAAATGACAGAAGAATAATATAAGGTCCTCGATAATGAATAAACGATTTCATGTGTCGGGGGCTTTTAGTTGTTAGCATATAGAGAAAGGAGAGACATCATGCTGATTATTGGAATTGATCCGGGAACTGCAACTTGTGGTTTCGGAGTTGTTGCGATGGAAGGCAGCCGTTTGATTCCAATTACATTTGGCGTTTTTTCTACTCCTGCTAAAATGCCGATGCACCTGCGACTTCATAAAATTTTTCAGGAATTTGAAGAGTTGTTAGATAGGCATCCGCCGGATTGTGTATCCATCGAAAAATTATTTTTCAATAAAAACGTAACGACCGGGATAACAGTCGCTCAATCAAGAGGGGTCATTTTACTTGCGGCTGCGAAGCGAGGATTGCCAGTTGTCGAATATACTCCCACTGAGGTAAAGCAAGCAGTGGTTGGATATGGAAAAGCCGAGAAAGCCCAAGTGCAATATATGGTGCAACGCTTGTTGAGCCTGAAAGAAATTCCGAAGCCGGATGATGCGGCAGATGCACTGGCAATTGCTGTTTGCGCTCTCCATGAGTCAGCAAGCCTCCAACGGAAAGGGTGGGTACAATGATTGGATTTTTAAAAGGTACTGTAGATGCAGTAACTTTAGATAATTGCTTGCTAGATGTGCAGGGAGTAGGCTATCAGGTAGGGATTACCCGCCGTACAAGCGGTGAAATTCACATCGGCATGGATGTGAAGCTTTATACTTATTTAGCAGTACGCGAAGATGATATGAGTTTATATGGATTTTTTCATGTTGGAGAATTAGAAACGTTTAAAATACTCATAAGCGTTAGTGGTATTGGTGCAAAGGTCGCAATAGGAATTTTATCTGATATTGGTGTAGATGAGCTTGCAATCGCAATTTCTCAAAAGAATATTGGCAGGCTGACTAAAATCTCGGGGATTGGCAAAAAAACAGCCGAACGAATGCTTCTCGAGCTTAAAGATAAAATTGGGACAGATTTAACCAACGAAGCGGGAATTGATTACACGGAAGTTCAAGAATCGCCAAGTACTTCGCCGATAATCGAAGTGCTCCGCTCCCTAGGCTATCAAATGCAAGAAATCAGCAAGGTTGTCAGCAAGATAAATTTTGAAAATATGAGTGAATCAGAAGCTGTGAAGCTAGCTTTGAAAGAATTGAGTAAAGGGAGGTAGCGGAGATGGATCAAGAACGGATGGTTGGAGGCATTGAGCTGACCAACGATCAATGGCAATTTTCTCTACGCCCGAAAAAATTAAGTGAATACATTGGCCAGGTTGCAATCAAAGCAAATTTAGAGATATTCATTGAAGCTGCTCTAATGCGAAATGACTCGCTTGATCATGTTTTATTGAGCGGGCCACCGGGGCTGGGAAAGACAACTTTAGCAAATATTATTGCGGCTGAACTAGGCGTTCAATTGCGCGTGACTTCAGGGCCCGCAATTGAACGCCCCGGTGATTTGGCAGCAATTTTGACCAATCTAGGCGAAAAAGATGTTTTATTTATTGATGAAATCCATCGCCTATCACGGTCGGTAGAGGAAATTTTGTATTCGGCAATGGAAGACTATGCGCTGGATATTGTGATTGGAAAAGGACCTAGCGCACGATCAATTCGAATTGATTTACCACGCTTTACTCTGGTTGGCGCCACTACAAGAGCAGGAGCATTAGCATCACCACTCAGGGATCGGTTTGGGATGCTTTGCCGGTTGGAGTACTATACTCCGGAAGAATTAGCCATTATTGTGAATCGTTCAGCCAATTTACTGGAAATCGGGATTGATGAAAAAGCGGATTATGAAATTGCTCGACGTTCTCGGGGGACGCCTAGAATTGCCAATCGCCTTTTAAAAAGAGTACGCGATTATGCTCAGGTAAAGGGGGATGGATTTATTGATTTGGAAATTACCGATGAAGCCTTAAAGAGGCTCAATATTGATAAATTAGGCCTAGATCGAACAGACCGACATGTATTGGAGACAATAATTTATAAATTTGACGGTGGGCCGGTTGGTTTGGATACTTTATCGGCGGCAATTAGTGAAGAAACAGAGACTCTTGAAGATATGTACGAACCTTATTTAATGCAGCAAGGTTTTTTGCAGCGCACTCCGAGAGGGAGAGTCGCAACCCGTGCAGCCTATGAATGTTTGGGGATTATGTGGAAGGATAAATCTTCCGGTTCAACTGATTTATTTGAGGGCGAAGAATAATGATAATGGACAAATTATTTCTTCATATTTGCTGCGCTCCTTGTGCACTTTACCCAATTATGAAATTTCAGGAAGAAGGGATCTCGTTAACGGGCTTTTTCTATAACCCAAACATTCAGCCTCTGAAGGAGTTTAAAAGACGAAAAGAGACGCTTCGGCAGTGGACAATAAAAAATGAAAAAATTCCGATTGTATGGGATGATAGTTATCCATTGGAAGAATGGCTCCTTCGAGCAATTCAATTAGGCACTGAACGGTGCAAAATTTGTTATTTTGATCGCATGATGCGAGCTGCTGAAGAGGCTAAAAAAAGAAATTTTTCTTATTTTAGCACAACTTTGCTTACAAGCACTCACCAAAAGCACGACTGGGTTCGAGAAGCAGGGGAGAAAGCGGCGTTCCAAGTAGGAATCAAATTTTACTATGAAGATTGGCGCTTGGGCTGGGAATGGGCTGAGAAAACCAGTAAAAAACAGGAAATGTATCGCCAAGGCTATTGTGGCTGTGTATTGAGTGAAAAAGAACGATATGAAAAGAAAAAATCAAAAGATGAAAAGGAGAGCCTTTGATGAAAAACAGTAGGTGGCGTATTATCATCCACTTAGTTGTTATCATTTCTTTTTTAGGATTTTCTATGAAAAGCTTTGCCGCCAATATGTTGGATGAAAATCTGAATATTCGAGTTGGGTTACACCGAGGCATCTCTTCAGTTCATCTTGCAAGTGATGGAAATATGATTGTTTCTGATGCGGAATCCGGAGCAGTTTTAGCAAAAATTCAGTCAGGGAATCGGCAGGCAACCTTATCAGGAAACAAAGTATATTTTGCCGGTACATCGGCAACCCGGCTTCGCATTACCAACGAAAATCCAGAGCAAGTAATTTCTGTATCAGGAAAACGTTTTCGTGGTGAAATTGAGCTCACGAATCGAAATGGGACGATAACAGTTGTTAATGTGATCGGCATTGATCAATATCTATATGGTGTTTTGCCTGCTGAAATGGTTCCGTCTTGGCCAATTGAAGCACTAAAAGCTCAGGCCGTTGCAGCAAGAACATATGCTTTGCACAATGGTAGTAAGCACGCAAGTTTGGGTTTTGATGTCTGCACAACTACGGATTGTCAGGTATATAGAGGTTATGATGGCGAAGCAGAGCAGACAAACCGGGCGGTAGATGCAACAAGAGGCGAGGTCTTGACCTATCAGGGTGAGGTTATCTTAGCGGTATTTCATTCTTCCGGTGGTGGATATACTGAAAATAGTGAAAATGTTTGGAGTTCGCCAGTTCCTTATTTGCGAGGAGTTAGAGATTTTGATCAGGATTCAACTCATTATAGCTGGTCTTTGATACTATCACCAACCGAATTTTCAAATAAGCTGCAAACGAATGGCTATTCGATTGGTAGGATTCAAGCAATTCAATTATCTCCGATGAAAAAGTCGCCTCAAGGTAGCGCCGATCGAGGGGTTTCCGGCCGAGTGATTCAGATGACTGTTGTCGGCAGTCGTGGAACAGCTGTAATTTCTGGTACAAAGCTTCGAACGATATTGGGCTTAAAGAGCACTTGTTTTGATATATACCTTCAAGAAAGCCAAAGCGGGGTGAAGCTTCATATTGAAGAAGCTTCTGATGGTTGGAGCAGTCATAGTGGTAATCAATTAATTATCGAAGGATCTGGTTGGGGGCACGGACTGGGATTATCTCAATGGGGTGCGAAAGCTTATGCAGAAGAGAATCCAAGTACGGAAAATTTATATGTGGAAATATTGACTCACTATTATTCAGGTGCAAAAATAGAAAAAATGTATAGGTGAAATAGATGAAAACGGAAGATTTTTCTTATGACTTACCAGAGGAATTGATTGCACAAACACCACTAAAAGAGCGTTCCTCATCACGTTTATTAAAATTGGATCGCTCTTCCGGAGAAATATCTCATCAATCTTTTTCTCAAATACTAGAGGAATTATCCCAAGGTGATGTGTTGGTTTTTAATGATACCAAAGTAATTCCGGCTCGACTAATGGGGAAACGATTAAATGGCGGAGCAACAGAAGTATTGCTCTTGAAAGATTTGGGAGAAGACCGCTGGGAATGTCTTGTAAAACCTGGGAAAAAACTGAGAATAGGTTCAGAAATCTTTTTCCCAGAAAATATAAAAGGCATTGTAGAGGAGTCGACCTCGTTTGGTGGGAGGATTATTCGTTTTTACTATCAAGGAATATGGATGGAATTACTAGAAAAGATTGGGCAAATGCCTTTACCTCCCTATATTCATAAAACATTGGATGAAGCGAATCGGTATCAGACTGTTTATGCGGTTCATCCGGGATCGGCAGCTGCGCCAACTGCAGGGCTTCATTTTACGCCGGAGCTTTTAGAGAAAGCTCGCCAAAAAGAGATTGAGACCGCTTTTGTGACTCTTCATGTTGGGCTGGGAACATTCCGACCGGTAAAAGTAGAAAATGTGCTGGAGCATCAAATGCATAGTGAGTATTTCCATTTCCCAAAAGAATGCGCTGATAAAATAAAAAAAGCGCAAGAGGAAGGACGCAAAGTAATTGCAGTCGGAACTACCAGCGTGAGAGTGCTTGAAACGGTTTCGCAAAGTGGAATACTTGGAGAACAAAGTGGCTGGACGGACATTTTTATTTACCCGGGTTATGAATTTAAGTGGGTAGATGGGCTGATTACCAATTTTCACCTTCCACAATCAACTCTGATGATGCTAGTAAGTGCACTGGCTGGAAAG
>JGI996J12353_1000304_pt1 | contig 13140 bp, 7 predicted proteins | sample IntmicLarv5ML5BL_FD_12353 | JGI IMG/M metagenome (IMG submission 12353) | reverse complement strand
CTGAGCCTTTTGCTATGTTGGGTTCGTCTATTGCACTGTCGCTATCCAGCGCACCTTTTGGTGGACCTACCGGTTCAGTTATTGTTGGTATGGTCGATGACAAGTTCATTATCAACCCAGATAACGAACAACGAGAAAAGAGCAGGCTACACCTGACAGTATCAGGCAGCAAGGATGCTATTTTGATGGTTGAAGCGGGAGCTAACGAGATTACTGAAGAGCAGATGCTAAATGCCATTATGTTTGCGCACGATGAAATTAAAAAGCAGGTAGTCTTCCAAGAGAAGATTATTAAAGAGTGCGGTAAGGCTAAAGTTGTGGTTAAGGAATATACTTCTGAGCAACAAAAACTAGTTAAGGACGTTACTAGTTTTGCTGAAAAACAGGTGGCCAAAGTTATCGAACCTACTGACAACGCAGAGTTTAAAGCGCGCATGGCAAAGCTGCTTGATGAAACTTTTGAAACTTTTGGAGTTAGAAGCGCATTCCTTGCGACTGCCTATGCAGACGGGGTATCATCTCTTACTGAAGCTGTAGATAGGTTTGTTGTAGATAAAAAAGAGCGTGACCGCGAGCTTATTATCCGCAACTGTATAGACGACCTGATTAAAGATGCTATTCGTGACCGCACAGTCAACAAAGGCCGACGTATGGACGGCAGGGGTTATTCTGATATCCGTAATATTTGGTGTGAAAATGGAGTGTTGCCGCGCGTGCATGGTTCTGCCGTGTTTACACGTGGACAGACGCAGGCGCTTACTACTTGTACACTAGGCATGCTTAGCGACAACCAAAAGTTAGAAGGGCTTGACGACGAGGACGAAAAACGTTATATGCACCACTACAACATGCCACCTTATGCGACTGGTGAGGCTAAAATGCTACGTTCTGCGGGCAGGCGTGAGATAGGGCATGGAGCGCTAGCTGAACGTGCGCTTGAGCCTGTATTGCCTAGTGAGGAAGAATTCCCTTATTCCATCCGTACTGTATCCGAAATTCTAAGCTCTAACGGCTCGTCTTCGCAGGCTTCCGTTTGCGGCTCAACGCTTGCACTTATGGATGCTGGTGTACCAATCCGTTCGCCTGTAGCAGGCATTGCTATGGGCCTGATTAAAGATGAGAAGAACGGCAAAGTGGTTGTCCTTAGCGACATTCAGGGAGAAGAAGACCATTACGGAGATATGGACTTTAAGGTTGCAGGCACTCACGAGGGTATTACTGCAATTCAGATGGATATAAAAATTACAGGTATTGATAAAGGTATTCTTGCTACTGCGCTTAAGCAAGCACGTGAAGGAAGACTGCACATACTGGGAAAGATGCTTGCAGTATTGCCTGAGCCTAAAGCAGAGGTTTCTAAGTATGCGCCTAAGATTATCAACTTCCAGATTGACCCTGAGAAAATTGGTGATGTTGTAGGCAAGCAAGGCAAGGTAATCAACAAGATTATTGAGCAAACTGGGGTCAAGATTGATATTGAAGAAGATGGACAGGTGTTTGTATCGGCAATCGACGTTGATATGATAAACCAAGCAAAAGAGATAATTCTCTCTATTATTACCGACCCAACACCAGGCATGAAAGTTAAGGGCAAGATTGCACGTATTATGACCTTTGGTGCCTTTGTTGAGTATGGCTTTAACGGCGACGGAATGATTCATATTTCTAAGCTAAGCAGTAAGCGTGTAGAGAAGGTTGAGGATGTTGTAAATATCGGTGACGAAGTGCTTGTTGAAATTGTGAAAGTTGACGACAAGGGCAGGGTTGACCTTAAATTAGTAGAAAAACTTAGCAAATAATTAGCAACAATTAAATTATTAGTTACATAACAAAGAAGCTACCGATATTCGGCTGCTTCTTTGTTATGTAAAAGCTTGATAATGGTTGTTGCTTTAAACCTATAAAATCCAGAAGTTTTTATCACAAATTAAACGTTTATTTCTTCATAAACCAACTAGTGCATATCATAAATTAAACAGAGGCGGTAAGTATGCAAGAAAAAACAAAAATACGGCTTTTGCGTATAAGCAGCAACCTAGCTATATTTTTTATGCTGGGGGTTGTGATGCTGGTCACAACAGTGCACGAAATTAGAAGCGTTTTTAGCATTAACGACAACCAGCCATATTATCTGGGCAACACAGCAAGCCCTAATGTCAGTCTTATGATAAACGTATACTGGGGCAATGAATATCTGCCAAGCATGCTAAATACCCTTGCCGAAGAAAATATAAAGGCAACTTTTTTTGTTGGGGGCACTTGGGCAAGCCAATATAGCGACTTGCTTAGACAAATAGTGGGCGCAGGGCATGAGATCGGTAACCATGGGTTTTTCCATAAGGACCACAAGAACTTAAACTATGAGCAAAACCAAAACGAAATTTATAATACGCATAAGCTTATTCAAGAGTTGAGCGGCATAGAGATGATGCTGTTTGCGCCCCCTAGCGGCAGTTTTAGTAAAACCACATTGCAGGTAGCAGGTGAGCTTGGTTATAGAACAATTATGTGGAGCAAGGATACTATTGATTGGCGTGATAAAGATAAGTCGTTGATTTATAACCGCGCCATTAAAAACCCTAAAAACGGTGATTTGATTTTAATGCATCCAACAGAAGCGACAACTAAAATGCTAGGCGATATTATAAAATTTTATAAAAACAATGACTTTAACCTTGTAACTGTGTCAGAAAATATAGGTTGATTTCTAGATATTAAAAAACTAATCTTATTAAAAAACCTCCATTTTATCCAATAAACATAAGAGGAAATAAGCTTTGAGTTTTACTTGCTAAAAATGCACTAGAAGGGTTATACTTTAATGTAAAATTATATCACTAAACAGGGATTAAGGAGCTAAAGAAAATGATAACAAGCAAGATTTATCCAAGCGGACTGAGGTTTGTGCATGAGTACGTACCGACAAGTAAATTGACAGGTGTTTCAGTAACAGTTATGGTAGGCTCGGCAAACGAAATAAAGGAAAACGCGGGCATTTCACATTTTTTAGAACATATGAATTGCTCCTCAACCACTTCTAAGACTTGTGCACAAATAGAAACCGAAAAAGACGAGAACGGCATACCCTCAAACGCATATACCGACTCTGAGCGCACACAATACCACAACAAGTGCTTAAACGAAAAGTTTACGATAGCACTGGGATTTTTAGCTGATTCTTTTTTTAATGCTGCATTAAATGAAGAAGAAATTGAAAAAGAACGGGGAGTAATACTATCTGAGTTTAAGGGTAGGTTTGACAGCCGTAGCATCAGACTGTTTGAGGCGGCAAAAAGCAGGTTTTATGGTGGCGCAAGGGCGGGTGAGCCTGTTATTGGAACTGAGGAAAACATCAAGAAGTTTACCCGCGAGGATTTGTTAGCGTTTAAAACCGAACACTATATTGCTGCCAAAACAATTATTTCAATTGCAGGCGGAGTTGATTTTAAAACGGCTGAAGCGGCAGTTTTAGCCGAATTTGCAGATAAGTTCACAACTAAAGGACAACCCATACTACTTCCTCAGGAATACTATAATCCATTAAAAAAATCCATATATCTTGATATTGTTGATGATGTTCAGCAAGATAAGGCGCTAATAGTGTTTCCAGGCTTGAAGCGTAGCGACAGAGCCGACCTTGCGCTCAACCTCTTTGACTATATCTTTGCATCATCTCTAAGCTCACGTTTGGTACAAGAGGTCAGAGTTAAACAAGGGCTTGTGTATGGTATTTATACAGGATATATAGCTGCTAGCGATTCCGGCATGTATTATATTGCATATGACACGCCTCCTGAAAAACAAGAGCATGCCCTTAAAGCTATCAAAAAAGAGCTTGATAAAGTTTTAGCCAAAGGTATAACACAAAAAGAGCTCGAAAAAGTTAAAGTTATGATGTCGATGTTCATAGTAAGCAAGGAATTAAACATTTTAAGCACTGCTGAGAAGAATGCTGGACAAATGCTAATCTTAGACAAACTTTGCTCATACCAAGAAAAGACCGAGTTGTATAAGGCAGTGACCGCAAACGAAGTTAATGATGTTGCTCGCAGAATATTTTCAAGTCCGAATATTTTGTTTGCGACACTAAGCAAATCGCCTTTTAGGGATGCATTAAAGATACTTCAAAATAATTAATTTTTGCTAGTTTTGATTGTTAAATTAGACGTAAAAATGGTATAATTAATTGGCTTATATGCTTGTATAGGAGAGACCAATTTTGAGTAAATACACATCAAGAAATATCGGCTCTAAGAAAAACACATTTGATACCCGCCGCAAGGTAGGAATAGCACTTTTAGCGATAAGTTTGGTCGTGCTATTCTTTTCTGCGTTCAATGTTGTGCCATTTTTAAACAACTTTTTTCTGGGTTCATTTGGGCTTGCAATTTTTCCAGTAATTTTAGTCGCTTTTATCATTGCAATCGCGCTTTTGCTTAAAAAACGCTATGTTTTTTCTAAAAGGTATGTAATTAGTCTGGTTGGCGCATACCTTTGTTTAATATTGATATTACAAATTGCCCTCACTGCAATATCAGGCACGGGCTTTACTTCTTATGTGGCTAGTGTTTATGTAGATAAAATCACACCAGGCGGGGTACTCATGGGGCTTATAGCTTATGGTCTTGTAGTTTGCATTACTTCAGTTGGTGCCTATATTGTCAGCGCAATATTGCTGGTGGTTTGTGGCGTATTTATTTGGGATTACTTTAACACTATAAAGGGTTATCGTAAAATTGAATCACGCACAGTGAGTTTACCTGATTTTGATGTAGACAATGTAAACATGCATGATAATGGGAGCAGGGCTAACTATGATGAGGCTTACGAAACATCTGAGCAGCAAGCTGTTCAAAAAGAACAAGTGCCGCTTACTCTGAATGCCAAAATGGAAAAATCGGCTAGAGATTTGGCTAAAGAGAAGCTAGGCATGGCAGAAAAAGTTACGGTAGAGCAAATGCGTTCTATTAGCCCTGAATCACAAGAGAAAAGTTCGATATTTTCTGAAGAGTTTATAAAAACAGTCAAATCCACTAATCGAAATGGGATAAAGTCTAGTGAAGCTAAGCAAGAAAACAACTACTCTTTGTTTGACCTGATAAAGAAGAACGAGCAGACGCGCGCAATGCCTACAGCTACTCCGACAAGCACTGATGGGCGTCCACCAAAGTTTGTGCATGAAGAAACTGCGCGCAGGGCGGAAACGCCTCCTAGTTTCGTTGTGCCAAAGATGGATGAGGCGGTTAGGCGAGACATTAATAATTTTGCAAACTCATCTCCTGCACACCCCCAAGCTTCACATGAGCAGCAAGCGCACTATACTTCACGTACTCCTGAACCGAGTTCTGTAACTTACTCACAAAAAAGTACCGCTCCCCAACAGTTTACACCACGTGCGCCAGAGCCGTATCAGGAGCAATCAAAGCCACAGCAACCTATCAACAGCGGGGTAGCTTCGTTTACCAACTCAAATGTGCAGCTCAATCCGACGCCTTCACCTATAAACACTCCGCCAACAAATACTAGTTCTGCTCATATAGTAAATCCAAGAGATTTAGATGCTGATATTGACGAAATTTTATCACCGACTAAAACAGGGGTGGACTTTAACACAACTCATAGCCTGGACGAGAATAGAAGAGACTTTAATCGTCCACGCAATGTTCCGACCACAAATAACAGGAACACCCACAGTCCGCAAAAACAACCTAACAACAACCAACGCAATAACTCTATGCAGATGAAGATGCCAGAAACCGAAAACAACAAGAACAAAAACGTCACTAAATATACACGTCCTTCTGCATATGTGCGCCCTCCTATTGAACTCCTTACCACCGTTTCTACAAGAAGCGATGAGGACGCTGACGACTATCAAACTAAGGCGTTGATCTTAGAACAAACACTAGAAAACTTTAAGATTCCAGCTAAGGTAAAGGCTATTACACACGGCCCTGCGGTAACCAGATACGAGTTGCAGATGCCGCCAGGCATACCTGTTAAGCGTATTGCACAGCATGCTGACGATATTGCAATGACCCTTGAAGCATCGGGCGCGGTCAGAATTGAAGCGCCTATACCAGGCAAGGGGCTTGTTGGTATTGAGGTTCCAAACGCAAATATTGCAACAATCGGCTTACATGATATTATAGATTCGCAGGAGTTCTTATCTAACAAAGCGCCCCTGGTGTTTGCTTTAGGCAAGGACATCGCTGGTACAATAAAGGTCTGTGATTTAAACTCAATGCCACATTTGCTTGTAGCCGGTTCTACTGGTTCGGGTAAAAGTGTATGTTTGAATGCAATTATCCTAAGTTTTCTATATAAACTCTCACCAGAGGAATTAAAAATCATACTGATTGACCCAAAACGTGTCGAATTTACAACCTATAGCAGGTTGCCCCACATGATTCTGCCAGATGCAATTACTGATCCTGAGCAGGCACTCAATGCGTTAAACTGGGCAATTAAAGAAATGGAGCGCAGATACGAAACATTTGCATCCCGCCGAGTGCGTGACTTCAAAGAGTACAACGCGCTTGAAGAGGTCTATAACGGCACAGAGCCAAAACTACCGCGCATTGTAATTATTGTGGATGAGCTTGCTGACCTTATGATGACGGCTAAGCGTGATATGGAAGACAAAATAAAACGTCTGGCCCAACTTGCACGTGCAGCAGGTATGCACCTTATAATCGCAACACAGAGGCCTTCTGTCGATGTTATTACCGGTACTATTAAATCAAACTTGCCAAGTCGTATTGCTTTTGCTGTTACAAACTTTGCGGACTCCAAAACCATATTGGATGGCGGTGGGGCAGATAAGTTATTAGGCAAGGGAGACATGTTATATGCACCACAAAACCTACCCGAGCCCATCCGTGTTCAAGGTGCATTTGTGAGCAATTCTGAAGTAAATGATGTATGTAATTTCATAAAAGCACACAACGCATCTAGCTTTGATGACGAAATGAACGACCTCATTCTAAACGGTGAGAAACAGCCTGTTATTGAGGGCTCTAATTCTAGTGAGGGCGGAGCAGATTACGACCCGCTTTTGCCACAAGCGCTCAAGCAGTTTATGGAATCGGGTCAGGGGTCTATATCCATGATTCAACGCCGATATTCGGTAGGTTTTGCGCGTGCTGCGCGTATAGTAGACCAAATGGAACTTGCAGGCTATATTTCACCATCAGATGGGTCTAATAAAAACAGAAGCGTGTTGATTACACCAGAAAAATACGAGGAGTTGTTTGGTTCTGACGAGCCAATGATTTAGTAATGATTGATAGTAAAATTGCAGGAAAAATTATAGGTTTTGTATCGCTTGGTTGCGACAAAAACAGAGTAGATACCGAACGTATGATGCATGTTTTGAGTCTGGCTGGGTTTAAGTTTACGCAAGAACCCGAGAAGGCCGATATAATTATTGTCAACACATGTGCCTTTATTAGTTCTGCACGCGAAGAGAGCATAAACACCATACTTGAAATGGCGCAAAATAAAAAGGGCAGGACTGAGAAGCTAATTGTTACTGGTTGCTTACCACAGAAGTTTTTAGCTGAGATTCAACCATTGATGCCAGAAGTAGATGCATATATCGGTGTGCTTGGCCCTGAACAGATTTTAGAGGCAATTGCTAAGGCATACGGATTGGAGCATAGGGCAGTATCAAGGCAAACCAAATTTGGACGCATAGTGACAACCCCCAAGCACTATGCCTACCTAAAAATTGCCGAGGGTTGTAGCAATAAATGTGCATATTGCAACATACCTGAAATAAGAGGCGCGTACAGATCGGAACCAAAAGAAACATTGATAAATGAAGCCAAAACACTTGCACAAAACGGCGCAAAAGAGCTAATATTAGTTGCACAAGATGTTACTCGCTATGGCTTAGACTTATATAAAAGCCTTGAAATTGTACCGCTGATTAAAGAGCTAAGCAAGATTAAAGGAATAAAATACATACGCCTACATTATTGTTATCCCGAGCTGGTTAGTGATGATTTAATCAACGAAATTGCAACTAATCCTATGGTATGCAAATATTTAGAAATCCCGTTTCAACACAGCGATGATACTATATTAAAGAGCATGAATCGTGCTAGCAATTACAAAGATATGCTAAAACTGATTGAAAAAATTCGTAAAGCAAACTTAGATATTGCTATAAGAACCTCGCTGATTGTAGGTTTTCCGGGTGAGACAAGACGTGCCTACAGCAACCTTTACAACTTTGTAGCTGAGCAAAAACTAGACCATCTGGGGATATTTGAGTATTCGCGTGAAATAGATACTCCAGCCTATAGCTATACACATCAAATTCCAAGCTTTGTTAAAAAACGGAGAATAAATAAGCTTGCTAGGTTATCTCAAACTCTTGCAAACGAAAACAACAAAAAATACTTGGGCAGAATGCTTGAAGTTGTTTGCGAAGGCAATCCCGAACAAGGCTTATATGTTGGCAGAACACAATATAATTCTCCGCTTGTAGATAGTGTTGTTTATTTTACTTCAGATACGCAAGTGGAAACAAGCGAGTATGTAAATGTTAGAATAACCGATGTAGTAAATTTTTACGATTTAAAAGGATACAAAGAGAATGAACCTTCCAAATAAGTTGTCCATAGCTAGAATAGCGCTTGTACCGATTATGATGTTTTTTTATCTAGCCGACTTTATTCCTTATGGAAAACTGGTCGCACTGGTCCTCTTTATTCTGGCAGCAGCCACAGACGGGTTGGACGGCAGTCTTGCACGGAAGCGCAATGAAGTAACAAGCTTAGGTAAGTTGTTAGACCCAATTGCTGATAAGATGCTGATGACCATAGGCTTCTTGCTTGTGGTTGCAGATGGAACAATACTTATGCCATATGGAATTATTGCATTCACTATATTGTTTTTCCGCGATTCACTTGTAAATGCGCTTAGGCAGTATGGCACAACAAAGGGTATAGTGTTTGCAGCACCGTGGTCGGGCAAGATTAAAGCAATATTTATTTACATTGCTATACCTATGTTTATGGCGCTTGCATTCCTAAACGCTCCAGAGAACTTTATTCCAAGCGAAGTTACGCCATATTTTGAGATTGCCTGTCTTGTCGTGCTGGGTATATCCACACTAGTTACCATATGGTCGGCAATAGATTACTCAATTAAAAACGCTAAGCTATTCAAGGATAGGAGAGAGCAAGAGGAAGCGGATAAAAAATCATAGTAGATAGACGGTATATAGAAGTTCTGTCCTAAGCATAATCCTAAATTACCTTAAAGAGCATGAATCATATACTAAGCAATTTGAGGGCAAATTCACTAAGGTGCGAGACTTGTCGCTTATAGATAAAAAGCATAAGAGGAAATAATTTGAAGGTAAACCTTGTTTCAATAATATCTGAACAGCATCAACCCGACGTTTATAGTCGGGTTTTGCCACTTATTAATGATTTATGTGCAATGGTAGAGCTGGAGGCGGCACAGACTGTTGTGTTAGATGAGCTTTTGCCCGATGTTCTATCCGATGCAACACGTTTTGTTGGCAACAATTCGGTAGTGTTATGTGACTCAGGTACTTTTGCGGGCTTTGAGAGCTTAAAAACAGCTTTAACTACATATTGTAAAGTGCCCGCTACCACTGTTGCGTTCGGCTACGTTTTGCATACTAATAGCGGAACAATGGCGATTGTTGACCTAAACACTAAGGATTTACTTTCTGTATTGACGCCTGCGAACTTTAAAAAAGCCTTTGCCTATGAAAAGGCGCAGTTGCTCCTGCGTATGTTCGGCGCTAACAAGGCGCAAATAGGGGCATTGATTGAGAGCATGACTTCAAATACTGCGGTTACATATAACATAAGTTCTAATAGTCTTGAAAGCACTGTCGTTTTGCATGCACCAACGCAGGACTATAAAAATACTCTGAACAACATTTCGCGCGAGATATATAACCAGTTTGGCGAACAAATCTTTGCTGACTCTTATACCAGTTTATATTTTGCCGTTGAAGATCTATTGAATTTCAGAAAAAAGAAGCTTGCTATAGCAGATAGTTTGACCAATGGCATTCTATTAAGCGAATTAAAGGCGGGGTTTGCAAAGTTCGATAACACTGTTATTTCATTTAAGCAGATTGCCCGCAAGCCCGATTATTTTTCTATGCTAAAACTAGTAGAGGCGCAGGTAGACGCAATGGGCGAGAATATTGAACTTGCCTACGAAATGGGTGCAAAGCTTTTGGCAGAACATCCGAATGCAATTGTGGTAGTACTGTGTGGTACGTACAAAAAGCCCTTTATTGCAGTAGGGGACTCTGGGGGAATTCACGTATATAAATTTAGCCTAAACGCAGGCGAGCGCTTTATTGCTGAACTTCTGTCTAAAAATGCAATATTCAAAATAATTAAAAAACTTAAGCAAAATGATTTGTATTTTTATGATTCTAGTATATAATTATAGAACAATAGTTTGATAAAAGGATAGAAAAAAATGAACGCAAACGAAAAAAATAAGGCCTTAGATGATGTTATTGCAAAGATTGAAAAACAATTTGGCAAGGGCGCAATCATGAAATTGGGTGATGCTCCAGCACAAAAAGTTGATGTGTTTCCTACAGGTGCCCTGACTCTGGATTTAGCTCTGGGCATAGGCGGACTTCCACGTGGACGCATTGTTGAAATATACGGACCAGAATCATCAGGAAAGACGACTGTGGCGCTGCATGTTGTTGCAGAAGCGCAGAAGATGGGGGCGACAGCTGCATTTGTTGATGCTGAGCACGCACTAGACCCTATATATGCACAAGCCTTGGGGGTTAATCTTACCGACCTTTATGTCTCTCAGCCCGATACAGGCGAGCAGGCACTTGAAATTACTGACAGTCTGGTGCATAGTGGAGCAGTCGATATAATTGTTATCGACTCGGTTGCTGCGCTTACACCTAAAGCAGAAATAGACGGCGAAATGGGTGACTCGCACATGGGATTGCAGGCACGCCTTATGAGCCATGCATTGCGTAAGCTTACTGGAATAATTAACAAGTCCAATACCTGTGTCATTTTCATCAACCAGCTAAGGGATAAAATAGGTGTGATGTTTGGTAGCCCTGAAACTACAACTGGCGGAAAAGCGCTAAAGTTCTATGCTAGTATTAGGCTTGATATCAGAAAATCAGAGGCAATCAAGGAGGGGACTGATATTATCGGAAACCGTACCAAAGTAAAAGTAGTTAAAAATAAGTTGGCACCACCTTTTAAAATAGCAGAATTTGATATGATTTTTGGTAAGGGTATTTCAAAAACAGGCTGTATTCTTGATCTGGCACTAGAGTTAGGCTTGCTTGAAAAGAGTGGTTCTTGGTTTGCATATAAGGGTGATAAAATTGCGCAAGGCAAAGAAAATGCTAAAGCATATCTTGAAAACAACCCCGAGCTTGCTGCCGACCTAGAAGCACAGATTAGGCAAAGTTACAAAGCAAGCGCTGTAAACGATGAGGCAATTGACGAGACAGAGTAGCTTAAGTGTCGTTAAGTGGCATACCATATGGCCTCTAAGGAATTTTCTCAATATAGTTGCTATATAAAAAATATCCTAGTTTGGCATGCCTAACATTCTCTGCTTAATTTATACTACGCGGTAACTGGTTTATGAGCAAACAAACATTTAATTTGCAATAACGGACTGAGTGCGCCACCTTGCATTAGTCTTCACGCTCTTTTTTCAGGGAGTAATCTGCTAAACATCAATTCAATATTACATAAAAAGACCAAAATATTCTGGTCTTTTTATTTTGTAAACTTAGGCATTAACTTGACTTTTTCGCTAGTTTTGGTTAAACTTAAAGTGGTAAAAAAATAAACAATAAGTATTTTTTTATATATTTTACTTTTAGCCAATTTATTTAAAGTGAAAGTGTTCCATTAAATTTTAACATAATAGAAGGAGAAGAAACATGCTAAATTTATTTAGCGTTGGTTTGCTTGGTTTTGATATGCCTGTTTACGCGCTTGTGCTTACGATTATTGGTGGGCTCGCGGCAGGTGTAACAGCTGGTGCATTCTTGTTCAAGCAGTTGCTTGGCAAAAAAGCTGCAAACGCACAAAGCAAAGCGACAAAGATTTTGGAAGATGCCTATTCAGAATCGAAAACAATTCTGAAAGAAGCAAAGCTAACCGCGCAAGAAGAGGTTATTAAGGCGAAGTCAGAACTAAACACAGAAATTAAAGAAAGACGAGACGAGGTGGTCAGAGTCGAGCAACGTGTACTATTACGTGAAGAGACGCTGGACAACAAAGAAAAACTATTGGATACAAAGTTAGAAAAAATTGAAGAAGCTAAGCAAGGCTTAGAGGACAAAGCACATGAGCTTGAGGACAAAAAACATGAGCTGGAAGAAAAGCACCAAGAAGTGGTAAAAGAGCTGGAGCGTGTTTCAGGTTTGACCAAAGAAGATGCAAAACAAATTCTAATAAAAGAATTTGAAGATGAAGCTAAAAAGGAAGCTGCTATTATAGTGCGCGATATAGAGCAGGAAGCGAAAGACGAAGGACACAAGAAAGCAACTAACATAATTACACTAGCGATTCAGAAATATGCATCCGACCAAACAAGCGAGGCTACAGTTTCAACCGTAACACTACCTAGCGATGATATGAAAGGCAGGCTGATAGGCCGTGAGGGACGTAATATTCGCGCACTGGAAGCCGCGACAGGGGTTGACCTTATAATTGATGACACACCGGATTCTATTGTGGTTTCTGGTTTTGACCCTATCAGAAGGGCAGTTGCTAAAACCGCTATTGAAAAACTTATGCAGGACGGACGCATTCACCCTGCACGTATAGAAGAGACTGTCAGCAAGGTTAGGCGTGATATTGAGATTGAAATTAAAGAAGCTGGGGACGCAGCTGCACTTGAAGCAGACATACACGGATTACATCCTGAGATTATCAAGCTTGTCGGCAGGCTAAAATACCGTACTAGCTATGGGCAAAACGTGCTCAAGCACTCTATTGAAGTTTCTTATATTGCCGGACTTATGGCGGCCGAGTTGGGTGCTGATGTAAGGGTAGCTAAGCGTGGCGGACTGTTGCACGACATGGGCAAAGCTGTAGACCACGAGATGGAAGGTACTCACGTAACCAT
>JGI996J12353_1000303_pt1 | contig 13154 bp, 9 predicted proteins | sample IntmicLarv5ML5BL_FD_12353 | JGI IMG/M metagenome (IMG submission 12353) | reverse complement strand
TTCCATCATAAAGAACAACGATCTGATAGTATCGACGCCGCAATCCGTTGCCAATGATCTTGAGAACGGTCGTTATGACCTGAGTGATTTCGGCCTCGTGATCTATGATGAAGCTCACCGGGGTACTGGTAACTATGCGTATGTGAAAGTAGCGGAATATTGCGGCAAAAGCATCATCTCCCTCGGCCTCACCGCCTCGCCGGGAAGCGACATAAAGAAGATCGAAGAGGTCTGTCTGAATCTTTCACTTTACAAGATAGATGTCAGAACAGACGACGATCCTGACGTCGCACCGTACATTCACGATACGTACGTCAATAAAATAGAAGTGAACATTCCCAAAGAACTTCAGGAGATCATAGATCTGCTGAAAGGGCTGCTTGATCATTACTTCATTGAATTGAACAATCTTCACCTCACCAAACCGAACTGGCCGGCCTCAATGACGCATATGCTCATGATCGGCGATTCGCTTCAACGGAGACTTGCAAGAGGAGAGAGGACTGCCACGATATATCGCGGACTCACCGTTCAATCTATCTGCATAAAGGTGCTGCATGCGATAAGTCTCGCAGAGACCCAGGGCGTCAGTGTCCTCAGGTCATACCTTTCAAAACTCAACGAAGATGCTTTATCCGCAACAGGAAACAAGGGCGGCAAAGAACTCACCCTGAGGAAGGAATATCTGGAAATGTGGGAAGCTGTATCCACAACCAAGGTCGAGCATCCAAAGATCTCACGCATAATGAGCCTGATAAGCCAAATACTGAATTCCGACGGATCCGCGAAGGTCATGGTGTTCACACAATACCGCGATACATGTGATATCCTGATGGAAAAACTCTCGATGGTCAACGGGGCCCGCGTCGGCAAACTGATCGGACAATCCAAAGGCGGCCTGAAACAGAAAGAACAGATCGGGATACTAAACGAGTTCAGAAAAGGGGATCTGAACATAATCGTTGCAACATCCGTGGGAGAAGAGGGATTGGATATCACAAGCACGAATGCTGTGATCTTTTATGAGCCAGTGCCCTCCGAGATAAGAACTATACAAAGACGGGGACGAACAGGAAGAAAGAACGACGGAGAGGTCTTCGTTCTGATCGCCAAAGATACGATGGACGAGGTCTTCGAGAATTCCAGCAAGAAAAAGGAAGATATGATGCGTTCCCGGCTGGAAAAACTCAATACCGAACTCTCATATTTGAGATTAAAGAGAGCGGAAAAGGATCAAATGAACCTAGGAAACTTCCGATAACAAATATAACTACCAAGGAGATACGGAAACAGTATGCTTTATTCTGATCTTGCGGAAGTATTCGACAGACTGGAGGGAACCAGCAGCAGGTTGGAAATGACCTCGATACTTTCCGATTTCTTCAAAACCTTGGACCCGGCATCGCTGAAGAACATCGTATACTTATCTCAGGGAAGACTTCATCCCGAATTCCAAGGTCAGGAATTGGGAATGGCAGATAAACTCGTTCTAAGATCCATTGCTTTTGTTTCTGGAACGCCCGAAAATGATGTGGAAGCCCTTTGGATCAAAGAAGGCGATCCGGGAACGGTAGCGGAAACACTCGTAAAGGGACGAGGACAAATGACTCTTTTCTCCGAACCTCTGACATTGGAGAGGGTGATCAAGAATTTGAATCTAATAGAGAACACGGAAGGGCGGGATTCACAAGGAAAAAAGATGAAGTATCTGTCCAATCTCCTCAGAGATTCGAGTTCCATCGAAGCCCGTTATCTTTGCAGAATAGTCACCGGAAGAATGAGAGTGGGTGCCGGATCAATGACGCTTTTGGATGCTCTTTGCGACGCATTCGCAACCAAGGAAGACCGACCGGAAGTTGAAAGAGCCTTTAACATAACATGCGATCTGGGACTTGTCGCCGAGACCATTGCGAAGGACGGCATAGAGGCTGTAAAAGACATTGAAGTGAAGGTCGGCAATCCCATCAAGGTCATGCTGGGGGAACGTTTGCCTTCCATCTCCTCCATTCTGGAAAAAATGGACGGGAAGTGTGCAATGGAGTACAAATACGACGGTATTCGCATACAGGCGCACATCAGCAAAGATTCCGTGAAACTGTTCTCCAGAAGATTAGAGGACATGACCTCGAATTTCCCGGATATTGCAGCCGAGTTACGTGCACAGTGCAAAGTTGACGAAGCGATCATCGAGGGCGAATGTGTTGCGATCGATCAAAAAACAGGAACCATGCTTCCTTTTCAGACTGTCACGCACAGACGCAAGAAACATGGGATGGACAAGGCCATCGAAGATTATCCTGTGAAAGTGTTCATGTTCGACATATTGTTCTCAGATGGCACCGATATGACCTCATATCCCCTTTTAGAAAGAAGAGAAAAACTCTCCGAGACCTTCGAACTCTCGGAAAAGGTACAACTTACCGAAATGGAGATCATCGAATCTCCCGAAGATGGTGAGAACTTCTTTAATAAAGCGTTGAGTCAGAAATGCGAAGGGATAATGGCAAAATCCGTTTATCAGGAGTCGGTATACCGTGCGGGATCTAGGGGATTCTTGTGGATCAAATACAAGAAGGATTACGAAGCGAATCTCACAGATTCCTTTGACCTTGCTGTGATCGGAGCATTCTACGGTATGGGAAAAAGAGCAGGGAAATACGGCGCTCTTCTGATGGCAACACTGGATCCCGAATCAGGAAAATACTGCACGATCTGTAAACTTGGCACAGGTTTTGATGATGTCTTCCTTGACAATCTACCCAATATGCTCGATAAGTACATCAGTCCAGAAAAACCAAGTTCTGTGGATGCACAGATGATCCCGGATGTATGGTTCCACCCCACGGTCGTCTTGGAGGTCGTAGCGGCGGAAATAAGTCTTAGTCCCATACACACCACCGCGATCGGAATGGTAAAGAACGATGCAGGCCTTGGATTAAGATTCCCGAGATTCACGGGGCGCGTCAGAGATGACAAAGGACCTGAACAATGTACGACAGTTGACGAGATATTCAACATCTTCGAGATGCAGGGCGAATTCGACGAATCCACACAATGACCAACAGTTGGAGCAAAGAATGTCCAACACGTTCCCGCCCTTATTTCACGAAAGGTTTAAAATGAATAGAATGTTGAGACGCGTATGAAGACGTACGCAGTTGAGAAGACCGGAAAGACCATAACCTTGGGGTTCAAGGATGTCAATCCTGCCCTGATAACTTCGATGATCAAGATGTTGAACGACGACAGCAACGTCTCCTTGGTCAGATTCATAGACCAACATCCGGAACTCTGCGACACTATGCTTTTTGTCGAAGTCAAGAAAGGCAAACCGGAAGAAGCTGTCAAGAAAGCATCCAAAGCCGTGTCCGCTTATTATTCGTCTGTCAAGAAATGACCGGCTACAGAGCGTGCAACACTGCCGAATCAGATATCGGCATGTCATTCTACCTTAGTGATATCAACGGTACCGGGGGAAGGCTCAAGACCGAACCCGAAGATTTTGTGGTGAAGGAGATATCAAAACATCCGGACCCGAAGCCCAACGGCAAATACGTCATCGCGGAAGTTACCTGCAAAAATTGGGAAACGAACCGGCTTGTGCGTTTGATGTCCAGAAATATGGGAATATCAAGAGAGAAAATAGGTTTCGCCGGTACAAAGGATAAGAGAGCGATAACCACTCAACTGATGTCCTTCGAATGCCCCATAGAAAGTTTGAATAAGATCAATCTTGACGATCTCGAGATCAAGAACGCATACACCGGAAAGAGAGGAATACAGATCGGAGACCTCATCGGAAACAGTTTCGACATCAAAGTAAAAGAATGCGATGTTCCCAAAGATGATATTGACGCGATCCTCAACAAGGTCGTATCCGACATCAAGGACACAAAGGGTTTTCCCAATTATTTCGGGGTTCAGCGGTTTGGAACCATACGACCGATCACGCACAAGGTCGGAGAACTTATCGTGAAAGGGAACATCGAAGGAGCAGTAAAGAGCTATCTTTCCGACCTCTCTCTTTTTGAGAACGAAGAGACCCAGACAGCAAGAAGAAAAATGTCGGAATCGGAAGACTGGTCAGAACTTATGCGTGTAGTACCTGATTCTCTATCGTTCGAAAAGACCATGATCTCCCATCTTTCCGAACATCCGGATGATTGGACTGGTTGCATAGACATACTTCCTCGCAACCTGCAGATGATGTTCGTCCACGCCTATCAGTCGTACCTTTTCAACATGATGCTAAGCGAGAGAATGAGATTGGGAATGCCTCTCAATATGCCAACCGTAGGGGATATCGTCATCCCGCTGGATTCAGATAAGATCCCGCTGCACGAGAACCCGATCATGACCACTCAGAACAATATCGACCTTGTAACAAGACAGATCAAGACCGGAAGAGCATTCATCACGATAACCCTCTTCGGAAGCGAGAGCGCCTTATCCGAAGGAGAAATGGGAGAGATAGAAAGGAAGATCATCGAATCAGAGAACATCTCCGAAGAGGACTTTATCGTTCCCGGCCTATCCCACTGCAACTCGAAAGGCAGCAGAAGAGAGATCCTTTGTCCTGTGAATGACCTTTCATTCAATATCGAAGAGGACGGATACAGAGTTGGATTCTCGCTTTCAAAAGGAAATTACGCAACATGTCTGATGAGAGAATTCATGAAATCGGATATGAATAGATATTGATCAAAGATTGCTCTTGATGACATTTGCCTGGTACACGCCGATCTTCAACTTTTTCATTATCTCTACGATCGATGTCCCCTTTACAATTCCCAATGCCATCTTACGAAGTTCAGGGGTCATTGATTTTGTGCCGACCTTGACTGTAAGTGCTTTGTACACATAGGCTACAAGCATTTTCGCTTCGTCCGCATCCTTTGCTCCTCCAGCCACATAAGCACAAGGGATGGATATCATCGGATCATCTTCCAATGACTCGTATCCTCCTTTGATGATCGCGTTCATGGATAGACTTTCCATCCTATCGAATTCGAGTGTTCCTGGTACGATATCTCCATATTCCGCAATATCTGACAGATATGCCATTACCGCATTCACGGTAGATTCGTCCATATCCAGGGTCCCAACAAGATCGGGGTCGCTGAGCGTGATCCGGGATATGTACGCCTTTCTCAGAACCCTTTCAGCATATCTTTTTACAACATCCGGAACTTTCTGTTTGTAACCGCTCTTTCCCGGCGAAACATCCGGCTTTGAGCGCTCGATGTGTTTCCGTTCCGTTCCTTTGAGTTCAACGTATATCCTATTCGCCGAGGTCACATCCCCCGCATTGGCATAAGCTTCTGCCAGATCTGATTTTACGAGATCGTTATCTGGCTGCACGCACAAGATACGTTCGCATGCGTTGATGACATCCATAAGATTACCTGAGAATGTGTGGAACTCCTTCTTTATCAGAAGCAGGGGTATGGATGTCGGGTCTGCCGCCAAAGAATGTTCTATGACCATCGCCGCATCATCTATCTTACCTTCTCCGGACAGGACCTTGACAGCTGCGCCGATGGATTCCGGATCCGTAACATCCATGTTCACGATATCTATCGCTATGTTTTCGGCACGCAGAAGATCGCCTGCCGTGAAACATATGTCACGTTGTATCCTCAGAGCATTTGTATTATTTGGTTCGATCATCAGCGCCATATCGATGAAATATATCGATTCCTCGAATCTTCCGACCTTGGCGAACAACAACCCCTTTCTGATCAATGCGTAGACCAATTCGGGCCTGAGTCCTATCGCTTTGTTCATCGATTCCACTGCCCCGTCGATGTCGTTCTTCTTCTCCTGTATGAATGATCTGGATATCCAGAATTCAGGTTCATCCATGTTCAGCAGTATCGCTTTGTTAAAAGCTTCCTCAGCATGATCCAGGTCTCCCGCTGCCTCGTCCGCCATCCCCTTTGAATGCCACAGTATAGGGTTCAAAGGATCGGAAATTGTAGCTGCCGCAAATGATATGGAGGCTGCGCGGTATTCCTTCAGAGCATATTCTGCATTTCCTTTCAGCCTCTTCACCATCGCCAATTTACCGTAATCCCTTTCTTTATCGTTACATAGCCGAACCGCATCCAAATATCTTTTTTCAGATATCAGGGACTGAAGGATATTTATCAGATTCTCGGACCTGTTGTCCTCCAGAACCATATTCTTATACGTCGCATAGCTCTCTTCTTCAGGCTTTCCTTTCAGCGATCCTTTTGATATTACGTTCCTTGCTTCGATGTTCCCGGGATCCAATTCCACTATCTTGTTAGCAAGACTCATTGCCTCGTTGGTATTCTTTTCGGAAGATGCGATACTCATCAGAAGTGCCAGAACCCCAACATTGTTCGGATCTGCGGTACGTATCTTCTGAAGTTCTTTGACGGCTTTCTCCGTCTTTCCTGTTTGACGCAGCAGATATGCTTTCTGAAGTCTCACATTCGAATCATTCGGATTCTTATCGACTCCGTTCAGAATGGTCATCATCGCCGCGTTGATATTTCCTTCGCGGAACTCCACCTCCGATTTGAGAATGAATGCGCTTGGATCTTCAGGATATGATATCAAAATCCTATTCAGGATCGATGCTGCTTCGTCGTACATCGAATTCTCCATCAGCAGACTTGCACCCGCCACAAAAGAATCGATATCTGCCTTTTCCGTATTCAAGAACACCTGAATACATTGTGCGGCCTCTCCCTTTCTCCCCAACGCAGAATATGTTTGTATCAATCCTCTCAAAACATTCGGGGATGCAGGATCATGAGCCTCTGCCTCTCTGTACAGCGATAATGCCTGTTCATAACTCCCGCCGAAAAAGTGTGCCTTTGCAGCCTCGCAGATAATGTAAACGCAGTTGGAACTTTTTGTGAGAATGGAATTATACATCCTTTGCGCCGAATGCCAATCTCTCTCGTTTATCGACATTCTGGCCGACGCAAGCAGGTACTCGGAGTTCTTCTTCTTGTACTCGTCGGAATTTATCATTGCGTTGGTGGCCTGATCTTTATTTCCTTTGTACCAGTCCCTGTAGATGCCGAATAATGTTTCTGCGGAAGTACTGCCTGTATCCCCGCACGGTATCGGCTCTTTTCCAGATGCCAACAGCTCGATGTTGCGGCGGTGCATCCATCCTTCTGTGGGTTCCAACTGTTGTATGAGTTCATAGAACATCGGATAACCGGGGTCGCTGCAACGGGCCCTCATCAATTCTTTCTTTGCGTTGACCGTATCTCCCGCTTTCATGTAGATCTTGGCTTTCACACACCCCAGGAACGGAATGTCCTGACAGTGTACCATCTTCTCGACTATCCTTTCAGCACTGGTCAATCTATCAGTTTCTGCGTATATCGATGCTGCGGTGAGAGCAGGAGAACAATCGTTCGGTCTGCTCTTTGCCACAAGTCTTTCCATAATCTCAAAAAATCTGTCCGCACGGATTTCGTACAGTTTCACTATAAGTGTTGTCAAAATGATCGAATTTATGCCGCCCTCACGTTTAATGATGCTATCGGCGATACCGGTGTAGTACTCGGCCTTCTTTGAAGAAGATTCAACATCTGCGGAAAGTTTCTTCCATATACTGACTTCGAATTTATCTTGGAATACGGGCTTGTGACCCATGTTGACATATATTCTGCAAAATAGATAAAAGTAGGGGCATGGTCATCAACAGTACAGCATATGCCTCTCGGACACCCAGCATTACAGTTAAATACAAATTATAAATTAAGGTGATTTACTGCAACTGTAATCTAGTTGGTTAGGATTCAAGCCTTCCAAGCTTGTCACCCGGGTTCGAATCCCGGCGGTTGCACTTTTTTACCTTTCCTCAATTCACTATTGAATTCATCTAAAATCACATCAAAAAACGAAATAGATTGAACATAATCTTCAATTACACGTTTCAAAAGAAAAACTACAGGAGGACGAAGATCGTTTGTTTCTTTTGAAATGATTACACTACTGGGAGATAATCTATGCGTCATTGCATTGCGGTATTCTTCTACATATTGATGATTTCCCTTCCAAATTTCTTGATCGGTTTCAACACTGTCTTCTTCATCGAAATAGTTAATAACTTTCTTTGAAAACCCGCAATGTGCCTCGTGTTTAGATTCTCTTTCAAAAAACTTTCTTACATATATCGAGTCAATCTCATACCCAGCACCCCATAATTGGTTACAAAATTGTGCCAACATGCCCCATATAGTCGATGTTCTGAATATCATGTTCTCTGTATGATGCCTAGCAATTCGTTCATTCTCATCTTCCTGTAAAAGCGGGTTATAGTCGAGCAAATATTCAGAAGGATTTATCTTTACTATCTCACAAAATGAATACATTACTCCCTCACAAAGATTAATGAGTGAATCATATATCGACATGATCAATATGTAATCTGGTCCGCCTTCCCATAATGAAAAACTGCCTCCTGAGATATATCTTCCATCATCATAGATGCAAAAACGGTTTTTATCAAAATTGATGCTATACATTTTCTCTTCCAGCGATTTAAATATCTTGCCCACATCAACCACAACCACACATTCATAAAATCAATATTTCAATAAGAAGTCTACAATGTTCATACATCTTATTCCATCGATATTATCCGTTATGATTCGGTCAAGAGTCAATATAACCCTGTCGTGAGAATCGGGGATCTTCTTAAAAGGAGCAAGTTCCCGTTCTCTCACCGCTTCATCTAATATCGTCATGGACACTTGGAAATATGTTATATCTGACCCTTTTTTCGCTATAAAATCAATTTCCGTCTGATCTATGGTTCCCACATATACCTGATACCCTTTTCTCAGCAACTCAAAATAAACCAGATTCTCGATGGAATGTCCCAAATCCGTCTGGGGGTTTACCATATTCTTCAACCCTATGTCAGTAACATAATATTTATCCAAGGACTTGAGTACTTTTTTCCCTTTTATATCATACCTTTTTGCTTTATAGATGAGATATGATCTTACCAACATCAGAATATAGTTATCTACTGTAACGGGATTGGTCTTTATTCCGCTGCTGTTTAAATAATCTGATATCTTCTTTATTGATGTTATATTGCCGACGTTTCCCATAAGATATTCTGCAAGACGTTCCATCAAAGCAACATCTTTGATATTGTTCTTCATTACCACATCTGAACTTAGGATTGTTCTGTAGATGCTTTCGATCGCATCATTTCTGTTCCTTTCATCGGATATCTTGATTACTCCTGGGAAACCTCCAAACCTCAGATATTCATTGAACGCTTCCATTTTTTCAGATTCTGTGAAAAATCCTTTGAACTCTTTGAACGACAGGGGAAAGACCTGAATTTCAATATATCTTCCAACAAGTTTTGTACTCAGATCCGAAGACAGCATCAAAGCATTGGAGCCTGTTATGTATAAATCAACGTCCATGTCCGTATACACGGCGATTGCGACATCTTCCCATCCACGGATATTCTGTATCTCATCAATAAATACATAACTCCTTTCTCCACTAACGTTCTCTTTTATGAATTCGTATAGTTCACTCTTGTTAGTAATCCTCTTTTTTACATCCCAGCTGTCCATATTTATATGCAGGATACATGATTCTTTGATCCCCGACTCCAGCAGATGTGTTTTAAACATCTCCAACAAAGTGGATTTGCCACTTCTTCTGATTCCCGAAAGAACTTTTATGAAATCTTTGTCTTTTAAAGAGATCAACCGACTCATATAATCATTTCTTTCAATAAGATGCATGTGCATATATTGCATTTCTATTATTTAAATTTCTTAAAGTATACTTTAAAAAAGTTCTAAAAAACTATTTTTTTAAAGTGAAATTTAAAAATATATTGTTAAAAATTAGATTCGAATCCTGGCGGTTGCACTCATCTATTCTAATCAAAATGGCAACTTAAACATCCTGATCACGATCTGATGGATATCATCAGCCTCTCAGTAACATTCTGTCTCACGGCCCGAGGAGATCTATCGGTATAACTGATACACCATCGTCCCTTGTGTGCGCCATGCGCCCCGTGGCTGTAACAATTGCTAAGAACGATGCTTTTGTTCCTGTATCGCGGTTCAGACGCAACAAGTTATTTGCTGCTTTTTCGATCTCAAAATCACCTAATTTCACTTCTATCGCACCCCATCTTCCGTCGGGCATCTCGATAATGTTGTCGACTTCCAAACCGTTGCTGTCACGGTAATGATACACCTTTCCGTTCATCTCGGATGAATAAATGCTGATGTCTCTGTAACAGAGTGATTCAAACAACAAACCCGCTGTTCTTACATCCTTTTCAAGGATTTTCGGAGTTGCTCCCAATACGGCTGCAGCAAGAGACGGATCGGTAAAATGTATCTTGGGAGATGTTCTGATACGTGCCCGGGATCTGAGTGACGGTACCCATGCATATTGTTCTTCCGCAAAATAGATCTCTTTCAACGAATCGATATAACTCCTGACGGTTTGATCCGAGAGCGACCTGCCTTGTTCCGATGTATCCGCAGAGAGTGTCGACATCTTCACTTCGGTTGCCGTATTCCTAGCCAGTGATCTCAATACACGCCTTGTTACGGATGGATTCCTCCTGATCCCTGTGAGAGTGGACAGATCCGTGGTTATTATCGATTCCACATATGCCTCCGACAATTTGATTGCAGCATTATCCTCCATTCCCAATGCCCCTGGCCAGCCTCCTCTACATATCAATCTGATAGCATTTTCATAATTCATTTCCGAAGATATTGGATCCAGACTGCAGTCGGAAAATAATTTTGACAGAGATACCGAGCCGTTGCTGTCTCCCGATTCGAACAACGACATCGTCTTCATCTCCACTTTAGCGAATCTTCCCACTCCCGAATGATGTATTTTGCCCGAAGGGAATGATGATCCCGTGAACACATACATCCCTTTTTTGTTCTCGAAATCTATGAGTCGGCGAGCAGTGTCCCACAGACGCGGTACGTCCTGCCATTCGTCTACCAAGCGTGGATATTCTCCAGATAAAGCACCTTTCGGTGTCGTTTCCGCATACTCGTTAGCCTCACTCTCTCCGAGCATTATTTGTGATGCAGTGTGATAGACTCCCGTCCATGATTTTCCGCACCATCTCGGGCCTGTTATCAAAATACCTCCAAAAGTAGAAAGCATACTTCTTATCCTGGAATCTACGATGCGCGGACGGTATGTGGAATTGATCAGATTTTGTAGTGCATCGTTTCCGTTCATGAAGAGTTATATCCAGTATTTCTTTTTATAACTTTTGCAGGGAAAATTTTATAACTTTTGCAGGGAAAATCACATAAAATTTGCAGAATAATTTTCAAAAAAATCAATCTGATACAAAGGTTCAAATCCCGAGGGTTGCGTTTTTGATTTCAGACCGAATCTGGAAAGTTCGCAACCTTTTGGGGTTCATCGCATTTGTAGCTTTATTTCAAGAAATAGATATAAATATACTTAGTATAATACTACATAGTAGAATTATACAGGAGATAATATGATTGGACAGATATCTAATAACAAATTCGGAAAAATGAGGATGCCCCACATCCTTATCCTGGTTTCTGTCTGCAACCAAAGAAAATACGGTTACGAGATCCTGAAGGATTCACGGGATATATTGGACGGCCTGTGGGAACCGAAGACGGGGGTTATATATCCCCTACTGAAGAAAATGCAGGATAACGGTCTCTTGGATTCCGAGATGTTAGATGGGAAAGAATACTACGGCCTGACGGATGTCGGAAGAAATGCACTCATAGATGTCCTTCCAAAAATGAGTTCCATGTTGATTTTGGCCACCCGTTTCACAACGGTCATCGACGAAGCGATGAAAGGCCTGGGGATCGAACCTTCGGATATGGGCGAGATCTTCGATCATGAGACAACTGGGGATCTTCCGCATCTTATCGCAATGCGCGATCATCTGAGATCAAAACTCGCCAAGGTAGAAGAGTCAATAGAAAAATACAAAGAGGAATAAAATGGGAAATATAATCGAGGTGCGAAACCTCGTCAAAAAATTCGATAAAGACGTCATTGCCGTGAAAGGAATAGACTTCGATGTTATCGAAGGAGAAGTATTCGGATTTCTGGGGCCCAACGGTGCAGGTAAATCCACCACGATATCGATGATAACAACGCTCCTCCTTCCGACATCGGGCACAGTATCTCTAAACGGTCATGATGTTGTGAAAGAAGCAACAATGGTTAGAAGTCTGATAGGTTTGGTTCCGCAAAATCTCACGGCTGACGATGAACTGTCGGGACGAGAGAACATGGAACTTCAGGCAGACCTCTATAATGTCCCCAAGGACATCGCAAAAGAAAGGATAGATGAACTTCTCAAGATCGTGAAATTAGAAGATGCCGCAAAGAGAAAAGTCGACACATATTCTGGAGGAATGAGAAAGAGATTGGAATTGGTCGAGGGTTTGATCCACCGTCCAAAAATACTCTTCTTGGATGAACCCACTCTCGGGTTGGATATCCAGACAAGAGAGATCATCTGGGATTACATCAGACATATAAGAGAGGAGAACCACATGACGGTCTTCCTGACCACCCACTATCTTGAGGAAGCGGATGCGTTGTGCGACAGGATAGCGATCATCGATGAAGGCGAGATAAAGATCATCGGCACACCTGCCGAACTGAAAGCCTCATTGGGCGGAGATTCTATTGATGTGGTCTTCGAAGACGAAATTGGCCATAGTGATCTTCTGAGATCCTTGGATAATGTGTCGGATGTAACAAAGAACGGAATGGAATATCGCATCAAGACAATGAACGGAGATCAGACCATGACTGATACCTTTGCTATCAGTGCCAAAGAAGGGTGGAGGGTAAAATCCGTATCACTGCACAGACCCAGCATGAATCAGGTCTTCCTGCAATACACTGGCAAATCAATGAGAGATGAAGAGAACGGATCGACCAAGATGTCTACAAAAGTAGCAATGATCCAAAATCGGAAGAGGCAGTAAGATGTCCGGAAATGCATTCTTCAAACAGACAATGGCTCTCACAAAGAGAGAACTGAAACATTGGTACAGGAGTAAATCACAAATCATGATGGCGCTGGTCCAGCCGCTGATGTGGCTTGGACTGTTCGGAATGATGAT